>Ga0325411_1001505_pt1 | contig 25991 bp, 19 predicted proteins | sample PopdelMetagenome_13_FD_206181 | JGI IMG/M metagenome (GOLD analysis project Ga0325411, IMG submission 206181) | Populus deltoides microbial communities from Bellville, Georgia, United States - Xylem-PdIQD-R4 | ecosystem: Host-associated > Plants > Phyllosphere > Stem > Wood/Secondary xylem... | reverse complement strand
ACAAGGTCTATCAAAACACTTCTTGAAATATTTAGGTTTACAAACTGTCGCATTGTTATCACTTGATTTTGCTCATATACTCATTTAACAAGTATTCTTAAACCTTTATTTTCACACACACACACACTTTAACATATGATTATGGGTTGCACATTGGATTATTACATTATTTATGTTCTTTTATTAAGGGTAACAACTAAGGGAAATGGATAGTATATAATTTGCAAAAACAAAAAAAAAAAAAATGATAATATTGATGATAATAAAAACGTATATAAGTTTGGTTTCGTAGCCTCCCTAACCTAAGCAATTAAGCCCGAAAGGGTGTTTTAACACCTAATACCCTAAAGTCAACTGACTTGGGAGCTATTGGCCCAGTGCTTGTTACATGGGTTAAGGAGAAAAGCTTAAGGGAATCAAACATTGCACTATCTATGTATCAATATCTGCAACCTGAGTTACTAAGCTCGAAGGGGTGTCTGAACACTTAATGCCCTAAGACCAACTAGTCTGAGAGTCATTAGCCGAAAGCTCGTTGCATGGGTTAAAGATGCATTGTGTTTTAAGTTATATGTATATATATTAAAAAAAGAAAAAAAGAAGATAATAATCCCAACCCAAGGAAGTTAACCTTAGAAAAACATTAGAACAAAATATTGTTTTCTTCCAATAAAAGCCCCATCATCTATGTTTTCATACATTGAGCACATAAAAAGAAGGTTTATTAATATCTTGTTCCAATAGTATGAAGCATATATATAAATTTAATGAGAGTTTGTTTATTTGAATAGATTAATGGAAGTTGAATGATGAATGCCTTGCTTTGTGGAACTTACAAATTGTTTTTCTATGTTAACGATTTGATTACTATGGACTAGTAATAAGCTAGTTGGAGGGTGTGATTAGCAGTTAAGAGTGCATTTTTATCAAGGTTTTATATCATCATTTTGCACTTGAAGTATCAATATCTCCTTAACTAGAGCATGTTTTATAATAACATGTCCAATAATATAAGATACCTTTAATTTATAGTAAATTTTCATCTTAAATGCAGGTCTATCACATAAATAAAAAGATTGATTAATGAGTTTAACTGCTGAAATTGAAAAGACAAAGAGAGGGCTAAGCTTAGAAAAGAGATGTTGGTTCAGTCCAAACTGGAACACCATTCGATTATTGGATCATAACTAGAGCTGTAGAACTTGGATTTAGGTCTGGTTTATATGTATGGAAAGCTAAGACATAGGCCTAAAATTTTGATAAGTCCAAGATTCAAAAAGAGCGTTTTCAAGTTCAAATTGTAGCAACAACAGAGAAGTCAGAATCTGTACTGCAGCCCAGACACTATTCAGTGTTCAACCCATATCTTGAGTTCTAGAAGTCTAAATGCATCGATTCTTGTTTTGTTGGAAAGCTGAGACAATTTCCCAGAACTTTCATAAGACTATTTGCTCAAATTATGATGTTAGCAATGATGTTTTCTGTAGATAAGAAGATAAGGATTGTTACCAAGTCAAGAGGTGGCCACCCACTTAATAATTAGTCATCAAATCAATAGTTCTGAATTTTGACATATAAAAGGAGGCATTTGCCATGCATTTAAACATCTTGGTTTTCAAATCAAGATCATGTTCTTGCTCTTTTTCTTTATATTTTTGTAATGTTTAAGTTTTGTTCTCATTAATCTCTTGTTTATGCTTTTCATCATAACTATGTTCTTATCTAGTTTATTTATGTTTCTCTTCTTAATCATGTTTAGCTAAGTTTATCATGTCAAGTTGAAAAGGGTACACTAATAGTGTAAGAATAAGTATAATATAAACTCAACATGGACTTTAATGTTTGATACTAACATGTTTTATATTTAATATCTTACTCACTCTTAATACTTTGCTTGTTAAATGGTTAATCTAGATTTGTGTTGAACAACCATTGGTACAACAAATACTTGGCACTTTCATAGCCCAACTGTATGGTATAACCGACACTGTGCTATAAAAGGAACTTGATTTGTTGTTAACATAAGTTATCACCATGAATACCTGATAATATTTACAAGTATTGGCATTACTCGAATAAGATAATTAATGTAATCATGTTAACAATTTATAGTCCGAGTGGAACCTCCTTTATGTGTGGTTTCTAGTTGAGTAATAAAAGAAGTTTATACTATACTTATTTGAAATACCATTAGTGGATCCTCTAACCTTGACAATTGTTTTATTTTTTATTAATACTCACATCAATATCACTTCTTAAAAGTTCTCTTCAACACCTTTTTCATTTGTTGTTTATAATTTTATATAGTTCACCTCCTCGTGGTTCGACCCTGGTCTTGCCGAGTTATTTATTACTTTGACACTCCTGCACTTGAGATAAGACATCAAACTTTTGATCATGTCAATTACCAAGTAAATGCTAAGATATGAATTAGATGTTTCAAGCATTTGAACCATGATTGATAATCATAGGACAGATCGTTAATCGCCTACCTAACCTAAAAGTTTGTATGTTCTTAAACAATTAAGACATGCGATCTATGAGGCAGTATTATACAATGCATAAGCAATATGTACAACAATTAAAGCGTATAAGCAAATGATAGAAAGACATGCATGTTAAAAATAAACACAGAAACCAAACTATTAAAAATCAAACACAATAGTCAAACAAAAAAAAAACAAAGCTTAATCCACGAGAAGTCCCCAGTGGTGTCGTCATTCTGCTGCACGTGTGCGGTATCGCGGTGATCATCCTTCTGGATCAAGGTTATCGGGGTAGATATGAAAAGAATAAAGAATTCTTGTCTTTTATCAGTAAAAAAAAGAAAAGAAAAGGGAATCATCACCTAGTATTATGGTCACTAGAAAATCTAATGGTCTGCGAGAGTCTGGGTAAGGGGATAGGTTGTCCAAGGAAAGATGTATCAACCCCAATGTATCTTACCTATGGTAAGCTACTTTGTTGTTTGTTCTAAATCACATTTCTATTTATTAGTCTATCTAAGGTTCGAGAAAAGTTCTCCTCGGTAAAGAGATCCCTATCTCATTAAGTAAAAACCTAACCATTCTAAAGTCCAAAATAATTCATCCAAGGTTTAAGAAAAGTCCTTCTCAGTAAAAATATTCTTACCTTATCGAGTAAAAAACTAACTATTATAAAGGTTAATAAATAAAAAAAGGTTTTTATTTGAAATTTTGTCCAAATCCTAATGGATAATCGCAATTTGTTGTGATGCCCATTAAATGCTTTTTATATTCTTCAAAGTATGATGACAATGCCATTTCTATTTTTTTATAACAAGAAAACAAACATGAAGATTTTAGAATCCGGTCGTATGCATGAAAAAAACATATTTTTTTTTAAAGGAGGGAATGCTTTTTTTATTTTTTGGATTTTGTTTCGAAATTTTAGAGAAAAAAGGGTATTTTTTAATACCAGGTTCGTATCTTCTAGTATAAGTTGATGCAACCATATTATTCAATAATTTTATCCATATTTACCTAGTATTTTGCCTATATTTTATATATAAAATGCCTTGATATTCTTTGTTTTATGTTTTGAAGGCACTTTTGGATGTAAGATTCAAAAAGAAATAAATTGAAGATAATTAACAGATTTGATTGTCAATTGATGTTTAGTGCAGAGCTTGAGCTCTAGAGATTGAAATGAAAGGATTCCTATGGAACTAGAAAGTTAACATCCATACCTTTCTATACATATACGGCAAGAAAAATAAAAAGAGAAAGAGCATGGAAATCATAGCCTTAAAAAACAAATCTCACATTTTACCAGTGTTGACCTTTGGTTATTCCGACCTGAATATCTTGAGCTAGAGACGTTCATTAAATGTAAACTCAATTTTGTTGAATTTCTAACTCGAAGACCTATCAACCTACCAAATTTCAGTAGCAAAAGAGCTTATATGACAAAGATATGATTTTTCTGAGAGGACATATGAATTCTACCAGCAAACAGGTTTTGTGAAGAAACAAGTCCAAAGTACTTCTCAAAGCATCCAAACCAACATCCAAGCCTTTATTTTGGCAATTTAGCTCCTCTAAGTCAAAAGTAAAAGCTTGAAGATTTTATGCAAAGCTATTTCTCCTTTGTTTTAGGAAAATAGTTATTGAAATACTTAAATGTAAATTGTCTACTTAGGAAATGACTATTTTGTAGGAAAGGGGGATTAAGGTTTCCTATCAAATAAAAAGAAAGAGAGAAAGGAAAGGGAGGCGGCCAGAAAAGAGAAGAAAAATGAACCTTTTCCTCAAAAAACCCGAAATCATGCATTTTTTCTTTCCTTTTGATTCGTTATTTAATAAACATGTAAGACTAAACTTTTTTTTTTTTCAAGGACACATAAACCTTCATATTTCAAGAACTATGAGATTTATTTTGCCTTTTTTTTTCAGTTTATATGATGAATATGTTTGTTTTTTTATGCTTATTTCCTATAATTGTTTATTTTAATTGCTACAGCAGATTCTAAGTTGTTATTGTAAACAATCTATTGCTAAGTTTGCTATCAAAATCGGAGTTATGGTATATAAACTTGTGAAGCAATTGAGTTTAATAATCGTAGCGGATCTATAATATTAATCTTAGAAAAAACATTCGATCAAATCAAACATGTACTGTAGACAGTTATGTGTCTAGATTAATCAACTTATCTAGTTCTTAAGGCTGCCATTCAATTAAATTACTAGTGCGGACACTATGGTTGTTTGATGGTTAGGGTTAGTTACACTGCAAATTGGTTAATTAACTAACATTAAGAAAAGATAAATATTTGGAATATAAATTGATGTATCGTTTCAATGATCGGTTCTGATTTCCGTAGGTAGACGTCTACTTGAAACCAAGGTTTGTTCTCTTAATAGTTTATTAATTTATTTAATTTAGCTTAATTGTTTAATTCTGTTATAGCCTAGATAACCTCAACCCCCACCCCCACCACCCCCACCCAAATTGCATATCGTCTAGTATAAAAATCTAAACTAAATCTTTCTCATGAGATCGACCCCTTACTTGCTCTATACTATATTTTTTATTTAAGCTATGGTAATTAATTTGTCTGATCGCGACATTGCAACATAATCTATGGCCCAATATTAAACAAAATTATGGAAAAACATACGAGGGACCCACAAATAAATTCAAATGGTCCTTGAATATTTTTAGAATTTTTTAAAGGTCTGTTTGGCTAGATATTAAAATAAAGACAAGTTAAAAACTAAGAGAAAGAAATAAGAGTGTGTTTGTCAAAAACACTCTTAGCCTAGGGGCTAGGCTGGTTGGGCCTGAGGCCCAAGCTTAACCCAGTTGGTTGGGCCAACTGAAGGCCTAATAATTTTTTTAATATATGGATTGGTTGGACCCAGCCCAGTCGTGTGGGTTGAGGGTCCAACCCATCTTAACCTTTGCTAGCGAAAGCTCACATCCTGGTGTCGGGGAGGAAAGCATTGGTGGTCTGCCATGAAGATGGTGGAGAGTCTGATCGAGTCCGTAACTGCTCATAGTGTTGGCTAGGGAGGTTGTAACAGAGGAGAGGCTGTTATTTTACCACTAGATAGGAGGAGGGAAGTTGGTGGAGTGCACTTCTGTTGGTCGCTGTGGAGATGAATGGTGTGGCTGAGAAGAAAAGATCGTCGTTGATGCGTTGCTGAAGAGAAAACTACTTTAAATGGCAGGTGGCTGTTAAAGATCACGGTTGAGGAAAGAGTCATTGCTTTGTGGTGGGGTTGTGACATTGTTGAAATTGTTGTAGGAGGCATGAAGGAGCTTACGTTTGTTGATAGTAAAGGGGATATATATGTTCTCTTGCAAGGTGATAGTGAAAGGGGTGTTGTATGGTTGTATTCTTTGGTTTTTTTTTCTTTCGGGTATTTTCTTTTTTCTCCTCTTCCCTTGATACTGGAGTGGATAATCCCTATTTATAGGGGATGAGTGAGATATGTTGGCTCCTATTGGAGCCAAATCTCGGCCATTGAGTCTTCGGGGATTAATCCTAACCATTGATGCCAAGCCAAAGCAAACTAGTGCTCTTCAACCAGGCTGTCAAAGCCCAGTCAAGTTAGTGGTTTTGGATCGGTGTTATAGTGGCTACAGGGGAAAACACTCAGTGGGAATCATGCTAGGAGGTAGTACGATGTCAGGTATACAAGAAGGGCATCTTTTTCTTTATCTTGAATGAGGCGTGATAGAGAATTAAATGCTCCACAAGAAAGAACCCCCGACCAACTCCCTACAGGAGAAAAGAAGAAAATGAATAGTGGTGCCAAAACAACATTGTTTTGTTGATTTTACAAAGAGGTCTTTGATCTTTCAATTGCGTTAAATTTGGCCAATTTGAGTTGATTTCTCAAAGTTTCCTTCGATTAAGTCCTTGGTCATGTCAATTTAGACCCTCAATTTTTTATTTTTAATATAACACTTGGTCTTATGTGTCTTCAATTTCATCCTCAATTAATTTTCAAACTTCCAATTTCTTTAAAATTACACCTGATGTTAATCAATTTCAATCCATGAATATACGATCCTTTTCTACCTTGATCTTTGGTTTTGAACTTCTTTGATTTGACCCTTAATTGACCCTAAAATTTTTTGGGATACTCTTGTCAATTTGGCAGTCTTTTTTTATTTTTATTTTTTTTCATTTTTTGTTGCTTTTCATTTTTAAAAGGAAATGGTGATTTTGAGGGAAACCCAAAATTGGGTTCTGACACTACTAACCTTTATTTTAGATATAAATAATGTCTTTAAAAAGTGTTGAACAAAATTAGGCGAGAATTGTGGAGGAAAGGTAAGATATAATGGAAGCTATAATGGAGGTGTTAATAAGTTTGATGAGAAGATTAGTAGATAAAGAGTTCGTAGTCATAAGAAAAATAAAGTTGAAATGCCTACTGTTAAGGCTACAGTGAATGATGAGAGTGTAGGCAATAATTCTGAAGAAAAAAGAGAGGATAAGGAGGATGATATGATGTATTATGGTAAAACATTTAAAATACAACAAAGTCTTGTGTACGAGTCACAACCTAGGAGGAGAATGGGAGGTAGGTCATGACCAACTAATATATTCAGCCAAGATAGGACTTCTAAGGAGCATGATGGTTTATATCATAATTTGGGTGGCATTAAACTCAAAATTTCAGGGTTTCAAGGAAAGAGTGATTTGAAGGCTTACTTGGATTGAGAAAATAAAGTGGAGTTTGTGTTTGATTGCCATAGGTATTCAAAATAATAATAAAAAAAGGTTAAATTGGTTGTGGTTGAATTCACTAATTATGCAATTAATTGGTGAGATCAACTTGTTATAAGTAAAAGGCATAAAGGAGAAAGACTAAGAGAAACTTGGGAGGAGATGAATAAAATCATGAGGAAAAGGTTTGCACATACTCACTATTATAATGAGATCTATAATAAATTGCAATCCTTATATTAGGGTTCTAGGAGTGTGGATGGGTACTTTGATGAGATGAAAGTAGTTATGATTAGAACTAATATTTCTGAGGTTAGAGGAGCCACAATGGTTAGGTTTTTGAATTGATTAAATAAAGATATTGCTAATGTAGTGGAATTTCAACATTATATAGAGATTAAGGATGTGGTATATATGGTTGTAAAAGTGGAGAAAGAGTTAAGGTGAAAGGGTAGTGTAAGACAAAGTGGATATTCGGGTTCCTCTTTCAGTTAGAAGTCAAATTTTAGGAGAAAGGGTAAAGCACAGGTGAAACCAATAACTACATCTAAAGTAGTCGAACCTTTCTTTATTAAGAAGCAAGTTGCAACTTTGGATGAAAAAGAAAAAAATATTGCTCAATCGAGTGTTTTCAATGTCAAAGGCTTAGGCATTCTACATATGAATGTACAAATAAAAGAATTATGGTTATAAGAGATGATGTTTAGGTGGAATTAGCTAGTGAAGATGATTTGGAAGGGATGCTAAAGCTTGATGATTGTAGTTATATGGAGTATGTTGTGCAAGGAGAATCTTTGGTTATAAGGAGATCTTTGAGTGTTCAGGTTATAAAGAGAATATCTTCCATACAAGGTGTTACATTGATAATAAGGTATGTAGTATGATAATTGATAATGATAGTTATACTAATGTTGCTAGCTCCAACTTTGGTTACAAAGTTGAACCTGAATATATTTATGCATGTTATAAGCCATATAAGCTTTAATGATGGAATGAATGTGGAGAAATTAGGGTGACTAAGGGTGTGTTTGGGAATGCGATGCAAACCGCGTTCCCTCAAATTTTGAAAATTGTTTTTTGCTTAAATTAATTTTTTATATATATTTTCATATCGTTTTGATGTACTTATGTCAAAAATGTATTTAAAAAAAAACTTTATTTTGATGCATTTCTAAACGAAAAGCACTTTGAACCGCTACTACAATCCTAAACACACACTATGCATGTTTTGGTTTCATTCATAGTAAAAATGTTTGAGGATAAGGTTGTATGTGATGTTGTTTCTATGCATCCTACACACCTATTTTTGGGAAGACCTTGACAATTTGATAGGAAGGTCAAACTTGATGGGTTTAAAAATAGGTATATTATGGAGAAAGATGGAAAGATTTACACACTTGCTCCATTGTCACCAAGGCAAGTGTACAAGGATTAATTAAATCTTAACAAAGCTGAGGAAGCTAAACAAGAATTTATGAAAATAATGGTGATGAAGTGAGGCTGAGTAAAAATAAGGTGAGCTATAGGTGTGAAACAATTAGGGGAAAGTTTCGGCCATTAGAAATAGTTTTGAAGATTTCAGAAAAAATATAAAAAATATAAGGTAGGTCGAGAGTGAAGAGAAATTGAGTAGAGAAAAGAAAGTAAGGATAAGAAAAGAAGAGTGTAGAAAAATTAGGGAAACACCTTAATTATTATGCAAAACAAAGTGACCTCACTCTTGTTTATCATTCTAATATGATTTTACTCTTGTATAAGAAGACATTTTAATATTGATGATTTGAATTCTTGTGTTTCTAGTTTTGCTAAAGTTCTTTTGCATGAATTTAAGGGTATCTTTCCTGAAGAGACCCCTAATAGTTTACCACCAATTCAAGGGATTGAGCATCAAATTGATTTTATGACAGAAGCATCAATTTGAAATCGACTAGCCTATAGAAATAATCCTGATGAGACTAAGAAGCTTTATAGGCAAGTAGAAGAGTAGATGTTGAAAGGGTAAATTTGAGAAAGTATGATTCTTTATACAATTCCATTGTTACTTGTGCCTAAAAAGGACAATAATTGGTGTATGTGCATTGATTGTAGAGCCATTAACAAAATTATAGTAAAGTATAGACATCTTATCCTTATATTATATGATATATTTGATAAGCTGCATGGTTTTTCTGTATTTTCTAAAATTATTTGTAAAATAGTTATCATCAAATTAGAATGAAAGAAAGAGATTAAAGGAAGACAACATTCAAAACTAAAAATGAATTGTTTGAATGGTTAGTAATGCCTTTTGGTTTGACTAATATCCCTAGTACATTCATGACGTTAATGAATCATGTGTTAAGATTTTTCATTGGAAAATTTGTTATTGTTTATTTTGATGATATCTTGATTTATAGCAAAGTATTAGATGATCATATTAATCATTTAAGATAAGTTATTGAAATACTTAGAAAATAAAGATTATATGCTAGTATAAAGAAGTGTGATTTTTTCATGGAAAGAATTGTGTTATTAGGTTATGTTGTTAAAGAAATAATGATTGAGATGGATGAGGTAAAGATCAAGACTATTCAAGAATGGCCTATACCTAAGACGGTAAGTGAGGTAAGAAGTTTTCATAGTTTATCTAGTTTTTATATAAGATTTGCCAAAGATTCCATTACTCTAGTTACACCATTAACCGAGATTGTAAGGGAAATGGTAGGATTTTAAATGGGATGATGATCAAGAAAAAGATTTGAACTTGTTAAAATAAAGGTTGATTTTGGACTCATTGCTTGTTTTATCTGACTTTACAAAAACTTTTGAGATTAAGTGTAATGCCTAAGGTATAAGTATTGGAGCAATTTAAATGCAAGAAAAACAACCCATAACCTATTTCAGTGAGAAGCTTAATGGAGCAACTCTTAATTACCCAACATATGATAAAGATTTGTATGCATTAGTATGAACTTTAGAGACTTTGTAGTATTATCTTTAACTTAAGGCATTTATGATACATACGGACCATCAATCTTTAAAGCACTTAAAGATGTAAGGTAAATTGAATAGGCGATATGCTAGGTGGATTGAATTCATTGATACGTTCCCAAGTGTCATCAAATGCAAGCAAGGTAAGGAAACTGTCATTACGGATGTCGCGAGGTGTGAGTGCTCGACATCGTCTGGCGACGACGAAGGCTCCTGTCGTGCCTCCTGTGTGAGGTGTTGTGTGTTGGAAAGGTTTTTTTTATTTAATCATAAAATTATGATTAATGTTTAGGAGTCGCTACCTAGTACTATGGTCACTAGGAACCTATGGTTTGCGAGAGTTTGAGTAAGGGACTGGTTATGTAAGGGGAAGACGCAACACCCCTAGTGCACCCTACCTAAGGTAATCTGCATTATTGTTTGATTGTTTTTTTCTAAGTTGGGTTTCTATTTGGTGGTCTTTTCTAAGGTTCAAGGCAAATCTCTCTTCATGAGAGAGTCTCTACCTTATCGGGTTAAATCCTAACCGTTCTAAAGTCTGAATTTTAGTATCGCATTTACACCTTATATCTTTAATACCTGAGAGTGTACTTTTATCGTGGAATTTTACACCTCACAAATATTAAAGTCTACATCTGGATCCTAAAAAAAGATTGGAAAAAGATTTTTGATATTTCGGCCAAACCCTAATGGATGATCATAAACTGGTTATGATATCTATTTTTGGATTTAAAAAAAAAACATGAAAAATATTCAATTTTTGTTTTTTTTAAATATGATTGGAAAAATTTTAGGATTTGGCCGTATGCAACAAAATATTTTTTTTTTCTTTTTGAAAATGTTTTGAAAATTTTTTTTGAAACATTTCGGAGAAAACCAGGTATTTTAATACCGGATTTGTATTTTATAGTGTAAATATACAACCCGATATTATGCAAAATGGATAGAAAAATATTTGAGAAAATCATGATTTTTTTAAAATGTTTTTTTGAAATTTTTTGGATTTTTTTGTTTTTTTTAGATAGGGGTCGGGCCAGAGCCAGCCATTAACCAGGGGCTAATTAATTAGCTTGCTGCATGCAGAAATGAATTCTATATGAAGCAGCCACGATGAGGAAGAAAGAGGCAGAGCAGGGAGGAGGAAGTTGCCTGGCGTGAGGGTCTCGGTCGTGATGAGGTGGTTCGGCTGGTGGTTCAAGGGGCGTTGGCTGAGGTGATGGTGGCCGGAGTCGACTGTGAGAGGAAGAAGAAAAAGTTACAGAGGAGAGAGAAAAGGCTAGAAGGAGAAGAGAGAGAAGGTCACGGTGGCTTCTCTGCCACTGGTGAGGAGCTAGGTTGATGGAAATGATGGTGGTAAAGCTAGTCATGGAGGTGGAGGTCGATGCTAATGTTGCTGTTGCTGGTGCTCGAGAAGGAAGAAAATGAAAATGGTGCTGATGATCTGCTGCCGCTGTGGAGGAAAAGGGAGAAGAAATCAGTAGAGAGGGAGAAGTGTGGTGGAGAGGATGGTTGTCGAGTCGGCGGCAGCAGTGGTGGTGACTGAAGACACGGCTGAGAAGGAGAAAGAAGAAAGAGTACTCGTTGTAGAAAAGAAAAGGAGAAAAATAGAGGGGTGTGGCTGTTTTTTTTTTGTCAAATTTGGACTCGATTTTCTCCTCCCTCAGGTCATCAACGGAGTCTCTATTTATAGGCGGTGGAAGAGGGTAATCTCGTCTACACCGGGGTAAAATTTCAGCCCTTGATTTGGTTGAGAAAGATCCCAACCGTTAGTTCAAAGTAGCCTCCCTGAGTTGTCAAATCTGCAGGAAAAGGCTGCCTGTGTTGACCTTTTCATGCCGTCGCCGGTGTCGTCGTGTGTCATTAATCCTGAAACATTCACATGGGGTTGTAGAGGAACTGCAGGGGATTCGTTTCGTGCAAATTTTGTTCGATTTGATGGAGAAATCAAGCATTAAATGCACCTGCAAATAAGGCTCCCACGATGTTTCTTTTGGGTAAGACGAGGAAGACAATGAACGTCGTCTGGTCCTCTTTACACACACACACACACACACAAAACGGCGCCGTTTTAGTTTGAATTAGGGATTTTAACTGATTTTCAATTTAGTCATCCAGCTTTCAATTGATTTCAATTGAACCCCTAATTGACCCTAAACTTTTGATTTAATGCAATTAGGCCCCTGCGGAACTTCAACTTCAGCCCCGTATTTACGCACCTTCTGCAAAATGGTCTTTGGTCTCGGAGTTATACAATTTAACCCCTAAATGACCATTAAACTTTCAATTTCTTCAATTTCACCCCCTGTTTTTGTCAATTTCACCCCTATAGTTTGGCGCCTTTTACAAAAACATCCTTGGCTGTTAATTTCTTCAATTTAACCCCTAATTGACCTAAAAACTTCAATTTTCTTGTAATTTGGTCCCTAATTTCAATCAATTAACTTGGAAAAATTAAATTTGGTCTCTTAAAATTCCAGTCTCCTCAATTAAGCTCAAATTAGGCTCCCAAACTTAATTTTTCACCAATTAAGCACCAAATAAAATTAATTTGACCCATTTAAAATATAATTAAGTCCTTGCATTTAATTAAATCCTTCAATTGGACCCAAATTAATTCTTAAATATAATTAAAATTTAATTTAGCCCATGATTAAATCAAATTGGCCTATTAAAAATTTAATTATGTCATTGGATTTAATTTTTATGCAAATTCGTCTAATAATTATTTAATTTAACCTTGAATTTGCATTATTTTTCTCTTTTTTGGGCATAATAGGGTACAATTAGGCCTACTTTCTCCATGGTGCCACTTTTATTTTATTTTTTGATTTTTATTTCGAAAAAAAATATTTTTTAGAGAATAACCCAAAATTGGGTTATGACAGCGGATGTGTTATCTTGAAGGTATGTTCTTTTTGATACCTTGAACACTATACTTTTTAGGATTTGAACATGTAAAAGAATTATATATTGATGATGATAACTTTGGTCAAGTGTATGGATAATATGAGTCTTCAGCTTTTGATAAGTATTTTAGGCATGATGGATTTTTATTTAAAGATAAGAGATTATGTGTGCCTAAATGTATGTTGTGTGAATTGCTTATAAGGAAAGCTTATAAGGCGGTTTAATGAGACATTTTAGGGTAGCTAAGATTTTGAATATGTTACATGAGCATTTTTACTGGCTTAACATGAAAAGAGATTTTCAAAGAATATGTGATAAATGCATATCATGTAAACAAGCCAAGTTTAAATTCATGCCTCATGGTTTGTATACACCTTTACTAGTATCTAAAAAACCTTGACTTGATATATCCATGGATTTTGTTTTAGGGCTCCCTAGGTCTAAAAAGAGTAGAGATTTAATATTTGTTATTGTAGATAGGTTTCTAAGATAATACATTTCATATCATGTCAAAAAACTGATGATGCAAATAATATAATAGATCTTTTCTGTAGGGAAATAGTTTGGTTACATGGTGTTCTAAGGAGCATTATGTCTAATAGAGATGTTAAGATTCTAAGCTACTTTTAAAAAGTTTTGTGAGGTATGTTAGAAACTAAATTGTTATTTTCTACTACTTGTCATCCATAGACAGATGGCTAAATAGAAGTGGTAAATAGAAATTTAACTTAATTATTGAAAACTATTATCCAAAAGAATTTTAAAAATTGAAAAGATTGTTTATCATTCATTGAGTTTGCATATAATAGAAGTGTGCATTGTACAAAAAAATTTTCTCCTTTTGAAATTATATATGGTTTTAATCATTTAACTCTATTTGATTATTGCATTTACCTATTAATGAAAGAGTTAGTTTTGATGAAAGAGGATTCCTTATTATATGTAGAAACATAAGAGACCAAAGAAGAATTGATTGTAAGAATTATTTCCTAGTTTATTTTGGATCTTAAAGGGTGATAAGAATACATATTCAGCCAAAAGATCTTCTCAAACAAGGATTTTATTGCAAAATTATTGGCAAACGATGTGAAGTTTATATTTGACAATGCTTGTAAGTATGTATTCAATGAGTTTAAGAAGAGACTGGTGCAACCACCAAATTAGGACCTTTCTTTTGAGATTTATATGTTATACAAATGACTTTACAGTTGGAACTTTGTTATGCCAAAAAGTTAGTTGAAATTTACATGTTATCTTTTATGCATCACACATATTTAATAAGGCTCAATGCAACTATCATACAACCAAAAAAAAAACTTTTTGTTGTAGTTTGTTGCACTTAAAAAGTTTAGATCATGTTTGCTTGGAACTAAAGTGACTATGTTTTCTGATTTTGTAGCCCTTAAACACATTTGGCATAAAAATAAGTCAAAGCCTAGATTAATAAGATGGATCTTGCGTTTGCAAGAATTTGATCTTAAAATCAAGGATAAGAAAGGAGCTAAGAACCATGTTGTTAATCATTTAAGTAGGCTTTCATGCAAGAATGATGATGATGTCACACCTATAAAAGAGCTTTTTCCTTATAAGAAGTTGTTTTCTTTGTTTAGATTTCATCTATAGTATTACTTATTGTGATTAGGGCCTTTAAATTTTATACTTGTAAGCGGAATTTTGGATGCTTATGGTATTGATTTCATGGGTCCTTCTCCATCTTATTTTGGTAATATTTACATATTGTTTGATGTTGATTATGATCTAAATGGGTTGAACCTAAACCTACATGCATTGTTGCTTCTAAGGTTGATGTAGATTTTATCAAAATTCACATATTTGAAAGGATTGGAATTCCCAAAGCAATCATTAGTGATCTTGGCATGCATTTATGTAATTATTCAATGGAGACTTTGCTTCGCAAGTATCACATTAGTAACCGCACTTTCACTGGTTATCATCCTCTAAAAAATGGCCAAGCTGAAGTTTTTAACCGTGAGATCAAATCCATCATTGAAAAAAATGTGCAACCAAATAAGAAAGATTGGGCCTATAGAATAGCTTATAAAACACATATTAGAATGTCTCCATTTAGGATGATTTAAGGTATAGAATGTCATTTTCTTATAGAACTTGAATATCTTGTGTTTTAAGCCATTAAGCATTGCAACTTGGATTTAAACATGACCGGAAATCATAAAAAGTTATAGTTGCAAGAGTTGGAGGAGATAAGGAATGATGTCTACGAGAATTCGATGATATACAAGGAAAAGAATAAGGCGTTCCATGATAGAATGGTTTCGATGAAGGAATTTCATGTTAGGCAGAAAATTCTTCTCTTTCATTCATGTTTGAAGCTCTATCTTAGTAAGTTGTGTTCTCGTTGGATTAGACTCATTGTTGTTGCTAACATCTTTAATCATGGTGCATTATAAATTCTAAGTATAGAAACAAAGTGATCAAAGTGAATGAGCAAACTTGCAACCTTTTTATGAAGGTTTTAAGGATGGTATCGTGGTGAAGGTTCATATGAGCAGACCTTAAACATGGGTATGGAATTAAATCAAATATAATAAATAAATGCACTTATTAGGTGGTGACCCAGCTTAAAAACACAAAACAAAACAAAAATTAGATTTGCTTTTGTCATTAATTTTTGTTTTCTATTTATTTTTGGTGTGATTATACATGTTCTACCTAGTTTAGCTGAATATGTCCATGTTTTTGTGTTTTTTCTTTGCATGTGCGATTTACTTTACTTTAGGTATAAGTGCTTGTTTTTAATTAAAAAATTCTTGTTAGATTTTTTGTTTTAAATCCTAAGTGTTTAATTTTATCTTTTCTGGTTAATGAGAATATGTGTGTTATAATTTTATCTTTTGATCTCACAATAATTGATGGAAATATGAGTATTATGGATTTGAACTAGTTGAATTTGACGAAGGTATAAACTAAATGAATGGATTTACTTGTAATATTTGAAGCTTAATTGGTTTAGGTTCTGACTTTAAAAGCATGACATGTTGACTTAGTATATGATTTTATCTTTTGTAAGCTTTTGAGCTTCTAACATGATTATTTGATGAGTGTTATTCATTCAAAGGTTATGTATTTCCAAAACTTTCTTGATATCTTGTAGAGATGCATTTATATTACATGTTTCCATGAATATAATAAGGGCATGTAGGAATTTAATCATTTGAACCTAAAAAACCAAATTAAAGCATGTTATCCTTTAATGAGCCCTTTTAAACGTATTTATCTATGCTTTGATTTACCAATTTTTATGAGCTTCAATTTTTCATATGTTTCCTTTTTAGCCAAAGATTAGGAGAACATCTGTGATATTTATATGGATTTATGGTTGAATAAATTGAGAAAAAAATGGTTATGTGATGAAGTTTTGTGTTGAATTTGAGTATGATTAGATTCAACCAAATCAAGTATAAAAAAAAAAACCAAAACATAATGGTGACAAAAAACAAAATAAATTATTCCCTTTGTGATTTTGATGAGAATATACTATGGAAATTTGAAATTAAAAAAAAAAACTAAGTATTTTTGCTTTCATGATGATGAATTTATGTGCTTTAATGCTTATATGTTATTAAGTTAATCATTTTTATGCTTTACTAGATTATTTGGTTATTAGCATTTTCTTTACCTTTACTTTACCTTACCTTAACCACAACTCAATTACAACCTTGAATAAAAACCCTTTTAATCCATCTATTACATGTAATACTTAGTAAGATTGAAGAGTAAGCATATGTCAGATCATAACATTGAAGGAATTTAAGTAAAAATACAAAAATCATAAACACTTGGGTGTTATAGTATCTACTAATGAGAGGACTTACTATTTTGGTAAGATATGTATTTAACTTAAGTTCCAAAGGCTAATGAAGGTTAGAAAGTTGCATTGTGAATAAATTCATGAAATTTTATGCTTTAATCTCTTTTAACTTGTTTCTTACCTATAATGCTTGTATTGTTTGACATGGTTTGGAGATTGAAAGTAAAATACAATGCTTAGATGGTTTTAACTTGGTTTTCTTTTCAATTTACTTGCTTTTATTTTGAGTCATTTTTTTTTCTTTCTTTTTGAATTTTTGAGTCTTATTTTTTGAGTCTATAGCCTTTGATTCCTTGCTCGATTAAAGACATGCAAGATCTAAGCGTGGTGGCTAACTTGTTTTGTACTTAAAAATGCTTTGGAGAAATAAAGTGTAAAAATGAGCTAAATGAAGCATTTTTAGTACAATTTCAAGCAAAGGATTATAAAGAACACATTGGGACAAGTCATTGGAGTTAAGAAGTGCAAATCTTAATTGCATTAGGGATCCAACATATACAAGGAATCCTAGTGGGATTAAGATTGGTCAGAGTATAAATCAAACATATAAAGGTGCAAAAAAACTTAGGTAAAGATATGGCAGAACATTGGGTTAAAATTTACAAACATACTAGGCTGAACTTTCATATACTATATGGACCAAATTTGAAGCTGCATATAAAAGTTTTCTACGACTCTTGGACTAAAAACTAGACATCTCAAGTTTTTCATTTATATATGGTAGACCTAGTAACTCATTCAGACAATAAAGAATGGCATCCTTAAATTCAGACTTCAAATATACTTGCAAACTAACGTAAGTCCATCCCATCTATCCATGTTGGGATGATGACATAGCAGCTCATTAATGACATGGAAAAAGTCTCATATGATCAAGAAACCTCTCTATAAGGTCAAAGTCAATGCATATATCATTAGAGTCAGATTAATATATGAAAACCTTAAAGTAATCTGATTAGGAATTAGTTATTTACTAGGAAAAATACTTCACCTAAAATAAACTCCCCTTAATCAACCCTAATTCTAAGAAGAAATTGGGGAACATGTTTAAAGAGAATGGGGAGAGTTTATTTTTTATTTTTCTTTTTTTCCTTTTATGAATTTGTGACAATCATGAATTTTATGCAAGCTTAGTTTATAATTTTAAGAGGTTAGTACTCTTGAATATTAAATTTCATGATGATTTATGCTTAAAATTATTCTATATTTGATTGTGATATATGAATATCTTATATTTTTATATGATTATACTTAATTATTGATGACCTAAATTTTATATGATGTGTAACATATGTTTTTGGTTTCAAATTTATTTCTAGTTGATTAGTTTATGTCGGATGCATGACTAATAACATGAGTGGCAAAAGTATCATGAATGTGTTGATTAAATTAACTCCATGTATGTGTTTAATTATCATGAATCAATTACACCTATATTAATTTTAATGCTATCATGTAATTAAATCTTGTATGTTTAATAAAGGTTATCATATAATTAAGGTTAATTAATGCTAGATAATTAAAAAGTAAGGATATGTAGAAAAACTTGTTATTTTACATATTTGATTTATTTATTATCAGAAATCAAATTTAAAAACATATTTAAATTCAATTATTGATGTTTATTATTCTTGAGGAATAATTCTTATAAAGAAAAATGTTTCTCTATTATTATTTTTATATATTATGTCAATTTGCCTCTTAGTTTTGATAAAAAACAAACCTCACTTTTAATAAATTATTGTTTAAATTGTATATTAGTTAATTTTGTAATATTAGAATATTTAATACATCTTTACTTGTTTTTCTTTAATGTAAACTTAAACAACTTGTTTTAATTGAGCAATTAAGTTCTAATACTTATATATTTGTGTGACAATACACTTACTTTTTATACTACAAATAATTAATTTTAAGGGTAGTAATTTGTATGACTTCGGAACTCATTAGTATGCCTTTATATGAAAAAGTTTACATGTATAAATAGAAACCACTTATAATGAAAAACGTTTGTAATCTATTATGTTATGGATCCACCTATAATCTATTGCTAATCAATGTGTGATACAAACTCATATATGTGACTCATAAAATCTTGTCCTTTCATATGATCTCTATAAACATTGAACACATCTTCTCATCTAATAAAAACATTATCAACAACTAGAGTATAACAATTACATTTCGAGTATTGCAATCCAATCAAAAGCTAAACAATTTTTTCTAAAGCTTGCTTATTCAATAGCCTATACCTACCCTTCACACCTAAGCTAGGAATCACACTTTAAAACTCGAAGAACCATATGTGTTGTTCTTTATCCAACAATCTAACTAATTCTTCATTTCATATTAAAGGCAATGATAATTATAATTGACAATATCCAATGTCTCCCTCCTCATTTTATTTAATTAACAAAATATTTTATTTAATTAACAAAATATTGGCTCTAGTAAACACTTTTCAACCAATCCATCTATCTCATGTTATTTGTCATGAAGATTTGCACTTAGAAAGTTTGTAAGCCTATTCATAAGCTTACATATGTAAAAGCATATATTAATAGACAATATCTCTAGTTCAAAAACTCAAGTTATTAGGTTATGGATCCATTGGTATATATAAGACCCTTATTCTTTATAATCAAAGGCATATATCATTTAATAAGATAATATATTTCTAATTCTTTTTTTAAAAAAAATTAAGTGATTGTATTGTTAAAATATGAATAATACTTCAAATATTTGGAAGTAAATGCGTCTGAGAGGGCTTATAAGTTGAAATCGATGAATATAAAAGGTATGGTATTCTCAAAGAAAACCAAACTATTGGGCGTGCAACATAACTTTCCATAGAAAACCCTAATGCATGTAGGGTTGGGCAATATGAAAATATAACATTCTGAATTTGAAAACCACATAATATAAGCTTATTTTCCCATGTAATGAAGATATGAAAATTCAGACTCAAAGTTGGCTCATGGGATGACTGTAAACATCATTAAGAACTTCACTGCTTGTCAACCCAAATTCAAATAAACCATCACCAATAGGACCATTAGAGGACACTTTTGTGTCATGTTCCCTCGATTGAAAAAGATTCATCCTTGAGTCATATGTATTATCATAATCAACATAAGGAGCCAAGTCATCCACGTTAAAAGTGTTTGAAATATCTAGACGTGCAAGTAGCTCAATCTTGTAGGTGTTTATATGCAAACCCAAAGGGTACGAACATATGAACCCATAATTAATATTGAACACAAACCAAGAAAGCTAAAGTGAAGTTAAAAAGAACCTGACTCAGTGATAACCTGAACTAAATAACCGTAGTTATTGGATGAAAAACCTTAACTCGTTGATTATAACTAACCAAGAACTGAAGGTATAAGGATAAAACCCTCAACCTGTTAATTATAACAAACCAAGAACCATGGGTATAAGGATGAATATCACAAAGATAGTTGATCTTTGATAAGTTCTTTAAAAAGTTTAATGAGGAACCAAGAATAAAAGCAAACTCCCATATACAAGTTGTATTTCTGAATAATCAATTCATATCTTATTATTAAATAGCTAAATAACCTTATTATACTAGGTAAAACATCCTAAATAAGGTTGAAAAAATAACAAAAGAGTTTCAAATAAAATAAAAAAAAAAGAATCATAAATCAACTAGGAAACTAATATAATTCCCATACAATATCTTCTGGTCTTTATTAGAAGCCTTTTTATATGTTTGTTTGTTATGAAATTTTAACCCTATAGGAAAAAAGATCTTTAGAATCATTTGGAAAAATTTCATCTCGATTGAATGGTCAGATTAAAAGTTATTCTTATTAATATAAAACTATACATTAGGAAAATAAGTTGATTTGCAAGTCTTGTAGGAAATAAGGACCAAACATCTAGAATTAACTTATTGAATGCCTATTTAACCTTCATAGCTCTTAATTTTGTTATAGGCTCAATTAGCATATGAAAAGGATCATGTGGTGTTTCTTGATGATTCTCATCATGTTTTCATCTATCCACTTCAAAACCTTAAATGGATCATCAACTCTAGGTTTGGGCCTAGCAAATTTACCCTATGGAAACTTTCCTTGCCGAGATGCGCCCAAACTAGATAACCTTTTTTGAACTTTATATACTTACAACGCTTATTATCTTGAGCTTGATACTTCTAATTTTGCCTTTCAATCTTGTCATAAACTTGTTCATGCAAGTTTTTAAGCCTTTTCATAAGCATCACTACTGAAATTCTAACTTGTTGGAAGTGAGATTAATTCCAATAGACTTAATAGATTCTAACCATACACAATTTAAAAAGGACTACAACCAATACTTTGGCTAATTGAAAGGTTGTAAGTGAATTTAGCTTGTGACAATACAAGATCATAATCTTGAATATTCTTCTTCACCAAATTTCTCAAAAGACTTCCCAAACTCTTATTGACGACTTTAGTTTACCTATCAGTTTATAAATGATAAGTAGTGTTGAATTAAAGATGAGTTATAAGTTTTCTCCAAAGTGTAAGCCAAAAATGACTTATAAACTTGGAATCTCATTTAAAGTTATTTGTTTTGGAATATCATGAAGTATAACAATCTCCTTGATGTATAAATCAACAATATTTGTAGCATCAGGTATTTTTCTACATGGAACAAAGGCGTCATTTCAGGGAAATGATCAACTACCACCATAACTGAATCTTTGTTTCTTGAACTTCTAGGCAAACCTAGCATAAAAATCATGCTGACATCTTTCCAATAAGCTTTAACTACTAGAAGTGGAGTGTATAAACCTGATTTCAAAATATGTGATTTAGCAATATGGCATGTCCTACAACGTTGTATGAGCCTTGTACCATTTCTCTCCATCTTTGGCCAAAAGAAATTGTTCTAGATAATAACAAGTGTTTTTTTTTATCTCCCAAAGTGTCCACCAAGTCCAGTGCTATGAGCTTCAAAGATAATGGCTTCCCTTAAAAAAACCTCGAGGAATACACAAATGATTTTCTTTGAAAAGATAACTCTTCAGCACAACAAAATGCTTGGAAACACCACTTTCATATTTAGCCTATACTTTCCCTGTCACTTCCACTTGCATATTAGTCAATAACAAATGTCTTCGACTCAAAGCATCAATAATAACATTATGTACTCCATATTTGTGCTTTGTAGAGAAACTAAAAGTTTGTAGAAATCCAACCTAAAAGGCATGTCTTTAATTAAGTTTATGTTGACTATTAATAAACTTTAAGCCTCATGATAAAAAAAAAATAACACAAATAGTTTTGAATGCAATTATGGACACCAATGGTCTAAAGCACGAGCAATGCATAGAACTCTTTGTCATAACCTGAATATTTTCTTCATGAATCATTGAGCTTCTCATTGTAGAAAGCACAGGTTTGCTCTTTTAGCTAAGAACAATACCAAATCCAACATTAGATGCATCACATTCAACTTTAAATTTTTTTTGGAAATTAGGTAGAGAAATAATAGGTGCATTGGTCACCTTTTGCTTCATAAGTTCAAGACTTTTCTTTGACTTTTCAGTCCATTTGAAGCTACCTTCTTTCAAGCATTCATTGATTGAACTAATAATAATGTTGAATTGTTTTATGAAATGCCTTTAAAAAGATGATGCGTAATGAAAACTCTAAATATCATGAAGAGTTTAAGGATGTGGTTAGTTTAGAATTGCTTTAATCTTTTTATGATCCATCTTCACTCATTTGTTAAAAACAACAAAACCCAAGTAAACAATGTTGCTAATGAGGAATTCACACTTCTTCAAATTAGCATAGAAATTTTGATTCCTTAAAGTCTGAAATACTTATTGGAAGTGACTAAAATGCACTTATTTATTCTTGTTGTATATAAGAATAGCATCAAAGTAAACAACAATAATTTTGCCAATAAAATATGTAAACACATTATTCATCATTCACATGAAAGTGTTTGTATATTAGAAAGGCCAAATGGTATAACCATTCATTCAAAAAGGTCATCCCTCATTTTAAAGGCTATTTTCCATTCATCATCAACTCTCATCCGGATCTAATGGTAGCCACTTATGTGATCAATCTTTCAAAAGGTGGTAGCACCATTAAGTTCATATAGCAAGTCATTTAGCCAAAGAATAGGAAATTGATAACTAATAGTGATTTTATTCACTACCTGACTAGTGATACACATTCTCTATAAGCCATCCTTGTTTGGAATAAGAAGAGAGGGCACAACACAGACTCCTACTTTCCTTTACCAAACCCTTCAAAATCAACTCATTAACCTATCTTTGTAATTTTATATGTTCAATATAACTCATTCGATAGGCTACCTTGTTAGGAAGCATAACAATATCTCTTATTGGAGGAAGTACAAGTGGTATTTCTTTAGGAACTACATCAGTAAACTCATCAAGCAAAGGCTACACTTTTGGAGGCAACTTATTCATTTCAACATTTTTCTCAAAAATAAGAAGAGCATAACCCAAATCCATATCATTATCAAGTTTTTCCTTTTCAAAACAAGTAACCAAAAGTGGTTATGTCCTTTTAGAAAGTTTGGAAATAAATCCAGGTTTAGAAGGACCTAAAATAATCTTTACACCATCTTTCACAAAAGAATAAGTATTCTTAAAGTCATCATGCTAATCTTTCTTATCATATTGCCTTGGATAAACAAAGAATAAATAACATGTATCCATAAGAATTACATCACACTAGACCTAATCAAAATACTCTTTCCTAATGGAAAAATGAAACACGACACCTATTTGTTACCTTTTGTTCATACTTATTTTCCAATTACCTTAATTTTTAGGGTTGAGGGTGTGTTTCCATCTTGAGCTGCAACTTGTTCACCATATCAGTAGATACAATATTAACACAAACACCATTATCAATGACATCACAAACTTTCCCATTTGGTGTGGTCTATGATAAAAAGGATTAACACCCTCCTTATTATTACTAGAGGAACCAATTTTAGTGTCATTCTCATCATCATCGCCTTGATTTTTATATCGTTCAAGACGCTCCTAAAGTTGCTAGAGTTGCCTTCTTGTTTCATCCATTTCAAGAGTATGGATATCCCTCTCAAATTCTTGCATAGGACATCCATGAACAACCATGGTTGTAAATCTTAAGCTCTAATACTAACTTGATATAGGGATGATATGGACATCACAAAGTAACATGTCACTCATACAAATGATATTTTTTCCCTCACCACTCTAGGGTACAAAACTGAAGAGATACAAACGCAAATAAATCAAGGACTTCAATTCAATTTTTTATCGAAAGATATCAATACATAATTTGAATCATAATTATATACTTTAAACAACCCTTAAAGCCTAAGGAAATACTAAGATGACATAATTAAGATCTGAATAAATGGCTTGGATATAAAATTAGATAAATATTAACTAACACATATTTTTGACTTCCTAGAAATGCAAACAAACATATAGAAACTAAAACAACCATAACTTTCTATAAAAAAAAAACTCAAATGCATGTATAGTTGGACAATTTGAAAAGATTATATTCTAAACTTGAAAACCACATAAGATAATCTTATTTTTCCATGCAATGAAGACATGAAAATCCAGGCTTAAAGTTAGCTCATTGGCTGATAGTAAACATCACCAAGGACTTCACTCATTTGCATTGTCAACCCAAACTCAAATAGCTCATCACCAATATGATTATTTGACACTTCAATGTCAAAAAGGACCTAAAAAAAGACCTAGGTCTGACATCTAGGCTAAACTTTCAAATCCGTGACTTAGGTTCTAATACCAGAATTATCCCATAGAAGATAAGCTAGAAAAATCATGAAGTCAAATTCTTGATTAATAAAATATTAAGTAATGAAATTCAAAAAGAAAGTTTCAATAAAAAAAAAAGGATCTAAAACAAAACAAATAGCAATTAAGAAAATAAAGGACCAAATTAAAAATAAAAATAAAATAAAATGTTGAGGGATGAAATAAAAAAAAATTCAATTAAGAAAAATAAAAAAATAGCAATCAAATGAATATCATTTGTGTGAGTGACATGTTACTTTGAGATTTAAAAAAAATCTCAATTCTATGATTTAAAATAGAACAAGTAGAAATAAAAGGAACGTAGACTAAATCTAAAAGAAAAGGAAATTGAGGAGGAGTTGCTTTTAAACCTTGCAGATCCATGCACAAAAATTGAGGGGAGAGAAAGAAGAAAAAAAAGTCATCGGTGCCAAACCAGAAGGGCATTGGTCATACAGTCGTCGAATGTAGAGGAGTTGTTGTGAAGATTCAAATGTTGCCACTTAAACTAGTATTTGACCACTGAAAAACATAAAACACGTAGTCCAAATAACACAAACGTGGGGCATTCACGTGAACAACATGCATCATTAGCTTTTTAATATTAAATAATATTTTATATATGCTAAAATATCAAATTGCTCATGATCAACTCAATAATAATTAAAAAAAACCATAATGAAAAAAATTAAAGAGCTCTTGGATATAAGCTTAAGATAATTTGAATTCAAAGACAATATAATCATTTTATTTTGCTAATTAAAACAGAACAGACAAAGCAGCCCTTATAAACTAGTTTCATTTTTAATTTATTTTTGCTTTAAAAGGTATTTTAGTTATCTCACTTTATAAAAAACAAAATTACCTTATTACCTTTATTATCAAAATCTTTTTTATTAAGATGAACAAATTAATAATTTCATTGTTTCAATCTACAATGCCAAAAATCTAGAGTTACAATAAAACCTCCTTCCCTTTTTTTTAATAATCATATCTATACAATAATTTAAATTTTATTAATATTATTATCGAAGAAAAATCATTATATAAGTAGATAAATAAATGAAACATTTAATAATTTCTTAGGTAACGAAATTTTAATAAATAATTTTTTAAAAAAACACACACTCTGGATCCGGTTGTTTTAAATCCCGGGCCAAGTTGATTTTAATAGATTAGGTTTTGGCTTTGTCGAGTAGTCGGCATTAATCTTCTGGAGAAACAGAATAGAGAGAGATTAA
>Ga0325411_1001504_pt1 | contig 25992 bp, 27 predicted proteins | sample PopdelMetagenome_13_FD_206181 | JGI IMG/M metagenome (GOLD analysis project Ga0325411, IMG submission 206181) | Populus deltoides microbial communities from Bellville, Georgia, United States - Xylem-PdIQD-R4 | ecosystem: Host-associated > Plants > Phyllosphere > Stem > Wood/Secondary xylem... | reverse complement strand
CATACTATCATAATTCTTTACAATTTCCCATCTAGCCTCCTTTAATGCTTCTAGATTTATCCTTTCAGGGATCACTAAACATTTCCCTTTTTCCTCTCAAATTTCAACCAATATCATATGTTAATGCCGAAGGAACAATTCCTTTAAAAATAGTGATACCCATTTAACTGATACCATCAACCAATCTTTACCAAGATTACTAATCAAACTACTTCTTCTCAAAACTTTAGGATGGTAATGCTGACACTGATGATTCTCATTAGTATCATTAGTCGCCTTTATCAAGATTGACTAATCAAGTTTGTTGTAAATGTCAATATCAATGCAACCTATTGATGTCATTAACTATTTCTAAGCCAAACTAGTTAATCAATTTTCTATAACACTTTGGAATATCTCTGGGAATGCTGATGTCAAGGATTCTTGACATGATTAGCTTTCACATCAGGAATAACTAATCAAGTTTTTTGGGATTACCGATATTGACATCGCCCACCGATATCATTAACTATTCTTAACCCGAATAGTTAATCAAGTTCAGTATCCCTCATTCTCTAGGATGGTCATGCCGATGTTAGTAAACCTTACTAACATGATTAGCCTCCCATACTCGGGACCGGCTAATCAGATTCAAGAAGCGATTATCAATGAAGTTCATTAATATAGTTCACTATTCCTAACCAAAACAATTAATCAAGCTTTTTCATTTCTCATTTATTTCATCTGATCAATTCTTCTTTTGGCAACATCAATATGTATATAATCCAAGAATTAAACAAATTTCCAAGGTTACAGATATTTAAGAAGGGTATAGGTATATGACACCTATCTGCTGCAGAATCTCAGCTCGCGCTCCCTTGTTGCTGTTGTGCCCCTCCTGCGGTCCCTTCTAAATCCACAGGCATATCACATTATTTCTTACTCAAGTTACATTTCACAACAACAACAACAACAACAACAACAACGACAATGTTGGCTCCGTTTTTACAATTGCTTCCTTTACATTTGCATTTCTATTAGATCCCTTAAGATTATAGTTCATTATCAAATCATAACTAACATAAAAAATTCAGTTTTGAAAATGGCTTATTTCCTTTCAAACACCAAGACATGGCACTACACATTTTCTGAAGGAAGGAAACCTCATTCTGCCCCTAACATGACTAAATTTCCCATTTTGACAACTTGTTGAAATTGCCAGCAAAGGTTGTAGCTCAACCTCTCCTCAAATATTTATATATATATAGAGTTTTAGAGCTCCAAATTAATCAAGGTCAGCGCATTGGAAAGCTAACATCCTTGGCTATAACTTCTATGAAGAAACTTTTCCCAAACTTTATTATTTTTAAGCCTGAATTCTATTTGGAATCAGGGTGATGAATTTGTCCAGTTTTCATCAATGGTTTAAATGAACCTTCAATTATCCCCATTTCCCCCTCTTTTCTTAAGACAACTATTTCTATGTTATATGCATGGTAACCTTTCTCAATATGACCTCCTAAGAGTCATTTAAGCTAATTTGCCTCTTTTATGCAAGTGGTCAAGAACTATTTCAAGAAACATCCACATCCTTGAATTCCATGTTTCTCCTACATTTCACAACTCCTCCCAAGACAAGCCATAGGCTATACATATGCCCAATAAACTTGGTTTTTCCTCACATAACACATGCATTCGATCTACAAAGTTCCCCACTATCAAGTTATCATGCTTCCCCTATTAATAAACTTCATACCACACCTAATTCACTCATCATTAACATATAAAATCTCAAAACTCCTCGTCCCCCTCCTTAATTTAGCCTTGGCCGAAACTTGGCCTAAGGGAACCAAAGGTTCCTTTCTCTTTCTGATGTAATTGTTTATCTTATTCAATCATTGTTCACATTATAACAACATATCACAAGACTTTATCAAGCAAATCAAAATTTATTTTCCTCCCATTTAACCCCCAAATGGTCGGCCACTCTTGTTCCTTTGGCCATTGATTTTTCTTTGGTATTTTTACATGATTTCATGTTTAAGGTAACTTATAATACTTCAATTAACCCAATTTCAACAATTTCTATAAATTCCCTAAATTTCACTTAAGAACCCTAATTTTCAATTTCAAGATTGGTGCACAATTACTAATTGAACTTATATTGGTTTTCACAATTAGGTTTAGGGCTCCTTAACTAGAGGAAATTTGGATTTCAATTCTAAATTGGTTGAATATTTTTAGCTCCTCCTTCCTTGTATGTAACCGCCCCTCTCCCTCTCTTTCCCTCACAATTTCTTCACTTGTTTTCTTGGTAATTCCTTTGCCAAAGGATGTTTTCTCTACCTAGTAATCTAGAGCTTGTATAGACTTAACACTTTTGGTGGTTTTCTCTCAAATTGTGGTGGAAGAAATTTGAAATTCTCCCTCTCATATTTGTCTCCTTGCTGCCAACCTCATGGATGAGAGAATGAGGTATTTATAGTCCCATTCGTTTTAATTATACTTTGGCCCCATTCTTTTTATTTTTTTTACAATTTGAGGTACTCCTTTTTATCTTTTAAAATCCCCTCTTAACATTTGAATTTATTTGGTTTTTCCATACATTTAACCTCACCTTCTTCATCATGGGGTTAATTTAAATATTTTTTTGGGTAAAAGTTTATCCTCAGGGTTTACAATATCAATACCTCTCAAACGTTGAGTTCAATATTGCTAAATGAATTCAATTATTGCCCATGGTTAAGGGCTTTTACTATCACCCTTGGTGGAAGATCGAAGCTAGGATTCATCGTGGTTCAACACCTTTTCCAGACATGGATGCCCTAGAATATGAGGCTTGGTTATCCAATACAATGTTGCTAGAAATATTTCAAATTCATCGTGAAATTGCAAATCTTCATCAGGATGATAGACCCTTTGTTAAGCTATTGGGAAGTCTGAAAAGCTTATGGAATGAATTGGAGATGTATCGCCCTCACACTATTGATGCTGCTATCCTACAAAAAAGAACAAAAAAAGACGGAATTTTTCAACTTCTAGCAAGCCTCAGTCCTGATTTTGAAGACCTACAGAGTCATATTTTAATGAATTTAGAACTACCTTATTTGAAGTCTGTATGTGCAACGATCCAGCTTGAAGAGATTCACAGGAAGGTGGTGAGTTGCGATACTAATTCTAGAGCCGCTAATGCTCGTGTTTATCATGCCAAAGCAGTGTCTCATAGTGAGAATTCTGTTACGTCTGATTAGCATGCTCTACCATGACAAGCAACTGATGGAAGAACATTCAAACGAAAACAATTAGACCTGAAGTGCAACTATTGTTATAACATTGGACACCTGACAAACCGCTGTTGGCAACTTTATCCAAAAATTAAACCCAGATTTGCTAAGGAGCAGTGAGGATACAAGAGACAATCATCTAATTATAAGTCAAATCTAGCAACTCATACCAGTTAAAACTTCACTAGAAATCATGTTGCCTTGATACAAGACTTTGCTAATTACTTGCAAGACAACCATGGTCACATGAAGGTGTAAAACGAAGCTAGTGGACAAGAGTATATTCAACCAACAACACTCCTCAGCCACCTCACCAGATTCCTAATTGAAGCAGACCTAAAAACTAGCCAAAGTATTCAGATTGCCTTTACGACTGCATTAGAACTTGATAATTTGCATGATCTTTGGATTGTTGATTCTGGTGCCACAGATCATATGTCTAACAAATTGAGTAATATTTTTTTATCTAGAACAATTTGCTTCTCTTACCTTTGTTTCGGTAGCTAATGGAAAGGGTTCTCATGTGAAGGGTAAGGGAAAAATCAAGTTAATCTCTGATAAAATCATGTCTGATGTTATATGTTCCCTCTTTTCCTTTCCAATTGCTCTCTATCAGTAAGTTAACTTCTACATTCAATTGTGATGTAATTTTCACTCATCACAAGGGTATATTTTAGGATTGATTAACCAAGAAGATGATTGGTGAAGGTTTTTTTTTTCCTACATAGTCTTTTATTATTTCTCTCATGACTCTCAAGTTTCTAGAGGATTTCAGGCTAGTTTCAAATCATCGTATGGGCCATTCTTATGTCATTGTCCTCTAGCACATCCATCAGATTTTGTTTTTAGCAAAATAAATTCAGTACCAACTAAGGAACCTTTTAAATGTGAGATTTGTCATTTTCCCAAATCGTCTAAACTTCCTTTAAATTCATCCATATCACATGATACTCATGCATTTGGACTTGTACACTCATATGTATGGAGACCATTCTATACTTCACTAGATGTTTTAAATACTCTATAACCTTTACTGATGATTTCTCTAGTCACATGGGTGTATTTGCTGAAAGTTAAGAGTGAAGTATTTGAATATTTTAAGGATTTTCATATATTGATTACAAATCAGTTCCCAGTTCATCTTAAAATCATTCGATCAAATAATGACACCAAATACATGTCCAAAGATATGTAATATTATTTACGTTCTAATGGCATATTGCATCAGACTAGTTGTGCTGGTACACTCTAACAAAATGGGGTTTCTGAATGAGAAAATCATGATCTGCTTGGAAAAAAAACATGCCATAATGTTACAGATGAATGTTCTAAAATGATTTTGGTCATATGGTGTTCTTAAGGCTGCATATCTTATAAATTGCTTACCCTACTGTGTGTTGGGTTTTAAATCTCCTCTTCAAGTTTTGGAGGCTAAAAGTCCAGATTTGTCACATCTCAAAGTGTTTGGATGCTCCTGTTTTGTGCACTTGCCACCATAACAACATGATAAGCTTGATTCAAGAGCAATTAAATGCATTTTCTTGGGGTATTCTCAAACACCAAAGGGGTACAAGTGTTATGATCCCTCACTGAAAAAGATGTACATATCAAGAGGTGTTAGATTCATTGAAGACGTCCCTTATTTCTATGCTACAAGTCAGGGGAGGATCATTTTGAATTATCGTTGTTGCATAGTTCAAGTTTCATTGATCATTTACTAGTGTTATGATCCCTTACTAATGATATACTATGAAATTTCAACCTTTTGCATTTTTGAACCTCCTCAACCAATTGTGGCCATTTTTCGACATTCCAGCATCCTTTCTTCCCTCCTATTATTTTTTGGATTTCTTTTGAATATTTTTTTTATATATATTTTTTTATTTTCTCATTTTTTTGTTTGGGAACCCAAAAAAGGGTAAGAACAACGGTTTATCTAATTTGTAGCACCTCTGGTTTAATTAATCATTTGGATCCGACATATTGCCATACTGAAGTTACCTTGTGTTCGACTGATAACAAAATTCAAGCGTATTGGGTCTGGTATTTTGTCAGGTCCATATTGTCTTAGGTTTAGCTGATTGCTAAACCCAAGTGTGTTAAGTCTTGCAAACTGCCAAACCCATGTTATCTTGGGTTGAGCTGATTGTTAAACCCAAGTTTCTTGAGTTTGGCATTTCGCCAAGCTTATGTTGCCTTAGGTTCTTCAGTTGATTGTTGAAACTAAGCTTCTTGGGTTTGACATTTCACTAGGCTTATGTTGCCTTCGACTCAACTAAATTTTAAACCTAAGTGTCTTGGGTTTGGCATTTTATCAGGCCCATGTTGCCTTGAGTTTAGCTGATTCGTGAACCCAAGTGTGTTGGGTCTAACATATTGTCAGACCCACATTACTTTGGGTTTAGCTAATTGTTGAACCCAAGTGTATTGGGTCTTGCATGTTGCTAGAGCCACGTCGTCTTGGGTTTTTTCAAGCAATAAAAATATAAACAAAAAATATTGACTTATCATAATCAAAGCTTTTCTTTTTGTTATTTCTTCTTCTTGTTGTGATGCTTCTATTCATATATAATTTGTTTGAACGATTTCTTTTCTTACAATAAGCCATATTATAAGAACTTCATGAATTTTTTTTTGGATGGAATTGTATTAAAAAGAGAATTCAACTCTCTTGCATTATAATTCAGTATCAATTCAAAGTTTGTAACCTAAAATGTGTCTGATGAATCCTCTTTTCAGATAGTTTAATTAGTTCTAACAAGTGTAACCTTCTTGCACTTTTGCTATGGGTTTAAACATAAAAAAGACAAATTTAGATCATTAAAAACTTTCCAACATTGTTATTAAACTCGATATAATAATTTAAATTTGAAAAATCCCTACCTAACTATTTAATTGATATTTAGTCAGTCTTTAAACCTTGTGATTCAGGTTAAGAACTCCACCGGGTCAAATGATTTTTTTATTTTATTATATCATAGAAAATGCCAAAATTAATTTATCATCAATCAACTCAATACTGAATGGTAAAATTAAAAAAAAAAAACCCTCGTTCTTCTCATAGAGATTCTATGCCCACAGTTAATAATATATTAAAATTATTATAATCAAGGGACCATATGTTATACACACCATTAATTATATATCAAAATAATTATAATCAAGTTTATAGACCTGGAAGTCCAAATAATTGAGCTTTTCACATGGGGAAAGTCTTTAATGTATATAGTTAAACATTGTCTTGATATCTAAATTATCTTTCACTGTTTTTTCTCCAAAAAAATTAGATGAGTAAAAATTTTAACAATAAGAATTATATAAAAAAGAAGTAATTATCGTAATAAAAGACATTCGTTTAGTATTATAATGCTTTTTAACAAACATAATATTTTCCTCCACATTATCCATATATTATTACAATAACTAAAGTTCTATGATATTATTTTGGCATGATTGATACATTCCACTTTCCTTTAATTGATTACATTTTCAATACATGCATTATCTAATATGTAGTCTCTTCGAAGAAACTCACTGCCATCATTAACCATATATAATCTGAAAAAAAAACAATTAGAGATTAATATTGGTAACAAAATAAAATTAAAAAAAGAACCATGTTATCGAAATAAGCAATCTATTAAAAAGAAAGTTAAAAGAACTAACCAATTTAGTAAGATATTTTTGAACGAGGTTGAGGTTAATTATTGAATGAAGGAGGTGATGGAGATAGAGGAGGCAGGGATTTAAAGAAAAAGGGAGGCTAAAAGAACCATGAAGGAGGTGGAGATTTCAGGATATGTGGAGGGGGAGAAGGAGATGGACGTGGCGGGGATTTAAAGGGGAAGAAGGGAGGAAATGTAAACCTTGAAGGAGGTGGAGATTTGAGGATAGGTGGAGGGGGAGAAGGAGATGGAGGTGGCGGAGATTTAAAGGGAAAGAAGGGAGGAAGTGTAAACATCGAAGGAGATGGGGAATTGAGGGTATGTGGAGGGGGAGAAGGAGAAGGAGATGGAGATGGTGGGGATTTAAAGGGAAAAAAGGGAGGAAGTGTAAACCTTGGAGGAGGTGGAGATTTAAGGATAGGTGGAGGGGGAGAAGGAGATCGAGGTTGCGGGGATTTAAAGGGAAAGAAGGGAGGAAGAGTAAACCATGGAGGAGGTGGAGATTTGAGGATAGGTGGAGGGGGTTGACGAGAAGTATAACGAGGTGATGGAAATGGTGAAATTTTTGGAGGGTACGTCGGCGGAGTATAAGGATGCGATGAAGATAAATTAGGAGTTGGGGATGGGGATAGTGATGGAAATGGTGAAACTTTTGTAGGGGGTATCGGGGAAGTATAAGGATGTTATATAATTGGTGAAATTTTTAGAGGGTATGACAAAGGAGTATAAGGTTGTGATGGAGATAAATTGGGATTCGGGGATGGGGATAGTGGTGAAATTCGTGAGATTTTTGGAGAAGTATAAGAAGGCGATGGAGATAAATTAGGATGTGGGGATGGGGGTAGTGATGGAAATGGTGAAACTTTTGGAGGGGATGTCGGAGAAGTGTGAGGATGTGATGGAGATAAATTAGGAGTTGGGGATGGGGATAATGGTGAAATTGGTGAGATTTTTGGAGAAGTATAAGAAGGCGATGAAGATAAATTGGGATGCGGGGATGGGGATAGTGATGGAAATGGTGAAACCTTTGGAGTGGGCATCGGGGAAGTATAAGGATGTGATGGAGATAATTTGGGATTTGAGGATGGGGATAGTTGTGAAATTGGTGAGATTTTGAGAGAAGTATAAGAAGATGATGGAGAAAAATTAGGATGCGAGGATAGGGATAGTGATGGAATTGGTGAAACTTTTGGAGGGGATATCGGGATGTATAAGGATGTGATGGAGATAAATTGGGATTCGGGGATGGGGATGGGGATAGTGGTGAAATTGGTGAGATTTTTGGAGAAGTATAAGAAGGCGATGGAGATAAATTGGGATGCATGGATGGGGATAGTGATGGAAATGGTGAAACTTTTGGAGGGGATGTCGGAGGAGTGTGAAGATGTGATGGAGATAAATTAGGAGTTGAAGATGGGGATAATGGTGAAATTGGTGAGATTTTTGAAGAAGTATAAGAAGGCAATGGAGATAAATTGGGATGCGGGGATGGGGATAATGATGGAAATGGTGAAATTGGTGAGATTTTTGGAGAAGTATAAGAAGGCGATGAAGATAAATTGGGATGCGGGGATGGGGATAGTGATGGAAATTGTGAAACTTTTGAAGGGGATGTCTGAGGAGTGTGAGGATGTGATGGAGATATATTAGGAGTTGGGGATGGGTATAGTTGTGAAATTGGTGAGATTTTGGGAGAAGTATAAGAAGGGGATGGAGATAAATTGGGATGCGGGGATGGGGATAGTGATGGAAATGGTGAAACTTTTGGAGGGGGTATCGTAGAAGTATAAGGATGTGATGGAGATAAATTGGGATTCGAGGATGGGGTTAGTTGTGAAATTGGTGAGATTTTTGGAGAAGAATAAGAAGGCGATGGAGATAAATTGGGATGCGGGGATGGGGATAGTAACGGAAATGGTGAAACTTTTGCAGGGGATGTCGAAGGAGTATGAGGATGTGATGGAGATAAATTAAGAGTTGGTGATAGGGATAGTGGTGAAATTATTGAGATTTTTGGAGAATTATAAGAAGGCGATGGAGATAAATTGGGATGCAGGGATGGGGATAGTGATGGGAATGGTGAAACTTTTGGAGGGGATGTCAAAGGAGTATGAGGATGTGATGGAGATAAATTAGGAGTTGGGGATATAGATAGTGGTGAAATTGGTGAGATTTTTGGAGAAGTATAAGAAGGCGATGAAGATAAATTGGGATTCGGGGATGTGGATAGTGATGGAAATGGTGAAACTTTTGGAGCTGGTATCGGGGAAGTATAAGGATGTGAGGTGGTATTAGGTGTCCATACAGGAAGTGTCAAAATAAAAAGTATCTGCATTCAGAATTTGTAATGATGCATCTTCTACACAAAGGGTTTATGGAGAATTACCGGTATTGGTATGCACATGGAGAAGTATTTGTTCGTAATAAGAGAATGGGAGAAAGGGTGGTTTGGTCAACTTCTAGTGCTAGCAACGTGCATGGAGTTGCAAATGACAACAGTAATCCTTACAGGAATGTGATTATGGATGCAATGAGAATGAATCAAGGTAATGTCAGTCAATGTCCAATCATAGAAGAAGAACCTAATGCAGATGCAGCTAGATTTTTTGATTTATTGAAAGATTCTGACGAACCATTATGGGATGGCTACACGAACCACAGAAAATTATCGGCCGTAGCACAGGTGTTCACCATTAAGTCAGATCACAGGTTGAGTGAGACCGGTTATGACAAAATTATTGAATGTGCGAGAAGCATTTTACCTGAAAGGAACAAGCTGAAAAAGAACTTCCATGCTACAAAGTCCATGATGAAACCCCTTGGTTTAGGATACCAGAAAATTGACATACGCCTTAACTTCTGCATGTTATACTACCTTGAAAATTCTGAGCTGACCGAGAGCATGACATGTGGGCATTCTCGTTACAAACCTAGAACTGGCAGGGGAAAGACTCTCGTGGCATATAAAAAACTTAGATACTTCCCAATCACACCTAGACTGTAGAGGTTATTCATGTCACCAAGGACTGCTGAGCACATGAAATGGCACCAATCACATGATGCGGTTGATGGAGTGATGATGAATCCTTCTAACGGCGAAGCATGGAAACACTTTAACAATGTGCATCCTCACTTTTCAACTGAATCAAGAAAAGTGCGTTTTGGGTTGTGTACAAACAGATTCAATCCATTCGGGTCATTTACAGCTCCTTATTCTTGTTGGCCGGTCATACTCACGGTTTATAACTTACCACCAGGGATGTGTATGAGGCCGGAGTTCATGTTTTTATCTATTGTCATACCCGATCCGAGTAGCCCGGGCTAGAATATAGATGTTTGTCTTCGACCGTTGATTGATGAGTTGACGCAGTTGTGGTCTTCCAGAGCTTTGACTTATGATATATCGAGGAAACATAATTTTGTTATGAGGGCGGCTTTGATATGGACTATCAATGATTTTCCAGCTTATGGAATGGTATCTGGTTGGAACACGCATGGAAAACTAGCATGTCGATATTGCATGGAAAACAACAAGGTATTCATGCTAACAAATAGAGGTAAAACTTCTTTTTTTTACTATCACCATTGCTTCTTGCCATCGAATCACAGGTACAAAAAGAACATAAAGGATTTCTTTGTTGGTAGAGTTGAAAAAGATGCATCCCCGCGTCTTTCTGGTGAAGAATTGCAAGATGTTGTATTAGAGTATGATGACATTGTGTTTGGTCTCCAATTAGGTAAGCATAAGTTTCTTGGTTTTGGTTTGACCCAAAATTGGGTAAAGCGAAGTATCTTTTAGGAGCTTCCTTATTGGAAGACCAATCTCCTCCGCTATAACCTTTACGTCATGCACATAGAAAAGAACGTGTTTGAAAATATTTTCAACACCATCATGGATGTGAAGGGGAAGACAATGGACAACATGAAGGTTAGATTGGATATAGCTTTGTTCTGTAATTGTCAAAATATAGAGTTGGTTTGTGATGGGTCACGGGTCGCAAAACCAAGAACAAGTTTCTTGTTAGAGAAAAATGCACGACTATTAGTCTATAAATGGCTTATGAGTCTGTGTTTCCCCGATGGACATGCCTCGAACATATGAAGGTTGGTTAAGATGGAGGAATGCAAATTGTATGGAATGAAGAATCATGACTGCCATGTGTTTATGCAAAGACTCATCCCATTAGCTTATCGTGATTTGTTGTCAAAAGGGATACGGGATGCACTCACGGAGATCAATCATTTCTTTAGAGATATATGCTCCAGCAAGTTGAATGTTGATGACATTGAGAGGCTTGAAACAAATATTGTCGAGACACTACGCAAACTTGAGATGTATTCTCTCCATCATTTTTTGACTCAATGGAGCATCTCTCCATACATCTACAATTCGAGGCAAAAGTTGGAGGACTGGTCCAGTATAGATGGATGTACCCATTCGAACGGTTAGATATTACAGTTGTAATGTAATTCATATATAAAAGTATTTTCTTTGTTTTTCTTAATTGAAAATATTTGATTAATTCAATGCAGGTACTTGTTCAATCTCAAGAAAAAGGTTAAGAACAAGGCACATGTTGAGGCTTCGATATGTGAGGCCTATATTGTTAAGGAGATTTCAAAATTTATCTCGTACTATTTCGAACCTCATCTGAGAACGAGAATCAATCGTTCGGAGTCAATGGAGCTGTTTGTTGAGACGCACGTGCGGAGTCAAGACCGCAAAAAGGGGGCGCAACAGTTAATTGACAACCACGCTCAACACTTTGTGTTATGTTTGTTCAATAATGGGCATATTATTTGTTTTTTGGACAGCAAGAGAAAGCTCATAATTCCATCACCAGGTATTGTAATTTGTAAATCAGAAACTTTAAAAATAAACTAGAAAGGTGGCCCAGTTTTAACAGGGAATATGTGTGCAGCAACTAGTGTCAAAATACTTCAGAAAACTGTCAAAATACTTAGAAAACCTAGATAAAACAGAAACAAAGAACTTTGTTTTTGGAACCTCCCTCCTATGAGTTTCACTCCTTTTCTTATCTATTCATTTCCATATCAAATGTTTATGAGCCAAAGACATTTCAAGAAGCTCAAGCTTAAGTTGTATAGCAGCAAGCTATGAAAGACAAACTTGCTGCATTTGACATCAATCATACATGAAGCCTCATGCCTCTTCCCATAGGTAAACAAGTAGTAGGCTATCACTGGATTTTCAAGACTAAGTTCAACTCAAATGGAACAATTGAACGACACAAAGCTTGGTTTGTAGCTCAAGATTTCTCTAAGAAATTTAGAGTTGAATAATATTTGCTCCTATGGAAAAAATAACTATTGTCATAGTCTTATTATCCGTTTCAATTAATCATGGTTGATAATTGTATCAAATGGATGTAAGAAATGCATTCTTACATGGAGAACTTGAAGAATGTTCATGAAACTACCTCCTGGACATCCATAGAGTAACCACCCTAATTTGGTTTGCAAAACTTCATAAATCCATTTATGGATTGAAACAGAGTTCACAAGCATGGCATCCAAAGTTAAGCATTGTCTTGAAAGCTCTTGGTTTTACAATGAGCAACGTTGATTCTTTCTTATTTGTCCGACAGAATTCAGATGACAAACTTGTTGTACTTGTCTATGCAGATGATTTAATCATCACTAGGAATAATAGAGATTCTATAGAAAAATTGAAGAACGATCTTTAGAAGCAATTCTCAATTAAAGATCTTGGTAAACTAAAGGACTTCTTAGGGATTGAAATGACAACTTCTAGCAAAGGTTTCTTAATCAACAGAAGTATATCCTAGATTTGTTACAAGAAGCTGAAACGTTACATGCTAAGCCAACCATTACTACCATGGACAATAAGATCAAATTGGACTCCTCAAGCAAACCTTTCAAAAGATTGTTGGCAAATTAATTTATGTAAAAATTACTAGATCGTATATTACCTTTGCTGTCAGTTTATTAAGCCAATACATGCATGCTGCAACAGTTCAACAGCTTGGCATTATGAAATGTATTTTGCGATATTTGAAAGGGATTGTCTACCACGGGATTGTTATGAAACGCAATGGGCACACAAAGATATGGGCTATACAAACTCAGATTGGGCAGGCAATGCACTAGATAGATGATCTACCACTGAATATTTCATGGTTGTTGGAGGTAATTTAGTGTCCTGGAAAAGAAAAAAACAACATGTGATTGCTCGCTCAAGTTCTGAAGCTAAATATTGCGCAATGACATTTGCTTCATGTGAATTGATTTGGCTCAAGAATTTACTTGCAGATCTCGGTTCTCGGTTTTCACAATCATACACCAATGACACTGTTTTGTGATAATCAAGCTATTATGTATATTGCGGCTAATCCGGTGTTTCATGAACGAACAAAACAACTTGAAGTGGATTGTCGTTATATTCATTAGCAAGTTCAAGCTAAACTTATTCAAACTAAGCATGTGTGCACTTATAATCAACCAGATGATGTGTTTACCAAAATTCTACCTTCTGCTTAGTTTTATTAGTTATTAATCAAGCTTGGATCAATTAATCCACTTGATCTATCATGAGGAGTCGTCTTGAAGATATTGTAGATTAATGGTACAGATATTGAAGATTTCTGCAGTCATGTCATTACCTAAGATAGTTTATTTAGTACCTAGTTTAAATGATGTTGTAATTACTATATATCCTTTCTAGAATCAAGGATAGAATCATATCATTAGTTGCTGTATTAGGTTCTGATTCTAGTCCAAATATACTTGTACAATTCCATCAATACAAAATATGATCAGAGATTGTAATTCTCTAGCTTTCTTCATTATCAAAACTAGAAAATATCAAAGACCCGCTACTGTGATCAGTCCTAGCAACCAACATTTTGCGCTCTCTACTAGCAGGGAGCTTTGAAAGGCAAGAATTCGATACATTTTCAGTTAATATCGTCCTCAGATTTACAACAAGACGGCATAGTACGGTGCTGGAAGTAAGAATTTCCATACCCCAGAAAGGTTGACCTGCAGTGATTAGGTAAATCAAATTGATGTGTGTAGTTGAAGAGAGAACTCTGTAAGAACAAGGAAAAAAGAGCAAAATAATTAAGGTGAGAATATCATGCTTCTATACTATCATATCTTCCAAATGTTTAAGAAACCATCATAAATACTACTTCTAGGCATAGTTTTTAATTCTCATCTCAAATTAATCAACTCAAAGAAATCAAATTTACTTTAATTTTTTTTTCTTTCCCATCATTTCCAAGCTACCAAACAGTTGAGAATAATTGGGAGGCTTAACTTATTGGTTAGCCAACCTTTTCTATATATATGTGTAGGGCAATATACAATAGTAATGGTGAGGTTAGAACACAAGAGTATGACTACAATTTTTCCTATATAGTATATTTCCTATATAGATGCATTAATATGCCCCCTCAAACTGAGAGTGGAGGATCAACATTAAGCTTAAACCAAAAAGCAATAAACGGAGTAGTAGGAAGCGGCTTAGTAAAAATATTTGCAAGTTGATCGTGAGAGGAGATAAAACAAATTTGAATCTCTTTCTTCGCAACCCTGTCTCGTACAAAATGATAGTCAACCTCAACATATTTAGTGCAAGCATGAAAGATAGGATTTGCAGATAAGTAAGTAGCGCCTAGATTATCACACCAGAGGGTAGGAGCAGAGTTAGAGAGAATCTGCAGATCTCTCAATAGATACTAAAGCCAGATAACCTCAGCAGTGCCATCAGCCAAGACTTTATACTCAGCTTTGGTGGAGGAGCGAGCAACTGTGCATTGCTTGCTAGATTTCCAAGAGATCGTTGTCTGACCAAAGAAGACAAGATAACCACCTATAGACTTGCGATCATCAGTACTACCTGCCCAATCTACATCTGTAAAGCCATAGAGAGCAAAGGAGGAACTGCGAGTGATATGTAAGCCATAGGTGGTCGTACCTCGTAGATAACACAGAATGCGTTTAACAACACCCTAATGAGAATCTGTAGGAGCATACATAAACTGACAGACTTTGTTAACAATAAAGCAGATATCTAGTCTTGTAAAGGTGAGATATTAAAGAGCACCCATAATTTGACGAAACTGTGTAGGGTTAGAAAATAAGGGATCTGGCAGTATGGTGACTTTAGAGGTAGAGATAGGAGTATCAACTGATTTGCAAAAAGTCAGTGGAGGATCAACCTTAAGCTTGAACCAAAAAGCAATAAACGGAGCAGTAGGAAGTGACTTAGTAAAAACATTTGCAAGTTGATCGTGAAAGGGGATAAAACAAATTTGAATCTCTTTCTTCACAACCTTGTCTCGTACAAAATGATAGTCAACCTCAACATGTTTAGTGCAAGCATGAAAAATAGGATTTGCAGATAAGTAAGTAGCACCTCGATTATCACACCAAAGGGTAGGAGCAGAGTTAGAGAGAATCTACAGATCTCTCAATAGATACTTAAGCCAGATAACCTCAGCAGTGCCATCAGCCAAGGCTTTATACTCAGCCTCGTGGAGCCTGTTTTAATCCATATAAAGACTTATGCAACCGGCACACTTGAGAGGGAAGAGCAGAGTCAACAAAACCTAGAGGTTGTCTCATATAGACCTCTTCGGCAAGAACACCATTGAGGAAGGCATTATAAATATCAAGTTGATGAATCTTCCAATTATGTGAGACCGCAATGGAGAACACTAATATGACTGTCGCATGCTTAACTACTGGACTGAAGGTTTCAGAATAATCAATGCCTTCCTGTTGAGTAAAACCTCGAGCCACCAAACGTGCCTTATATCGTTCAACACTGCCATCGACATAGAATTTTATCCTATACACCCACCGACAACCAATAACATTCAACGAAGGATGAAAAGGAACCAAGGACCAGGTGCTATTAGAGCATAAGGCCTAAATTTCATCATGCATGGCACCATGCCACGCCTCATACCTGTCAACATCAGAGAATGTAAGGGGTTCACAAGTAGGAGAAAACAGTACCTGACAGTTGGGTGCAGAAGAGGCTGCTGCAGACGCTGCTGAAAGAGCAGTCTTTTGTAGCCGCGAACGAAAAACCATCGGATGCTGAAGAGCAGCAGACCGAGGGGCTGAAGGATCTGAACTAGGGAGTTGTTGAAGAGGATAAGAGGAGAGATCAACAAAAAAATTACAGACCTACAGAAAAAGTAGAGGAAGGACAGAAGCTCATAGCAGCAGAGGCAGGAGAGCTTGTTGCAGAATCAAAGGTAGCTGTAGTGACAGACCTGGAAATATGCAACCTTGAAGGAGGTGAACCTGTTCTTGCATAATGATCATTAAAGAAACATCCAGATGATGACATAGGGTTAGGGCTGGGTGTCGGTGGTATGGTGACAGCTAGGGGTGGGGGACGGTGGGCACTACGCCATTATACAGTTTTACCGATGGATTATTTCTGTCGGTATAAGGAACACAAATCGTTGGTAATAATTTTATCGAAGGTATCTTCGACGAATTTATTCTGTCGGAGTCATGATCGTCGGTAATTCTAATTCTGACGGAAATTCTTTCGGTAATTGTGGCATGACCGTAAATATTGTAAACGATACTACAATACCGACGGACACATTCTCTCTGTAAATCCGTCGGTATAAATTTAAAATATTTTTAAAAAAATTATTTATTAACAGTTAAAAAACTTATAACCAAATAAATTTTCATTAGACATTAAAATTGTAAAATTAATGTTAAATAATATTCATCGAAATATTCATTACAAATTTAATGTTAAAAAAAACAAAATTAAACTAATTAAAATAGCGGCGGAGCTGGAGGAGGAGGAGGAGGCTGGTTGTTGCCGGGACCGTACGGCCAAAAAAAAGCAGCACATGGTTCATCACCCATCTTTGATCTAATCTCCATGACCATTTGATGAAGCTGAGCATAATCCGTCGAGAGGCGTTCATATTGTTGTTTCAAGGCTAAAAACTCCTCTGATTGGGTGCTCGATACTGATGGAGAGCTCCCAACGGTTGAGACACTACGGGTCGACCGTAATTTTTTGGCCGTCGTGTTGGAGAGCCTGTAGACCTGATTTTTATCGGGTCCACCAGACGATCCGACCTCCATCCACAAATCCGGATCGAAATCTGGTTGGGTCAAAGGATCGTCCCTATATCTTTCTCTCAACTGGCTATTATAGGTCTCCTGATTTTTTTTTTAAAAATCATCATATTCAATTCAAGAAAATAATAACTTATGAAATAATTTGATTGATCGAACATACCACAAAATGCTGAGCACAGTTGTCCACGTACTGCTGCACCCCCTTTTGGCGATCTTGACTTCGCACGTGCGTCTCTACAAATAGTTCCATTGGACTCGGCTCACGTCCAAGAGACGTAGCCTATAAGGAAAAAAAAGATTGCAAGTTAAATATATTTATAAGAAACAACAAATTAATTAACGATATATTTCATTTAAAATAATCTTACCATCCGCTTCGCATGTGCGCTGAACGGGATGGAGCTGCCGGTGTGCGTGGTCACCGAACCATGAATTTCCCGGTTCCAGTTGACGGCTCCGGATTGTGAGCGCTGTAAGAACCGCTCAGACGTCACGTGCTCAATATATGCCACCCATATATCTCCCAAGATGAATAGCGGTTTAAATTCCGGCCAAACTGCCACCTCATTCCAGCCTTCAAGACCGTTGTCCCTCGCATATCTTTTCGTCTTTTTTTGAGTGTCATACCAAAAATCATGCAACCTACATCCATAGTAACTACTTAGAATTTAGAATATAAAATTATAAATCAAAAATAAATATTATTTTTGATGTTACCTAGTTGCCGCGTGATTCTCCCATACTCTCCTGACAACATTGTTGTCCGCACTATCCCACTCAAATTTATTCTGTATATATAAATAATTCATTGAAAATAAAAATAGTACAAGATATAAAATTACAAAAATTATTTATTAAAAATAAACTGGAAATTAAAAATTAACACCTACCTGAAATCGCCGAAACCAGGCATCGATATTAGGTCTCCACTCAGGATGTCTGGAGACCTAACTCCATTGAAACAACGGAATCTCCATCGATGATTTCATTGCCAATTTAATTGTCCTGGCAGCCTCAATGTTGGTGAACCTGAAATTAAATAATAAAAAAATAATTATTTGTTCATAAATTATGTTATAAGTATTAAAAAAAAAACTAAAACCTAAACAAACTTACATTGAGAGGTCATCCTTCCATTGTGCCTGGTACTTATGGGTGATTTGACCCCGCTGTGAAGGCACGCCGCTTCTGCGCTGTGAAACCGTGGTAGAAGAGGAAGCATCACACGGTGGCGCAGATGCATCACCGTGATCAGCACCTAAGAAGATTTCCTCCTCGCTGCTAGAAGAACTATGTGCAACCGTCTGCTGACGACGTGCTGTAGATTTCATTCGACGCATCTACACAAATGTATATGAATTATTACATAAATTAACTTTAATTATTTTTTAAAAAAATTCAGCATCACCTCCTTTATACTAGAAACTACCCACAGTTTTCAAACCTGCAATATTTACAATAACCACAATCCATATAATCTCCATCAACATCATATATACAACCTAATATCATTAGGAATTCAATCATTAATAAAAATTTGGCAGCACCTCCTTTATACTAGAGACTACCCACAGTAATTGTTGTCGGTGGCATTAATTTCCGTCGGTAATTCCGACGGGAAATAAATTGAAATGCACACCAAAAATTTCAAAAATGCTGCCTTTTGTTTTTATCCGTCGGTAATTCTGTCGGAAATTACCGTCGGAAATTGTGCCACCGACAATTCCGTCGGTAATAGTGCCTCTGACAGGCGTGCGCTTCGAAATGTGTGATTTCCGTCGGTGATTCCATCGGTGATTTCCGTCGGTGATGCCGTCGGAAATTGTGGCACAAGCCCGTAATTGTTTCCCAACTCTCTGTGAAATACCGATGGAACTATTCTGTCGGTAGTACCATCGATAAAACAGTCAATATTTATGCGGCTTCTACATGAATTTTCTTCTATCCTCCTCCTGCGCACTTAGATCACACACAACACAATAACAGGAACTGACAATTAAAAAAGAATAAATATTTCATGTTTCAAAATATTACGTTATAAAAATAAGGTTTAACAGCATGTTTAGTCAGAATTTTCATATTCGTCCTCAATTGAATTGTTATCATTCGCTTCATCGCACTCTTCATTGTGGTTATCATCTTCTTCATCAACATTCTATACTGCACTAGTAGAGCTCAAAATGGCATTCAACTCCTCTGCGTCAACATCAACAAGACTATCATCGAAAACACGAAAATTTGAATTTTCTTCTAAGTCAATCGAAGGAGCAACTCGGTATGGTTCAACCAACTCATTAGCTTGAAAGATTTCATCTATCACACTTGTGTCTTCCTTCTCATCCTGAACAACCTCGACATGACCCCTGGGTTTTGTTTTTAAAACGGATAAACAATCAACTCTTGATCGGTCCCTTCTAAAGGAAGAGGTGTATGTGTAATAAACTTGTTGGCATTGCTTTGCGAAAACGAAGACGTCGTTTACGTTGCGGTGTCTAGCTTTTGAGTTGATTTCAACGAGACCATAGTAAGGATCTACTCTGATTCCTCTGTCAGTTGTGTCATACCAATAGCATTTGAATAAAAACACTCCATTCTGCTCGCTATGATATTGTAGTTCCATGACCTCTTCCAATCTACCGTAGTAGTCAACTTCAAACTCACTAGAAGTCGATCCCTTAATACAAATACCGTTGTTGTATGTCTTTCTTCTATGCCCATATTCTTCAGTATGAAAGATATATCCATTGACAAAATACCCGTTATAGCACTTGACTTTTCTTTCAAGGCCCAGGCTTAGTAAAGACAGTGAAATAGTAGCACTAACTCCCATTTGATAAACCTTGTATATTAAATACAACAATAATCAATAAACAGATATTATTGTTGTGGTGGTATTTTTCAACATATTAAAAGGTATGTATTTTTCTTTCTTTATCTTTGTATTTTTTTACTTTTTTTATTTTAATTATGATTATTTGTGTGGTTTTCTTTGTTTTGTGTATGTTTGTAGATAAAATCTTGAAATCAACATACTATTAAGGTAACATTTTTCATTCCTAAATTTATTTTGAATTTATGTATTGTTCTTTAGTTTTGTGTATTGTTTGTTTGGTGTAGTGCTCTTTAGTTTTTTCTTTTAATTTGTTAAATTTATTTGATTGTTTGTATTGCCATAGTATCTTAAGAATTTTGTTAAATTTGAATTGTTATTGTTGAATTTACCTTTAAAATGTTAATTGAAATATAGAATTATATTTAATTAGTTTATCTTAATTTTATGATATTATTGTTTGTTATGTTTTTTACTATTTTGATTAATTTTAATTGTTATTTATGAATTTGTATTGATGTTATTGATGTTAGTTGAAAATATATAGATGTTGAATTTCTATAGATGTTAGGTTGTATAGAGTTGATTTTGCAATATTTGTGTAATTATCAATATTTGTAGGTATGAAAACTGTGGGTAGTCTCTAATATAGGAGAGGTGCTGGTGAATTTTTTTAAATAATTGAATTTAATTATTTCATTATTCGTATAAATTTGTGTAGATGTGTTGAATGAAAATTTAATTATTTTTATTGTTTGTATTGTAATAATTATTTGATAATTTAGTCTTTTTATTTGTGTAGATGTAGTCTTAATATAATTTTATTGTTGAATTTTCCATTGAAATGATAATTGGAAATGAAGAATTGAATTTCATTGTTTTATCTCAATTTTATTCTATTAGTGATTGTTATGTTTTTTATTATTTCCATCAATTTTAATTGTCATTTATGCATTTCCATAGATGTTAGTTGAAAATATATAGATGTTGAATTTCTATAGATGTTAGGTTGTATATAAGATATTCCAATGGAGTCAATTGGTTTGTGGTGATTGTAAAGATTTGCAGGTTTGAAAACTGTGGGTAGTCTCCAGTATAGTGGAGGTGCTACCGATTTTTTTTTTTAATAATTGAAGTTAATTATGTAATTATTCGTATAAATTTGTATAAATGCATAGCATGAAATCTATAACACGTCCTCAGCAAACGGTTGCAGCTAGTTCTTCTAGCAGCGAGGAGGACGTATCCTTAGGTGCTGATCACGGTGAGGCATCTGCGACAACTTGTGATGCTACCTCTTCTAGCGTGGTTTCACAGTGCAGAAGGGATGTTCCTTCACAACGGGGTCAATTCACCCGCAAGTACTAGGCACAATGGAAGGATGACCTCTCAATGTAAGTTTGTTTAGGTTTTAGTTTTTTTTTTATTTATAACATAATTTATGACCAACTAATTAATATTTTATTAATTTTATTTAATTTCAGGTTCACAAACATTGAGGCTACCAGGACAATAATATCAGCATTTAAATCATTGATGGAGATTCCATTGTTTCGATAGAGTCAGGTTTCCAGACATCCTAAGTGGAGACCTAATATCGATGCATGGTTTCAGCGATTTCAGGTCGGTGTTAACTTTTAATTTCCAGCTTATTTTTAATAAATTATTTTTATAATTTTATATCTTCTACTATTTTTATTTTAAATGAATTATTTATATACACAGCGTAAATTTGAGTGGGATAGCGCGAACAACAATTTTGTGAGGAGGGTATGGGAGAATCACGTGGCAACTAGGTAACATCGAAAATAATATTTATTTTTGTTTTATAATTTTATGTTCTAAATTCTAATTTGTTACTATGAAAGTAGGTTGCATGATTTTTGGTATGACACCCATAAAAAATCAAAAAGACATGCAAGGGATAACGATCTTGAAGGATGAAATGAGGTGGCGGTTTGGTGGGAATTCAAACCGCCATTCATCTCGGGAGATATATGGACGGCATATATTGAGCATGTGACCTCAGAGTGGTTCTCATGGCGCTCACAGTCCAACGTGGATAACCGAAACCAGCAAATTCATGGTTCGGTGACCACGCACACCGACGGCTCCGTCCCATTCAGCGCACATGCAAAGCGGATGGTAAGATTAATTTTAATGAAATATATTGTTAATTAATTTGTCTTGCTTATAAATATATTTAACTTGCAATCTTTTTTTTCCTTACAGACTGCGTCTCTTGGACGTGAGCCGAGTCCAATGGAGCTGTTTGTAGAGACACATATGCGGAGTCAAGACCGCCAAAAGGGGGTGCAGCAGTTCGTGGACAACTGTGCTCAGCACTTCATGGTATGTTTGTTCAATCATTTTATTTTGTAAATTATTATTTTCTTGAATTGAATATGATGGTTTTTTTAAAAAAATTTCAGGAGACCTATAATAGCCGATTGAGGGAGAGATATAGGGACAATCCTTCGAGCCATCCGGATTTCGATCTGGATTTGTGGATGGAGGTGGGACCGTCTAGTGGACCTGAAAAAATCGGGTCTACGGGCTCTCCAACACTACAGCAAAAAACTTGCAGTCAGCCCGTAGTGTCTCAACCGTTGGGAGCTCTCCATCAGTATCGAGCACCCGGTTTGAGGAGTTCGTGGCCTTGAAACAACAATATGAACAACTCTCGATGAATTATAATCAGCTCCGTCAAATGGTCATGGAGATTAGATCAAGGATGGGTGATGATACATGTGCAACTCCTTTTTGGTCGTACAGTCCCGGGAACAACCAGCCTCCTCCTCCTCCTCCAGCTCCGCCATTATTCTAGTTTAATTTTGTTTTTTAAACACATTAAATTTGTAATGAATATTATTTAACATTATTTTTATATTTTAATGTTTAATACAATTTTATTTGTTTATTAAGCTTTTTTACTATTAATAAATTAATTTTTTTATATATTTTAAGTACATACCGACGACTTTCCGGAAGGAAACCGGCCATTGGTATTTTACCGAGAGTTGCCAAACAATTACCACCCATGCCATAATTACCGACGGACATATTTCGTCAGTATTTGACAAAGTTACCAACAGATATTCCGTCGGTGATTACCATTGAAAATGCAGATGGATGGATTCCGTCGGTAATGTTCTTGTGGGAATATTTTTTTTGCCGCGCGTCGCCGTCTGTAAGACCATCGGTGGTTGGTTTTTTTATTTCTAGCAGCATTAGCGATGAAATTGGGAATTACCGACGATTAGTATCCCGACAGATTGATTCCATCGGTGACCGTTGGTAATAATTTTACCGACAGATGTAATGCCTTACACCGATGGAATTAGTCCGTCGGTAAAACTGTTTAATGGTATAGTGACTACAATATTTCCTATATAGTGTATTTCCTATATAGATACATTAATACAAACAAAGCTCAAAGCAAGAAAACAAAGAAACACAAACAGAACTAGATAGACAGTTCTTAAACAAAAAATCCATGCCTCATGATCTGATATAATTCTATGAAACCATAAACAGTGAACAGGAAGGTTCATTACTTAACAGATGACGCCCTCACAAATAAAGAACTTACTAATGTATTGGAAAGATGTCTCTTACCTTTAATTCGCAAAGAAAACTGTCATTCAAGTTTGATACTTTATGAAATCTCCAGTAATCTCCGTAAACTTGGGAGACTGAAGTAAAATCTATCTGTCTAGAGATACATAAAGACCCTGACTGAGATATTGGGGACTTGGGGGTTGCTTGAACGTTTTTTTTTTTTGTTTTTGTAATCTTGGGTGTCGGGCCAGCTTACGCGCAACTTGACTAATCCCCTGAGGTCCTAAAGTTAACGACCAGGTAAACTTTCAATATATAACTCTAAAATTTATGATACTCGAACTAGTAACCTTTAAAGAGCAAAATCAAAATCTGATCAGTCGACTGACTTCCGCTTCTTCTTATGAGAAGCCAAGACAGGCGAACCTTTTTTCTTTCTTCATTTCAAAATGGTTGTGTTGTCCTTCATTGATTTTATCAATTAACTCGGGAATTTTTGTTTTCTTCCATTTCTTTAGGTTTCGTGTCCACTATCGGTGATGCCCAATTCTTGAAAATGAAAAAAAAAAAGGGCAGTACTGGAACGTGTCCTGATGATATGGTTTTGTTTTGGCACATGTTTTTTTTTTTTTTCGCTTTTTTGTCATCATACTATTTTCTGACTCTGTGATGCTCATTATTAAAGATTTTCGAAACATCATATTGGCTCGTTTTTCTTTCCCCAATAATATATAGCGGATTATTTGATGAAATATTGTATGACATCATTATATAATTTTTTTAATAAAAGTTTAACATTAATCTAACATCACTCAATATTGTGATATTAAAGATTTTTGTTGAATTTACCATGGATATTGGCGCAAGTAAGCACAAATTGCACAATCCCTCCTCGGTAGTGTTTGATTTGTGACAGTAGTTGGAGGGGGTAGCATTCATCTGCTTTCATGCGTTTAGTGTTTTTTTTTATTTATTTAAAAAAAGCTACTTAAATTTGGAAGAATTTGGTCCATGATAATGCTAATTCAAACTCAATTATAGGGTAAATTAATCAACTTAATCACAAATTAAAAACTTATTATTATGAAGAAAGTATTATCACTAACACAATCTTTATATTTACCGACAGAATTTTCCGTCGGTATTTGTACTACCATTCCATTGGTAATTAATTTGCCAATGGAATCACAGATGAAAATGCTCTATCAGCGAATCTGTTGTCGGTAATAAAAAAAATATTATTACCTATAGATTTACTAATAAAAAAGGCACGAAAAAAAAATTTACCCGCTTCATTCCGTCAATATGTCCCTCGAAAAAATACTGTATGTAATTTCGTTGGTGATTATTTAAAAATATATTTTACAAAACTATAAAATAATTAAATTAATATAAATCAACACTTTATAATACTCAAAACTGAGTTGCTTGGAAAAAAGAAGAAGAAAATCAACTCAAACAAATATCCAACAAATAAATAACTAAAAAAAATAAATTCAACTAAAAAAAATTCATATGAAAAAAATGAAGTTGTGATTGCTAAAAATTTAAAAATCCTATAAATAAATTAACTAAAAATTAATCTCATGAAAATAATAATCCTACAACAACATTCATACAATTATTAAGAACAAAATGTTTTTATGAAAAAACAAATATAGTGAAAAAAACACGAAAAAAGAAAAATCTTACCTTAATGTAGTTGCAAGTGAAGCTGGGAAGAAAAAAAATAAATTTGTAAAATATATTAATTAAAAAAAATTGGGAAGAGAAAAGAAGAAAGAGAAGAAGATATACTTGAGCATGGAGGAGAAGAGAAGGTGTTGAGGAGAGAAGAGAAGAGAAGAGAAGAGAAAGAAAGGGATGTTGATTTTTTTACATATAGGGAAGAAGAAGAAGAAGAAGAAGAAGAAGAAGAAGAAGAAAGGAGGTTTGTATGTTGTGAAATTAGGGATTCTAGGTTTTTTATTGGGGTGTTTTACCAACGGTTTTACTGACAGATAATTAAATATTAATATTTTTAATCATTCTATCGGTGATTCCGTCTGTAATATTTAATTTAAATTTTCAATTTAATCAAAATTTTTCAGAAACCCGCCAAATAACACTGACAACTTTTCAATACGTCGATGATTTTGTCTGTTAAGAATAGTAATTAACAATGCAATTGGGAAGATAATAGTTCCAGAGTTCTCTGAAAAATACCGACGGAATTATCCGTTGGTGATTCCCTTTATAATTGACATGATGAACAATGTTAACAGTTTACTAACGATTTTACCAATAGAATTTATTTCATCGGTAATTTCGTTGGTATAAATGACACGTCATCGTATTTTTTGGCTTGATTTTAATTATTTTTTTCCACCGTAATTCTCTCAGTATATACTGAGAGAATATTTCTTTTGGTAAAATTCACTGCAATTTACCGGTGGAAATATTCCGTTGGTATTTTTGTTTGTATTTCTCAATTTTATAGTAGTGTATGAGAGAATATTTTCTGCATCCAAGGTAATCATATACATAAATTAATAAGGTAGCAAAATGATTTAACATTGTC
>Ga0325411_1001502_pt1 | contig 26007 bp, 15 predicted proteins | sample PopdelMetagenome_13_FD_206181 | JGI IMG/M metagenome (GOLD analysis project Ga0325411, IMG submission 206181) | Populus deltoides microbial communities from Bellville, Georgia, United States - Xylem-PdIQD-R4 | ecosystem: Host-associated > Plants > Phyllosphere > Stem > Wood/Secondary xylem... | reverse complement strand
TTATTATTATTATTATTATTATTTCCCGGAAGAAGTTGTACTTGCACTCGCCACTACTTCCTTCCTTCCTTCCTTCGTTCCTTGGTTGCCTCCAATCATTTTCCTCTCTGTTTCTCTCTCTAAAAAAAAAATCTCTCTTAATAATTATTATATTTGCTTATTTTTTCATTCTAATTTCCCGGCGGGAGAGAAGGCAGAGGTGGGAGAAGAGTAAAAGAAAGATACAAAGATACTTCTACGAAACTCCTTCTCGTGATTATATACATACATATATATATATATATATATACATATATTTTTTTTTCCATTGTAGCAGTGAAGTTAAAAAGAAAAAAAGTAATTTGATCGTCAATACAAAAGGCTTAATTCGTTAGCTTCTTTGTTTGGATTCTGTCTTCAATGCCCTCTTCTTAACTGCTCTCTCTCCCTCCCTCTCAAAATAAGGTACTCTTTCTCTCCCTTTTTTTAATCATAGGTAATTCGTAGTTTAATCTCTTAGAGTTTGATCTTTGATTGTTTTATTTTCTTTCTGGTTAGGGAGTTAATGATGCTGTTTGGAGTTTTTGTTTTTTTGGGCATGCTAAATTTGATTTTACAATAATAATAATAATAATAATAATAATAATAATAATTAATATTATTTTTCGTTTTGGCTAATTTCTGGTTTTTGGAGCTCAGGGTTGACTCGAAATTGAGTGAACTGCGGAGTGAGCTTTATGAGCTGCTGCTGACCTGATATATATTTTATTTTGTTTGGTTGCATGATTTGAATTAAATCAAATTTTGCTATTTTTGGTGTTGCTGGGTTTTTTTTTTTTCTAGAGTGTTGACTGGGTGCCTACCGCTAGTGTTTTTGTGTGCTAATTTTTTGTTCACACGCCTGTTTTTAGCCTCTATAAGATTTAACATGTGATTGAGAGTGTAATTTTGCAGAATTAGAACATGGAATTTCTTTAATTGATAGATTGGGAGTAATGTATCTGGATTAGGGATTGTTTTTTCTTTTTATATTTTGTCTGCTGAAAATATAGGAAATTGCTTGTTGAACTCAATTAAAGTCTTCTGATCAGTACCGAATTGATCTTACCTTATTTCGTTGCACGATAAATTTATGTTCATGTCTACCCTTTCAATGGTTGAGTGTCTGTTCTTTTCCAATTGCTGTGTTAGTGAGAAGAGAATAAAAATGGAGCAAAACTCAAAGGACGCAGTACCTGGTAAGTCTCCTGATGCATTCCTTTTCTTTTGACCCCTTCATATCTTGAAAAACTAACACACACACATGCCTATTTTTTGTTAGTGTAGATGTATGCTTTAAATTGATAATGTCTTGATTGGACTTCTGTGTATGTTTATAGGTCCATCAAAAATTCCAGCTGTTAATAGTAGTAAGAAGGTGGTCACTGGTGCATGGGGCATCCCACTTAGAATTGATGCATTTCAGTCATCGAGTGATGCAAGCTTGTTTTCGAGTTCATTGCCTGTCCTTTCACATGAAAAGCGTATGTCTAAAGCTCTTCTTGCTAGGTGTTATGGATTTTTTCTGATAACACATATTTTTTATTTTGAATTTTTTTGGGTCCATGCAGTGAACTTTAACGATTCAGAGAATTATGGTCGATCTATTGATGATAGCCCACCTAACTTGAATAATCTCGACCTAGAAACTGAGGTTACTGATCTATTCGAAGACATCGAACCAAGTGCAATTGGAAATTTGCTTCCTGATGATGATGAGCTTCTTGCTGGCATAATGGATGATTTCGACCTTAGTGGGTTGCCTAGTCAACTGGAGGATTTGGAAGAAATTGATCTCTTTGGTCCTGGAGGGGGGATGGAGCTAGATTTTGAATCCCAAGAAAGCCTTCGTATTGGTATGTCCAAGCTAAACATGACTGATGGGATTCCTGCAAATGGGGTTGGTCATTATGCTCTTCCAAATGGTGTGGGAACAGTGGCTGGGGAACATCCATATGGGGAGCATCCTTCAAGAACATTATTTGTTCGGAATATCAATAGTAACGTGGAGGACTCTGAATTGAGATCTCTCTTTGAGGTATGTTCACAATTGTTAGAATGCCAGATGTCACTCATCTAAAAATGATTGTTCCCTGTTGCTTTACTGTTTATTGCTTGCTTAAAGAATAGCCATGTTGATCATGCTAAATCCTTTCTGAAAATTTGTCCATATTTGGATCACCACATACTTGATTGGTTCATACATCGTGATTATGGTTATTTGTCATAAATGGCTTTTTCCCGAAACACTGTCAAAGTTATCGAAGCCTTTTAGATGATAGAACAATTACTTTGCATTGACTCTACTTACCTGCTTTCTTTCTCTTCTGCAATTTCTGATTGAGAATGTGCTATTGTTTTTTAGTATTTTCAAGCAACCTATTTCTCTGGTTTTAAATCAATATATAAAATTTGTGATGGTGCAACTCGCATCAGTATTTAGCTAATGTGATAAACTTTTATAATGATCTCTAATGACTGGTTTTTTGGATTCATCTGATTAAATTTAAATTAAATTCCTGACCTCTTTATTGTATTTGTTTATATTTTGATGTCAGGATGTATATAGTGTTGTTTTTTGTTAATTGCAAATTAGATATGAAATTTGTTGTTTCACATTGCTGTTGATGAAATCAATTTAGTTAAAATACGCGTCAATTAAGCTTGGGGGTAGCCATAAGCTTAATTATATAGATGTGAAGTTTTTCTCAATAGCTAGTGCTTACTCCCAAACCTTTTCAATTCTTGTAGCAATATGGGGATATCAGAACATTATACACTGCTTGCAAGCATAGAGGCTTTGTGATGATATCTTACTATGATATTAGAGATGCTCGGACTGCAATGCGTGCTCTGCAAAATAAGCCCTTAAGGCGGAGAAAACTGGACATTCATTTTTCAATTCCCAAGGTTTAAATAAAAAGTTCATTTAAATTTGTTCATTTTGACACTTTTGATCACTTCAACATCTTTATCAAACATTATTTCCTGCCACATATCAGGATAACCCTTCAGAAAAAGATGTAAATCAAGGAACTCTTGTGGTCTTCAATTTGGATACATCTGTATCAAATGATGACCTTCGCCTAATATTTGGGGCATATGGAGAGGTCAAAGAGGTACGTGTTAGGGGGTTCTATTTGATTATTTATTATTTGTTGCTTGGAGTGATTCTTGTATATAAGCATCTGAGTCTTTCATTATCTTTACGGCTGTTGTTTCACTTCATTGAGAACACAGATAAGAGAAACCCCACACAAGCGGCACCATAAATTCATTGAATTTTATGATGTTAGAGCTGCGGAGGCAGCTCTCAGAGCATTAAATAAGAGTGATATTGCTGGGAAACGCATTAAGCTTGAACCTAGCCGCCCTGGTGGAGCACGTAGAAAGTAAGTATTAGTATGATGTCGCTGATGCATAGCAATTCGTGCTTCTGCTTTCTTTGTGGAATTGATTCTTGCTCGTCTTCAAATTTTTTCCACAAATGCAATGGATGAAAACGTTTGTTCATGTGAGAGAAGTTATTAATCAATACAAAAAAGTTCCCAAAGCCTCTCTGTTATGTTTAGTTAAGCCTATATTATGTGGTGCACTAGGAAACCCCTCCTCCTCCCTCTTTTAGAAAAAGGTTGGTGAAACAATGCCTTCGAAAAAACGACAGTCATATTTATGCTAATCTAAACAGTGATGGCAGATTGATACTTCCTTTAATGAGTACTATGCATGGGTATCTCATGGAAAGAAGCGTCAGCTGGAAATATGGTGTATTAAACATAGTTTAGGAATTATTAGTTGGTTATTAACATTTTGAATGTCAGTTCCATTTTTCTTCCATGCATGAAATTAGTGAAGATCTACATGTTTAAGAAAGTAAAACAGACAAGAATATTGTTTATCCAAAGCCTAATCTACATTAATATGACAATTTCTGTAAATTTATAGTAACTTGGAAGCAAATTCAGGATCCTGATAAAAATGAGACTATAATGCCAGGATCCTTGGTTTAAGTGACAACCATCACCCTTCTGTATTGTGTTCATATCTGCAGAGTGGTTGTCACCGCTTGCTTTGATATTTTTTGTTTTTTATTCACATGACATGGTTGGGTCTTCAAAGTATAAACTACGTATATTTCTTGAGTCTCCTTTATAGCATGATCTATGTTATATTCATTGATCATCCTGAAGTTAAGAGTCTTTTATATGTAGTATAATGCAGCAAATAACTCAAGAGCTGGAACAAGATGAAGTACGAAGTTTCCGACATCAAGTAGGCTCACCAGTGGGGAACTCTCCTCCAAGTAAATGATTTCTTAAGTTTCTATATGATTGTATGAGAACTCAGTTATTTTTAAGCATTTTCTATCAGCTCCAAGGACCTGTACTGTTGAAACTCTTTTTAGATTATGGGCTGAACCATTGTTACTGCCATGACAGGTACTTGGTTACAATTTGGCAGCCCAGTTGAACATAATCCATTGCATGGATTTAGCAAGTCCCCAGGACTTGGAACTTTCAGCCCCGTAAATGGAAATAATTTGCCTGGGCTGGCTTCAATTCTCCCCCTTCATGTGTCTAACCCTGCAAAGATTGCCCCAATTGGAAAGGACCATGGAAGGGTTAACCATGCAAACCAGATGCTTGCCAACCCGGGATCAATGCAAGGGGCAGCCTATCAGCATTCTCGTTCATTCACTGACCAGAAATTGAGCACGAGTCCTGTTCCCATGTCTACTTTTGGGGAATCGAAATCAAATTCATCTGGTATAGGCACATTGACTGGTCCTCAGTTTCTCTGGGGAAGTCCTGCTTCTTACTCTGAGAGTGCGAGCTCCTCTGCTTGGCCAACATCATCTGTTGGAAATGCGTTTCCATCACATGGGCAAGGACAGGGTTTTCCACACATCAGCAGGCATGGATCTCTCCTCGGTTCACATCACCATCACGTGGGATCTGCTCCGTCTGTTCTTCCTCTTGATAGGCATTTTGGCTTCTTCCCAGAATCACCAGAAACATCCTTCATGAACCAAGTTGCATTGGGGGGTATGGGTTTAAATCGCAGCACTGGAAGTTATATGATGAACATGGGTGGCCATGCAGCTGTCGGTGCAGGCATTGGACTTCCAGGACCACCCCTGACTGAAAATGGTTCACCCAATTACAGGATGATGTCATTGCCTAGGCATAGTCCTATGTTTTTTGGGGCTGGTTCTTATTCTGGACCAGGGACAATTGGCAATGAGGGATTTGCTGAACGTGTTCGAAGTCGGCGAGTTGAGAATAGTGGGAGCCAGATAGATAGCAAGAAGCAGTATCAGCTTGATTTGGATAAAATCATTAGCGGGGAAGATAATAGGACAACTTTAATGATTAAAAACATTCCTAATAAGTAAGAGGACTGTTGTTTTGAAAATTACTTAGATGTTTGGTTTTGACTGAGTTGGTCACCCAATGATTTCTTATGCTATTGTTTCCCTTCTAGATATACTTCAAAGATGTTGCTGGCTGCTATTGATGAAAATCACCGTGGTACTTATGACTTTCTCTATCTTCCCATTGATTTTAAGGTAATAACATTTCAGAAAACATTCATTTGGTGTTATAAACATAACTTGTTCAAGTTGAATGTGCTGATGGCTGAACTGCTCTGGTTGCAGAATAAATGCAATGTGGGTTATGCCTTCATCAATATGGTGTCTCCTGCATGCATCATTTCCTTCTATGAGGTTGGTTTTGGTATCTTAATTGCTGTCTTAAATAATCAAATTATATGTACTTTTATGTCATCTATGTGGTAAAATCTAAATTAAGGTTGGTTTATGTTCATTAACAGAAATTTGTTGTTTGTCATTCTCTTTGTGAGTGTTTTGATTCTTAAAGAGTAAAAAAACACATCAGATTTTTAAACCGGACTGGCTGATCACAAATTCAGGCAATATATTGGCTAGACTCTTATGCATAAAACATTATGCAGGCATTTAATGGGAAAAGGTGGGAGAAGTTTAATAGTGAAAAAGTCGCTTCACTTGCATATGCACGAATTCAGGGCAAGGCTGCCCTTGTGACACACTTTCAGAATTCAAGCTTAATGAATGAAGATAAGAGATGCCGTCCAATTCTCTTCCACTCTGAGGGCCAAGAGGCTACTGATCAGGTAACAAGAAGTTGTTAACTTATGCTTGTGATAAAAAAAAGTACCGGTGATTATTCTGTCAACGAGTTGGAATGTTCTTCAAAATACTATATTTGTACCGTGTATTTAATGTGTACTTTGTTTAATATAAGAAATCAATGAGGAAAACGATGAAGACCATTTTGACAATAGCTAGCTAGTTTGTAATATGACCAGATTAACTTCAATTTGGGTTAGAAAAATGCTACACAATTTGTTTTTCTTTTCTTTCCTTTTTTTTATCCCATTTCCTTTCCTTTTTTTCTTGTTCTTTTTTTGGAATGTTACACCATTTGTTTTTCTTTTCTTTCCTTTTTTTTTTTATCCCATCTCCTTTCCTTTTTTTTCTTGTTCTTTTTTTGGAATGTTACACCATTTGTTTATTTGCTGACATTGAATTTTAATTTTTGGATCTTGCAGGAACCTTTCCTATCTGGTAACTTAAACATTTGTATCCGTCAGCCTGATGGATCATATTCTGGGGATTCGTTGGACTGCCCAGAGGACAGTCTGGATGAGAAACTGGAGAAGAATTAACAGCTGAAATTGCTCTTGGCCTTGAATGGTGGTCAGGAGTGCTAACCATTGTGTAGGCATTTTGAATGTATAAATTTGGAATAGAAACTAAAGAGTGGGTACAATATTGATTGAATGATGAGCAGCCTCCACTTTTGCGTCATGGATGCTGCACAGTATCTCACAATTGGCAGAGGGCATTTTGTTCGTCTGTAGAGCAACCAACTGTTATGTGAGGATAAGGCATAACATATTTTGCTGAGAAGTGAAGGCATTTCTCACTGATTTGTACATGGAAAACTCCTATTGGGTTTTCGCTTTGATCCTTTTCTGTTTCTGTACTTGTTTCTGGAGTCCATTTGCAAATAATGTGAACATTTTCACTGGATAACCTGGGATTACGGGCTGTTTACAGAAGTTGTATAGAATGGAAGATGAACAGACCCTGCATCCGGTTCATCCTGTCTTGCAATGTTGTAGCTTTAAAGACATGAATCTGTATATGCTTGTACAGTTGTCTACTCCTCTCTTCCCCCTAGCATCAGTGTATGTTTTAGGTTCTTTTTGCCTGCCAATCTATAGAATATGGATCATGTGTCACGAGAAGAGGATATATTTTTTATCGCGTTAGGTTCCAATCTATGGATACAGGCACCTGTGTTTACCGAGAACAATGATATCGCTGGCCAACTTGATGGTCCATGAGCACGTCCTCTCCTTGGGGTCAAAGCCACAAGATTAATCAGAAATTTCGAGTCCTCTCCATGTCGAAGCGTGAATAACTCAAGTTATCAACTAGTTAGTAATCTAACTAGTAATCAAACACATCCCAAAACTATTAACGACCATCACGAACGCCAACAGAGATTGCTAATCCACAACCGACTTGAGTAGCGGTTCGTTAAGCTTCATTTTTCTTGCACTACATTACAGGTCCATTATCATCTCCCTGAACATGGATCATTTTCAAACGAGAAGATGCATTTCAATGGCAGATGAGGTTTAAAACTCTCCGAGTCAAGCAAAATGTAAATATGTAGTAGTAAACTCTAGTTCTTAGGAGTGCACAATCAACCAACTATATCAAGTGGCATAAAGATCATGCCCACAGGCTTTCTTCAAAATTTATTACTATCAGATTGTCTTCCAGCTCCCCATAAGGACGACAAAGGTATGTATCAATTCCTACAGTGCAACCCCTTAAGAGTATCTTAGTCATATTTGTAAAGCATCAGCAATGGATCCAGCAAGACTCAAAACTTCAAATGGACGCTTATTTGCTATGGCTTTCACAGTGTGAGGGCATGAATCTGTTATCCAAAAATAGGCAAATGCATTCTCCATGCCTGCTAAAAAAAAATGGCACTATCATCACATGGCTTCAAGTTAAAAGGTTCAACTGAAAAATACATAAGAATAGATCAGGATAAGTATGCCTGATAACATGCAGGTCTTTACCCTCATTTTTGTGAGTGAAACGCTCCCAAGAGCGCTTAGGAAAGACACCGTGGGTGACATATGCACTTACTTTTGCTGCACCATGAGCTGCTAATACTTTCTGGAAGAAATGAGAGGCAAGAAGATAAAAAGGGTAATTTGTCAGAGTTCCACTAGTGTTGCAGATCTTCAATGTGGATAAATGCAACCAACCAGTGATACATTGATGCATGTATATATATGCATTGCTTATTAAAGATGCATGGCCTCGGTTCCTGAACCGAGAACAGCCAGCGATGGCCTACTGTCCTTTAACAATTCATCTGCATAAGAGGTGATTCCTTTATTTTATTTTTTGCCAGAATAAAGTTGATTCCAGACTCAATGGTGGCCAAATCTGAAACTGATGGCCATATTCAGACTCTTGGAGATTTAAGAAAAGAGCTAGGTGGAAAATTGGGAATGTTATACAAACCGCAACTTATAGAGATGACAAAAGAACATTAACAATGATATACAATATATGTCGGCTATGTATGTTAACAAAAGAAGTCAGGTTTAAATAGGTAAAAAGGTGATTGTTTAAATCAGAATGCAGTGACTGAAAAGGAAAGAAGGAAAAAAAGGAAGGAATTAAAGAATGAGAAAGAAAAGAACGAGCAAGTAACGAATTGCAGGCCTTAAATGAGATGAGAAATGATATTTTCCAACTTTTAATTGAAAGATTCGAAAGAGTAAATGGCTAGGAAAAATAAGGTTTGCTGGAAAATGAATACCTGGCACTCAACAAGTGTGCCTCCAGATTGTACCAAATCATCAACAACGACAACATGGTAACCAGCAGGATTTCCCTCCTTTATTCTAACTATCCTCTCATCACCTTCACGAACCTTCACACATACCACCTGACATTCAACAACATTAATTACCCAGACAACATGGGAATTGGAGTACGATATCATTCAGTCCATTTGAGAGAGAGAAAATCAAACCAACCATAGGAAAATGATCCAACAGCTTGTGGAATCGCTTCCAAGCTCCATCATCTGGAAATGCAACAGCAATCTGAAATCAAAATTGGAGAGCACAATTGGTGGCAAGCAAGATATTTCTACTGAACTATAAAATTCTTCAAAGTAACATTAGAGTTATAGTGACAGCAATGCCAAAATAGCCATCACGATGATCAGAAACAAAACCCTGTTTCACAGAAATAATCAAAACATTCTGGTGCTACATACCTTATCGGATTCAGGAAGTTGGTGAAGACGTTGCTTTAACAGAGGAATCCCAGTCACAAATAAAGGCAAAACTTGGTCCCCAAAATAGAACCTTTCCTGCATGAGAAGAAGATTGATAAATAAATTATTAGCCTGCTTCCTCGAAACCAAAAAAAAAAAAAGAACATTCGAGAAACACTCAAAGGGCATAGATAGGAAGAGAATGAGAGCCAAAGTGTTTTTGAGATGCTCAATGAGCTGAAAGTGATCAGAGGTCACATTTTGATAGATAAAAAAAGAAACCCCTCAAGAATAAATTTAATTACAGTTGAAAGAAAGAAACAACTTGATGCATGCCTAGTAACTCAAATGTTATGGAAACCAGGGATGAAGCCTGCTATGGATAATGGCAATTCATAAAAAAGAACTTGTGACATTCAGCATGATATTTCTAAAGCAACGAGGTGAAATATAAAGTAATTATTAATGTTGGTTCATTTGTGGAGCAATAGCAGGGAAACAACCTGCAGTGCGTGTATGTCATATATGACTAGACTAGTGGGGCCACCTCTTGAAATGGGAATGTTTGACAATATCCTTGCCATGGTAAATGCAGTTGCAACATCCCCTTCTTCTTCCATTCGCTCGAAGGAGCCAGTTGGAAAGAAAGGCAACACCAATGTGAAGGAAGCAGCAAACAGACGTGGCAGCGCATAAATGACAGATAGCTGTTCGAAGATAACTCCCGGGGAACTAAAACATGCAAGGAAGGCAACATGCTGACCCCGCAAATCTTCAGCATTGTTTATAAAAAGGTTAGGAAATCCATCATCAAAATTCCTGATAAAAAACAAAAAAACCAATCAGTTCTTCCACTCATATAACATTCAACCCCGAGAAATGCAATAAACCTTGCACCACAATCTCAAGGTCATTTGCCATTCAACTGAAGACTTGTTTGAATAGAATATGGAGTTGAACCAGTTAAGACCTTAAAAGGAAATATTCAAGTAGAATACAGAACAGGACTGACGTTCAAGAATTATATTTTTTAACTAATAAATTTGGAAGTAATCTTTCTAGCAGTCCCACAAAACACTAAAAAAAATAAAAAGCTTATAAATTTGTTGTATTTTTCACAATGGTCGTGAACTTACAGTAAGTTTACTAATGGTAGAATTGTGAAAGAGAATTTATTTATGACAAAAAAATAATTCCATAGACACACAAACACGTCCACATAAGCCAAAATCAAGAGAAGAGAGCCATTCTTTGTCGGGGAACAAAGAAAGATGACTAAAACAGCAAATACCCACATCATATCAATGGAGATAAGAACGAAAAAAAGCAAAGAATAATAAACTGAACATAACAATAAATACGTGCAGCAAGAGAAGAAAATAGAGAATACAGGAAGGGACCTCCAGTTGATGGATTGCAGAGTGATGAGGTCAGAGTGACCGGCAACTTTACGGGCAAGCTCTTCGGATTCCAAGCAGTAAAACAGATGTACTTGCTTGTGTTTCTGTTGTTGGTTTTGAGTCTCTACTTTGTCCACCTCCATGTTCTCTGCTCCGTGTTTTTCCTTTTTCTCTCGGTCTCCCTGCCTCCAAACACCACTCTTAATTCTTATTTTATGATTTGCTACAAAATGCGCCGTACTAGGTTTCTCGGGTCTGTTACGATGCTTTCAGAACAGTACTTCAGCGTTAGAGCAACTCGAAGAAGATGCTATTTTCAAGAGCTAGCCAAATTGATGAGATGGTTTTTTAAATAGTGTGTGTTTATATATATATATATATATATATATATATATATATATATATTGTTTATATTTGTTTTAATAGTAATGAGAAGATGCGTGTGTGTTGCCGTAAGTTTATAAAATAAATATATTTAATAGTATTATTATTGTGAACCAAGCTAAATAAATAATAAAAACTAAAGATATGATGAAACAAATATTTCATGACAGAAAAAAATTGTGTTGGTGATAAAAAACTTAGAGACTGAATAAAATGATTTGTATCAATCTACATTATTTTGTGAGGAAAAATACAGTGCTTTCATCATATGATTTAGCTTTTCAGTTAAGAAAAAGCAAAAAAAATTACAAAGCTAAATTCTCTACCAAGTTAATATTAAAAAAAAAATCAACAAAGATAATTTTGGAAGGAAAAAAACCAATGAGGAAAAACGTTGTAACAATTGACAATGTTTTGTGAGAAAAACTACAGTGTTTTCCCCAATAAAATAAAATAAAATAACCATTTTCAGAAATATTGTAGCAATCCACAGTATTTTGTGAGAAAAACTACAACACTTTCCTTATATGATTTAGCTTTATTGTAATTATAATTCTTAACCAACTCAATATTAAAAAAAAAATCAAACAAAAATAATTTTGAAAAAAATCATATGGGAAAACACTGCAACAATTCACAGTGTTTTAAAGAAAAAAATTACAAAGCTAAATTTTTAATTAGCTTAATATTAAAAAAAAATCGACAGAGACAATTTTAGAAAAAAAACACCAAAAAAAGAGGAAAAAATCATGTTGGAAACACTATAGCAATTCACAGTGTTTTGTGATGAAAGCTACAATGCTTCCCCACATGATTTAGCCTTATTTGTAATGACTTGTAATTGTAATTCTCAAACAATTCAATATTAAAAAAATAAAATTGACAAAGATAATTTGAAAAAAATCATAAGAAAAAAAAATCATGTTGAGAGACACTGTAGCAATCCATAATGTTTTGTGAGGAAAGTTATAATGCTTTCCTCGCATGATTAACCTTTATTACAAAGTTAAATTCTAACCAACTCAATATGAAAAAAAACATTGACGAGGATAATTCTGGAAAAAAATATTATAAAAAAAAACACATAAGAAATTGAAAAAAAATCAAGTGAGGAAAAACTGTATCAATCCATAGTGTTTTGTGAGGAAAAACTTGTATTTACTTGTAATTGTAATTTTTAACCAGTTTAATATTTAAAAAATAAAATTGACAAAGATAATTTTAGAGAAAAACATAACAAAACAAAAATAAACCTTGTGAGAAAAAACATTGTAGCAATCCACAGTAATTTGCGACGAAAGTTACAGTGTTTTCCTCACATATTGTAACTGTAATTTTTAACTAACTCAATATTAAAAAATAAAATAAAAAAAGATAATTTTGGAGAAAATCATTAAAAAAAAACCATGCGGAGAAACAGTGTAGCAATCAACAATGTTTTAAAGGAAAAAAATTACAAAACTAAAATTTTAATCAGCTCAATATTAAAAAAATCGACAAATATAATTTTGAAAAATAAAAAAATAAAATAGAAAAACTATGTGGGAAAACACCGTAGCAATCCACAGTATTTAAAGGAAAAAAAATTACAAAACTAAATTCTTAATCAGTTCAATATTAAAAAAAACAACAAATATAATTTTTAAAAATAAAATAAAAAAACTATGTGGGAAAACACCGCAGCAATACACAATATTTTAAAGGAAAAAAATTACAAAGTTAAATTTTTAACTAGCTCAATATTTAAAAAGTAAAATCAATAAAAATAATTTTGAAAAAAAAAAAGAAATGCAAAAAAAAAAATAGAGAAAAATTGAAAAAACAAAGAAAAAAAAAGGAAGGCATTGTGAATTACTGTTGTGATCCACAGTGCTTTTGGGGGTGGCCGTTTAGATGCATGTATAATAATTTATTTAGAATAGTTAATTATATTTTAATATATTTTATATTAAATTAATTTTAATATAATTATATAACTAATTTAATTATTTTTTATATAATATAATCATGATATTAATTATACGATTAATGTGAGTAATTTATAAAATTAAATATAAAATTAATAAAATAATATGAAAGTTAAAAGATATAATTTTAAGTTTAAATTTTAAACTTTTAAAATCATAATTTATTTATACGAATATCTTCAATATTTAATTTTATATGATACTATTAAAATTTTCAGGCTTTAAAGTTTGAGTATATATATTTTCTTCTTGTTTTTGACTTTTCTACATAAATATATAAAATTAGCATTTTATTGAAAGAAAAGGATATTTTAGCTATTTAAATAGCTATTCCTGTTGAAATTGTTAAAATTAAAGATATTAGCTAAAATAATAGTGATATAGCTAAAATAATAGTATTTTTAGTTTTGGCTATCTATTTGTTTCTTTAGCTGGAGTTTCTCTTAGCTTATATTTGTGTTTTATTTAAAAAAATATTAAATTAATATTTTTTATATTTTTATAATTTTAATTTATTGATATAAAAACTATTATTTTAATATATCAACTAAAAAAATATTTTTAAAAAGAACTATATTAAAATATTATTTTAATATGATATACAGCTGGAATTGATTTAAGTACTTTTAAATTTGATAGAGCATTTTCTAATTAAGAGACAATGCTATAAAACTCACCCTCTATTGGGTCATCGGGTTATTTGTTCAATCAATAAATCAGTGATTACATTGTTGAATCCTTTGAATTGTAATATATAGAACATAAACAAAAAAATAATAATAATGGAGTGAAAAATCTATAATTTTAGAGTGTGAAAACAGCAAGTTTAAGCTTCACAAGCTACAAATTTTATTTCTTTTTTTTTAAAAAAAAATATATAACTAGATTAATGCTTCACTCATTGGTCCAACCAATATAATATAATTGAACTTAACGTCTCCTTTACATATTCTGTCTTTAACATTAATATGAACAGATTAATTATCCAAATCTCTAACGCACCTAAGTTTAATTACGCTGTTTTATGTACAGCCAAAATAATAGTATTATTAAAAAAACATAACTAGATACTATTTTGGTATAGTTTGTTTTTGTGTAGTGTGTTTAGTTTTAAAAAGCATAAAATTAATATTTTTAGTGTTTTTTTTAATGATTTTAACATGTTAATGTAAAAAAAATATCTAAAAAAAAAGCATTTTAATATATTTTCAAGTAAAAAATACTTTTAAAAATACTATACACTACGTTACCATATACATACTTCGTAGATTATATCCTTTTGTTTAAAAAAACCTTGTGTTTTTTACTTCCATGTTATGGAACCATCAAAATACATAAAGGTGTTAGTTTAATAGTGATAAACCCAAATTTAACAGGCCTACTCATCGAAAGCCCAAAAGCTCGCAGTCCTAGGCAATGTGCTCGGGCTTGACCTAGCCTCTATAGACTCTGTTTTGGCGAAGAGCACAACCCTCATGAGCTTAGTCTTGAGAAAGAGCGCAACATTATTGACTCAACCTAGAGGAAGAACCTAGCTCTTATGGGTGCAACTTAAAAAAAAAGCTTAGTTCATAGAACCTCAGTTACATTTTGGATCTTACTCTTATATGCTTTTATATGTATAAAAATCATTTATAAACCTACCATATTTTCATCATCATTAATGTTGTGTAATGAATAATTCAATGGCCACCATATTTTATTTGCATTAATGTTTATGTAAGTGATATTCATTTTTCATTAATGCAATAAAAACAAAATTATATTTTTACCTCTTCTCTCCATAAAAGAAAGACCCCTAGGCTATATGATACCCCATGAATTCTTCAGATTCCAGGTTCGCAATATTCTTTATTTAAACATCGAAAAGTCTCAAATTAAAATTCACATACAAAATCTTTTATATGTATTAATCATCTATCACCTTAACTTATCAGATACCAAGTATCAGTCTTTAGTCATCTTAGTTAAGAAAAATAAATTAAATTACTATAACTAAAAAGTTAATTGATTATTCAATATACAAAACTAGTCTTTAAACCACTTGTAAAACATCATCAATGAACATGTAATTTTAGAACCAAGTTAAGCATGTTGCATCAACCGATAATTTTTAGAGGTAAGCATATCCTAAACAAGAAAAGCGTTGGATTTTTCAAAATGCACAGGTAATTGGATCCCAATTTGAGGAATGCTAGTGTCGTATGGCGAGAGCCGGGAAGGAAAGTAGCATAATCTATGACGCGTATAAGCCTGTTCTGCCCTTGTTGCCAAACATGTCCTGGATGGATGTGATGGGCCTCCAAGACGTGGCCGCGTTAATTCTACTGGAGGCTCATTAGTGATCATCCTACCTACTATCTCTGTTGGTGGGCCCCCGTATTCAAAATTGTGGCGTGATGCACCATCGCTGAGTGCGCCCTTTACTTTACTTTTCTTTAAATTAAATTAATTGTATTCATAAAAAAAAAAAAAACAATTGTACGAATAATCGATTGCCCTGGGGCCTCTACATAAATTATTGTCCGTCTTGAAAAACGATCCCCACCATTAAAAGGCCTGAGCCATAATCTATGAGTGCTCCCCCTTTTGTTTTTCCGGTTCCGGAGCTTTCAGCTGCCGCCATTTCCGACCAATACATTTTTTTTTAATTAATTACAATTCTATTTCAAAATACATAAACTTCTAAATTTACAATTTGTTTATATCATTTTTTATTTTTTATAAAATATTGAAAGAAGAATTTTTTTTATTCTCAATTATCAAAATCACATTTTTTTTTTTTAAATTTTGTCTCATCCATTCTATACGGTTTTGTGCGTAACTTTATAAACATTTTCTATAGTAGATTTCTTGCTAATCTATAATGCATTTAATTTTTAGATATGCTGTATGATTTTTAAGGCTAGGGCCCTTTACGGTTTCGGCAGCCCATTAATAGATAATTAATAATAATCGGGCGGGGTTATAATTTGATTAATTAGCAGCTATGTATGACGTGGAGTCTTGAGCATTATATATATATATATGTACAAAAAAAATTAAAAAATTAGGCAAACAGAATTGAAAAATAACATTACATTTAATCAAACGAATTTAATTAATATCTAGTGGGAATGAGCGAATTATTTCGAACGTGGCAGCGCTGGCTGTAACTTGTATGGCTCCATGTTGGATTCTAGCCATGGTATACTGACTGCACAAATTTGAAAATAGGAATCAGTAGACTTGCGGCGCCTTCCACCGGCCTGCAGCATCACCGCCTAAGGTGTCGATCGAGATTCCTGTGAGCACCACCTTTCAGAATCAATGTGACAGCTGATCAATCTGAGAGAAAATAGATAAAACGGACCATATATGTTTCACACGGCACGCACCTGAGTGCAAAGACAATATAGATAATTTGTATAGCATTGCAATTTGCTGGCAATTTTATGAGCTGCAGTCTCCGAGGTCCATTTCCCACGATTCAAATTTCAAACTGTAGTGATCATATGCAATTTCTGCTAACTTGTGTCAAAAGCATGAACCGATTTTAATTTTGACCAAGACTGTTTCAAAAAGTCGTGTTCCCGAGCTGAGTGAATTTCACTGCGTCGCGTGAATGACTTGCTAATTAATTAGGTGAATTTTACTATACTTATGATCATCCCTCGTCGAGCCATGTGCTATCCAACCTACAACACTGCTTCACACACAAATTGCCACCGCATTTCCTTGAAAACATGCATGAACCATGCATTTATATCTTCCCTTTGGGTTTTTTTTTTGTAACGCATGCATGCTTGGATATTTAATTTATTAGAAAAAATGACAAGGAAGAGCAGATCGGTGATGGTAGTATAGTTTTTAGCGGTCTAGTCCAATGCGAGCCATATGCATGACGATCCAACATTGAAATCAAATGATTTAAGAGTACTGGACCATTGCATGACCTTACCTACCATCAACAAAAAGTTCAAGAAAATCCCATGTTCTTATTTTCATTTGTATGGATTCAAACAAATATTTGAATCACGCAGATTGAAACCTGCCCAATTCACATTGTGCATGGTCGGCACCTAACAAATAACGCATGTTACCCTAGCAGATGGGCTGTCAAAGGAACCTCGGAAACTGGCACGGTGTTTTTCTGTAAAGAATTGCATAATTACATTCTTGGTGAAATACTGTTGAGCTCTCACCAACTCGTTAGGCCTAGATTGAGAAAATTAATCCTGTTGGATTTCTTCTACCGAAGAGTGGTCCCATGCACCAATAAATGTAAACCCTAATATAGTACCAGTCAAGAAGATCTCTAGCCTTTTATGTTTACTATCATCAACAAACTGTGATCTCAAAGAAAAAATCTAGCTGGAAACCAATAAAAACCAATGGCCGTGATGATCTTATCATACTAAGGAAATTACCATCATAAGCCACTGGCTAATGTAGTTGAAATTTACTTTTTAAGTTTTGACCACTTACGATTTTAAATTAGTTAATGGAAGTCAATGATCAGATGGTATGGTTCATCTAACTTGAGATTGGTCCGTCAGGATTAAAATGGATTGAAAATCGAAACCCAATCCCTATCTCCTGGCGTTGACAAACTTGAGGACCGCTAAGGGACTCCCTCGAAAAGTACACCATTTCAATGCTAGATGAAAATCGGTGAGAGAGAGAGACGGAGTTTTATTAAAAAATCCAGAATTTACAAAGGCGTTCACCAACAAGCCATCCCGAAAAAAAGAAGGCAACCTGCCACTATTTGCTAGCCACAGAAGGAAATATTACCTGGTAGACGCATACCGACAGCGCTTTCAGAGAAAATAGAATTTATAAAGAAAAAAAAGGACTGAAGAGGAGAACAAGAGGGGGAAGAAAGCCCTTGTGAAGATAGAAGAAATTACTATTGCAATTAATGCCAGCGCTTTGGCTAACCAAAACCAAAGGCTGTGGTCAACCCTCTCACTTACACATTTCCCTTTAATGACTCCTAGCTATAAATACTCTCTGCATGCCTTCCTCATCTTCACAAGCCTCTTTCCCTTATTTACTTAACCTCCCTTTCAGTCTCTAGCATCTCTCTGTAGCTATAGCACTCAGCTGCCTTTTCTCAGGTAGTTAACACATTAACATAGTACCCTAAACAACCATATTATACCATTGACATTAAAAAAAGTACTATCATGGTCTTCCAAATGGTGCTTCTCAAGCTTGCAGACTGGATCTTGTACCAGCTCCTGGCTAACTCATGTTACAGGGCTGCTAGGAAGATGAGAAGTTACGGGTTCTTTTTGAAAAACCAATCTCTAAAATCATCACAGCAACAAGCTCCTTCGTTCCCTAATGTGTTCAAGTGTGGTTTGGAAAATAGGGGCTCTGATATTTTGGTGTGTGACATTCATGGGGGCTTATTAAGAACAGAATCTTTCTTTCCTTATTTCATGCTAGTTGCTTTCGAAGGAGGTAGCATACTTAGAGCATTTTTGTTGCTGTTATCATGTCCTATTTTGTGGGTTTTAGACTATGAGCTTAAGTTGAGGGCCATGATATTTATCACCTTTTGTGGGCTTAGGTTGAAGGATATGGAGAATGTTAGTAGAGCTGTTTTGCCTAAGTTTTATCTCGAGAATCTTCATCTCAAGGCTTTTGAGGTGGTAGCTTCAACTGGGTCCAGGTTTGCTTTTACAAGTGTCCCTAGAGTCATGGTCGAAGGATTTCTCAAGGAATATTTGCTGTTTGACAATGTGACAGGGACTGAATTGCACACTGTTGGGCACTACTTTACCGGTTTGGTGTCTGATTCTGGTTTAGTTTTGAAGCACAGAGCCCTAAAGGATTACTTCGGAGACAAGAAGCCTGACATAGGCCTTGGAAGTTCAAGCCTCCATGACCACCTTTTCATATCGCTTTGCAAGGTATTCACAATATTTCCCCTAAAATTCCTCTCATAGAGAAATATTTTTCCTTGATTGAGAACATTATAAGAACATGAAATCCTTTTCGGGGATTTTATAATGAGTTTTTTTTTCCTAGAACGTGTTTACATTTTTGGTAGTCCTTGACCTAACTATTTAATATGGGTCCCTACCTTTTCAGAAATCGGATGGTTACCATACTTCATTTTAGACAATATTCTTGAGCTTAATTACTTAGTTTAAGATGCTTTCTTTAAGAATTCAGATTGTTATACTTCAAATGTTTTCCATGCCACTGTAAGAATGGCATTTCAAGACAAATGTCTTGGAATTTCTCCAAAAACATTAGAGAGCCACAAGTATCTTAAATAAACATTGATAACAAAGTACACGCATGCACTTCAATTTCCTGCTTTTGGTTATGTTTCCTTTTCAGCGCATTTTAACGTGTCCATTTCTATTTGTAGGAGAGGACCCGATACTACCGTATAGATTTCAGTCACAAATTTATGGTCCTTTATTGATGTTTGTTTATGATTTTGTTGTGTGGATGTGATAGGAAGCTTACGTGGTGAGCAGGGACGACGGCAAGAGCGGTACAAGTTCGGTAATGCCAAGGGACAAGTACCCTAAACCTCTTGTATTTCATGACGGAAGGCTAGCTTTCTTGCCCGCTCCGTTGGCTACTCTTTCAATGTTTATGTGGCTCCCAATAGGAGTATTTCTTGCCTTCTTTAGACTCTTTGTTGGTATTCACCTTCCTTATAAATTAGCACTGTTTTTGGGCATATGGAGTGGTTTGGACCTAAGAGTCAAAGGGTGCAGCCCTTCAAGGTCAGGTCACAGAAAAGGGATACTCTATGTTTGCACCCATCGAACACTATTGGACCCGGTTTTTCTCAGCACATCTTTAGGTCAGCCACTGACTGCTGTCACGTACAGCCTGAGCAGGATGTCAGAAATAATTGCCCCTATTAAAACGGTGAGGTTGACAAGAGATAGAAAACAAGATGGCAGGACAATGCAAAGATTGCTAAGTGAAGGTGACTTAGTGGTATGCCCTGAAGGAACCACATGTAGAGAGCCATATTTGTTGAGGTTTAGTTCTCTGTTTGCTGAACTAGCTAATGAGATAGTCCCTGTGGCCATGAACACTCGTGTAAGCATGTTCTATGGAACAACTGCAAGTGGGTTAAAATGCTTGGATCCCATTTTCTTTTTGATGAACCCTAGACCCAGCTACCACATCCAGATTCTTGAGAAGTTGCCTAGAGAGCTCACATGTGCTGGGGGGAGATCAAGCTGTGAAGTTGCAAACTACATACAAAGAAAATTGGCTGATACTTTAGGTTTTGAGTGCACTACTCTTACAAGGAAGGACAAGTACATGATGCTCGCAGGAAATGAAGGAATTGTCCAGGATAAGAGAGAGAAATCCCAGTCAATTGGCAAATAATCATGTATCTAATTAGACTTTACAATTTCTTTTTTATTACTAAAACCTTTTTCTAGTGCATGGATATTTTTGTTGTGTTACTGTTAAGTTGATTTCTCTACTGATCATGAGCATGTGAAGATATGATATGAAGTCATTTCTCTACTGATCAAAGAATAGCCAGCATTATTAGTAGTAGACATCAACATAAATGCAGTTTTAGATGCATGCAAATGCAGTGGTGATATTCTAGCCCATCTGACCTAAATTTTGGCGTTTTGACGAACTATTTAAAGCCCTAGCAGAAAATAAAAAAGCAGACAGTGGCGCACCCAGAGTTCAAAAAAGTTGTTGAAGGAGTGTTCCAGAAAAGAGTAGTAATGTTGTACATAATGGCCCTCTGAAAACAAAAATGTTAACACTCCAACCCCTCATGATCAGCCAACTTCTTCAATCCATGTCGTTTATCTCTGTATATAATTTTTCTTCCAAGGACTGAAACATTTACTGTTCCAAGTGGGGTGTGCTATATTCAGCGATACGCATATGTGTAAGTTAAATTAACCCTGGATGGTCGATCAAGTAGGGTAGCCCATCAAGCCTTTTCTTTTAAATTTGCAATTTGTAATGAAAGAAGATATTCACTGGACTACTATAGTAATTGCAGACTTATGAAGTATGGCAGAGATAGGAGGCAATGGTGGTTTTGTCTTGGAGTACATGCATGGGAGTTAATGATCCTTTCCCATGCTATTTTGTGATGCGTGCTGTGCTTGCAAGCCTTTTGGATTCGAATCCTCTGCACTTGTAATGAATGATGGGGTAAATGCAAACGATATATCTTCGTGCTTGAAGACTTTAATTAATTAATACTACTGATGTTGTTGGATAAATATTATAATTATTATAAAAAAAAAGCTAAATGGAACGGGTTTTTTTTTAATTGTTCATCAATGTATAGATATTGTAAATTAAAGTAGTATAATAATGTAATTTGTTCTTAACAAAGAAATTCACTAAGCATGTAGTCCGGATAAGATTGTCTTTTTCATGTGATATATTTAATATTAAAAGAATGATTGAAAAGTTACTAGTATATACTAGTATATATTATATATCTAAACATAATGATCAATTTGAGTTTTTTGGGGTTTGGTACTAGAGAATAACATGACTACTAGACACCTAGTATTGAGGTTAGATATGTTTGTCAAACCCTAAACACTCAGGTCTAGCAAAACAATTACATCTTAAGTACTCGGGTTAGATATGACTGTCAGACCCTAGCACCTTAGGTCTGGAATGTCATGGATCTGACAAGAGTATCAGACCCAAATAATTTGGGTTTAGCGCACAATGAAAACAGACAAAAGTTAATAATCATTAGTATTGATAATCAATAATACTAATGATTATTAATATTATACTTATTCTGAATATTATTCTTACTACTATTATTAATAATAAATCTAGAAAAAAAATATTACTATTGAATAAAAAATATAAATTTGATTTGAAGGGATTAAAAATTATAAAAACTTGAGTAAGTTAATTTTAATATTATTATTAATTTTTTAAAAAAATATTATTACTATTAAAAAACAATTATAGATTTGATTTGGAGGGTAAAATTAAAAAGTATTGTTGTTGTTGTTCGTGTTGTTATTCTTTTCATTATTGTGAATATTATTTATATAATTATTAATAGTTATTTTTAAAAATATTATTATTATTGAAAAAAATAGTAATAAGATCACATTTGGATTTGACACAGTTACACCCTAAAAACTAAGGTCTGGCAAGGACGCAAAACCCAAAGCTATTGGTCTGATATGATTGCAAGACACTTTTATTATTATTAATACCATTTTAAAAAGAAAATGGTATTTACTCGCTGTGGAACACAGACCAATATACTAGTATATATTATATAAAAAATTAATTTGTAAGTGGATCAGTTGCACACTTTTTAGGGTTACTCCTTCGGCATGCATCTATCTTTTTTAAAATATGCAATATATATTTTATAGCCTGTTTCGAAACACATTTTAATTCTTGTTTTTTGAATTTATAATTTTATTTTGTGTTTAAAATTATAATTTTTTTTTATATAGACAGAATGGAGTTTAAGTGATTTTTGTATAATCTATTAGGTGTCTTATGTTAGGAAAAAAACACCCACCAACCCGCATGTCATCATATGATGAACTGGGTCCGTGCAAATGAGAAATTAAGACAAGTGAACGCATAAAATTAAAAATGATAAAGGGAATGTACAAAGGGAACTCAATTTGAGAACAATAATGGGTACAAGAATAAATTCTCTAATTAACTCTGCTAATTTCTTAAAACTCTTGTGCACCATCTTCCATAAAATCTTAATGTTAAACATGAAAATATCCTATTAGATTTGGGTCCAATATAAAGCCCTTTCAAGCTTCACTGAAAAGCCAGGCAGCCAATTCATTTTGGGGACAAAATGAATCGACCATGGCCCAACCTGCCCCAGACCACAAACTACACATCTGTGTTTTCTTTTTCCTGATTATTCACACTTAATTCGTTTTACTAACATATATATATCTTCGAAAAATAATTTTTGTATCCTTTAAATTATCAACAGACCACATGAGCTTACAAACCAGCAAGAGAACACGATTTGTGGGAATAAATGGAGTGATACGGCAAGCTCAACCTATCGGAGGAGTAAGGATTGTTATTCCCACAAATCTGTCCATGTCAGTGGGGAGATGTTGGAGGATGAAGAAGTTTCAGGAGCAACAAATTCTGTTCAAGATTGTTTTTCAGCGAGACAAGGAAACTGCAATGAGAAACGAGCACATACTGGATTTAAACTTATATCAGATCCTTATAAACTAGCACTTTAGACAGGACATGATGTTTGCCATCATAGCTAAGATCTTTCCAGATACATTTCATTCGTTACCATGTTTATCTATTATCTATGACTTCAGACAAGATATGATGTTTATCTGTTAGATTGTAAGTTATGCGGTTAACTTTATAAGTTATAATAATAATAATAATAAAAAAACAGTATTCTACCTAACTTCCTCTGCTTCGATTTTTCTCTTTTAGTTTCTGTCTTTCTTCCATTATTGTACCCAGAAAAACAGTCGATCATGTTGACAAGTTTAATTATGAGTCTGATCACCTGTGAACAATATGCTAATGACCTGCAAAATTTTCCGCTAGCTTGACCATTAGTGGCTGCGTGGATGATAATTGATCGGACAGTATTGAAAAATATTAAAAACAATGGTTAGTGCTTTATTTTATTGCCATCAAAATGGAAAGAAAGAAGGAGAATATATAACGAATAACAGAAGATATTGACACACAAGCTTGATGTAATAATTATTTGCATAAAATCCATCAAATAATTAGTCCTTATCCTCGCATCGTGCCCCACTGTCTTCGTATTGGAAATCATACCATGTGGACAGGTCACGCCAGCTCTCTAAAATTTTGATCACCAGCTTGACAAACCTTGTGACGTGTTCTTGTACAAATCACATGGATTCTGTTCCGATATCCCCAGCTCGTCCTCCACCGTCCGGCCGATCCACTGATGATCGTCTCTCAGAGCTTTATTTAACCGTTGGATGAATCCCTTTTCATGTCTCTCACAATATTTCAAAAATTGTGCCACAACCATAGGATCCTTATCTCCTGAGCAAAATTTACCAAATTGATCATCCAGTGACTCGTGACCACCAAGATTTCTCGGAGGGCCAAAACCAGCCAACCCATTAATGTACACCACCATGCCATCAAGGAGCCATTGCAGAGCTCTGGACTCGGAGTCCCATATCCATGCACGAGCCATACCTTGTAATACTACTGATGTAATTGCATAATCAAGGTTTTTAGGATGGCCCATTAATACTGATGGACTTATGTTGATGACAAACTCATTGTTGGTGTTGGTGTCCACCGTGACCAAGTTTGGTAGGTTGTTGCTGGCCAGCCTTAGAGTAACATGGTGGATCACTTGCTTCTTGGTGTCGTCGTTGATATTCGGATAAAGAAGGTTTTCAACGAAGAGGCTAGTGTTTAGGATTATACGGGTGGCTTTGTCGTTGGAAATGTACGAGAGGGTGAAGCGTTTGCCTTCTGCGGAGTCTTTGGCATCGTTGACTAATGTAATACCGAAGCCTTTTGATGCTTCATAGTTTGCCCAGATGGAGATAATTCCAATGGAAGTGATCAAAAGAAGCCGAAGAATGATGCTAGAATTTGAAGACCAATGCTTGATGTAGTCAGCATCCGTGTCATCAAAGTAGTTGAAGGAGGTGGTGGTGGAGGAGGAGGAGGCAGTAGCGATAACTCTGGGGATCAGGATGGGTTGGAAGAGGGAAGGGTCTTCCATGAAAGGACGCGAACAAAAATTAGAAGCCGTAATATATGATGAAGACGTCAAAATTATGTAGCACAATGAAAGGCCACCAAATGCTAAGGGCCCACTTTACTGGCCGAAGCTCTAGCGTGCGATAATCATCCTTCTATCTTAGATGTTTGGCTGTGCTAGTGGGATGACACAATCATTTAATTTGGATTCCAACGGCGTTTAATCTTGAATTTTTTTATTTTTTAACTAGCATGTTGTAAAAAGAAATTGATAAACTAGTTACTCTTAAAAATAATTACAAAAATAACATGATTAAAGTTCCTAGGGGTGTTCTTGATATAAAGAATTTGATTTTAATTTAAAATTATATATAGCCAACCTAATTCTTGATATTTTATTCTTAAAAATAATTACAAAAATAACATGATTAAAGTTCCTAGGGGTGTTCTTGATATAAAGAATTTGATTTTAATTTAAAATTATATATAGCCAACCTAATTCTTGATATTTTATTCTTAAAAATAATTACAAAAATAACATGATTAAAGTTCCTAGGGGTGTTCTTGATATAAAGAATTTGATTTTAATTTATAATTATAACCAACCTAATTTTTGATATTTTATAAAATATAATCTCAATTTATTTAATTTTTTTGAACTATAGCATGTTGAATATATTAGGCTGGACATAATTTTTTTTTATTAAAAATCATAGATATCCATGGATTGAGTATATTAATTTTTATTTTTATTTTTGTAACTATTAGAGCTCGAGTTGTAACAATTAGAGCTAGATAACTAAAATATATATTAGAAAAAAGCATAAAAATTATCACAATTTATAAAAACAAAACAAAATAAAAATCACTGCCAAGTATACCACTGAGTTAATGAATCCAATTTTGAAGACAGATAAATTTCTTCAAGAACTTCCTTTTGTGACGTGAAAATGCAAGGCTAAGATTACGAGAGCCACGAGATATGGTATCATCTATCCAAGAACTTGACCTTTTTCCCAGAAGAATTAACAGCTAGCTAGAAAGCATTTTAGCGAACGAACAAAGTTAATTTCTCATTCTCATCATTAACAAAAACATCAAGAAAAAAAAATGCCAAATCTCTAACACTGCCAAAAGAAGAGCAAGTTCCTCTTGCTTGTT
>Ga0325411_1001498_pt1 | contig 26063 bp, 15 predicted proteins | sample PopdelMetagenome_13_FD_206181 | JGI IMG/M metagenome (GOLD analysis project Ga0325411, IMG submission 206181) | Populus deltoides microbial communities from Bellville, Georgia, United States - Xylem-PdIQD-R4 | ecosystem: Host-associated > Plants > Phyllosphere > Stem > Wood/Secondary xylem... | reverse complement strand
CACTCTAAAAACAAAAGGGATACAATTTGACCAAACACAAGCAAGAAATTTGAGCACCATATGAAATATTTCAGGTCTCGAAACCCAAATCAGTATATTCAATAACAAAGCCCCACCATACTGCCTCGTCCTGAAAGTCGATCTACTATTTTTGACAAAACATGTGATACATTTTTTTATGAAGTGTCATCATAAGTAATACGTTTTTGTCAATCTATTATTTTTAACAAAATTTGTGATAAATTAGCTAAACTATGTTTTTCAATGTTCTGGATGATGCAAGTTGAAAACTTTGATAGGTCTTTTTTTGGCATGTACTTATAATTTAGGATCAGAGTAACTCAAACATAGCACCGAAAGCTAACACAATTAAAGGTCACAAGCCAGGTTGTACAATGAGCCAAGAAAAACTTTTAAATAGATGAGAATAATAACCTAATATCTTGCAGTCAAAGGATCTTCTTCAGTATCCTACCTGTATATTTCATTTCAAATGGCTACAAACAAGGACAACAGTCTCTAGTTTGACAAAGTACCTCATCACAACTAAACAAGTATTTGAGCATAAAAGTTTGAACCAGCCAATTTTGCCACAATACTAGCATAAAATTCCTTATGAGGACAAACAAATAAGAAAATCACCCCACGGTGACTACCATGGCAAAAAAGAGCAGATCAGAGATAGAACACGAGATTAAAGTTCCATTGTATATTCCTCTCCAGCCAAAAAATGAAATATGCAGATCATCTGGTTTTCATGCTATGCCTCAATTCCACAAACAGCTCGTAAACATGACAACCAACTGTCTTTTGTCCTACCTAGTATCTCAGGAGCACTGGCTTCATGACTATCAATATGGGGAAAGTCATCAAGAACACCTAAACTCAGTACCTTCTTTTCAAAAAAAAAAAAAAAGTTAAAATTAAGTATCTTCTTCAACTGGCCTTATCTCCAGAGCAGCAAGTTTTTCCTCACTTCCCCAAAACCACTTCCACAAAGGTGTTATACATCATAGTACTTAACAGAAGACCAAGGTCCAAGAACACATTTCTCACCAAAATTCACTCCATCCTGCTTAGGAAGTGGTCATCAGGCTAACTTCAAATTCAACTATAGTACAACAAAGCATATCCCGCCCAATTTTCAATACTATTGACGAAGTCATATGTTAAAGGCAACACTTGTATACACATAACTCTAACCAACTTAAACAGAAGCATGTCTCATGATGTTGGTTAATTTTTTAGGAAAAGGGAGAACATGGGCAGAGGTAGAGGAACTTTCATTTAAACCCAAATAGATGAATGGCTAGAAAATTCACTAGATAAAAATGTGGGAATACCATGCACTAAGTACATCAAAAACCAACCAGATACCTCCAGATGTTTACATATTGATAATATAATCAACCCAATTAAAGGCCAGAAACTTATTCACACCAGAAATCTTGTTGTTATATTACACATAATCTAATCATAAACACCCAACGCACTCCATAGAATCTTCATTGAAGATATAATTCATAAAAACAAATTGCTTCACCACAGCCACTCTTGATCTCCCCAATGAAGTTCATGACATTATAGCATATAACATAGAGATTCAACATCTCTAGACGATAACAAGAAGTAAAATTCCCAGAATGCAAGCATGATTCAGATAAGAAATATCAAAGATCTCAAACCAGCTGCATCACAACTAAAACCATAAAAAGTTTTTAAACTTACTTATACATACAGTACTTGTACTCTTGACTTCTTGTGAAATCTTTCTCTCCTTCTTCAAGCTAAACAGAAAGCAATAAAAAAAAAAACTTATAAACCAATCAAACAAAAATCAAACCCAACTAAAGAATCCCACATTCAGACTTAACTCACCGGATCACTTTCATATATAAGCTCATAACAAATTGGAGAAAGACACTTCAAAGCGCAATTCTCCTTTGCTGTCATCGAAGTTTTGCATTGTTGACCCCACAGCCCACTGTTTCCATCAACAAATCACAACCCATCAAAGAAAAGACACCGAGATATGTGTTTGTATCACTAATATCCTAATAGATTCACAACATGTTGTTTCATATAAAATTTCTCAAGAAACAAACTGAAAGCAAGAGAAAGAAAAGATACGTGCATATAAATAGTTTTTTAATTCACCTCTCTATATCAGCATAGCACTCATTCTTAATTTGCCTGACCTCAACATCCTGTAATCTCAATAAAATAAAATAAAAAAACAAGAAGAAGAAGATCAAAATAAGAAATAATTACATCAAAGAAGGTAATGAAAAGAGAGAGAGAGAGAGAGAAGAAAAATTGGGTTTACAGTAATTGGGCGAGGAGACTTGGAGAGAACTGAAGAAGGGTTGATAAATAGTAATACCAATAGAAAGAAAAAGGTAAGAAAGGAATTTAGTCGAGACTTATCATCAAAGTAATAATAAGCCATATCTATCTCTACTCTGAATCTATCAGTGAATGAATGATTATTGAACTCGCTGTGACAGAGAACACAGGAAGAAGTAGAAGATAGAACTAACTAACTACAATACTTTCTTTCGTGTCATTTATCTAAGTATATGAAATACATAGTTTAGTTTTGATTCAACCGCAATTACGAACCTGCTATTAAAAAATATGATTTTAATTAGGGATAAGAAAAAAATCAAAAAAATTTACAAAAAATAATTAAAAAAATCAAACCATAAAAAAAAATATAAACCGATTAAAATTTTTTTAAAAAAAATCGAGCCAAACCGGCAAAAAACTGTGTCAAACCGAGCCAAACTGGAAAAAATCGAGCCGAACCGAAAAACTTAGTCAAACCAGATTGAACTGGTTTTTATCCTAAAAACCAAACCAAACTGAGCCAAACTGGTTTGAACCGGTTTTCTTTCTAAAAAACCAAATTAAACCGAACCAAAACCGGTTTCGGTTTTTTTTAAAAAAATTCGGTCTGATTACTTTTTTTATATAAAAACTGAACCGAACCGAAAATGATCACCTATAGTTTAGTAATAACTATTAAAAATAGTAACAGTTATAAAGAACCGTTATTCTTATTATTAATGATCGTTTAGAACCGCTGAGCAATTGCTATTATAATAGCGGTAGTGTTCCATATTAAATTTCAACATAGAACCATAATCAAAATCAGAAGTTAAATAAGATTATAAATTATTAAATTTCAAGCTCATAATTAAAAGTGTGATATTTTAACATCATTTTTATTTGTTAATTATAATTCTGAATTAATGTGTGTGTTTTTTAAACATTGTTTTTATTTTTATATTTTTTAAGTTGTTAATAAATGATTTCAAATTTTAAACAACTTGTTTATATGATTATTTGTTTTTTGACGATATTAAATCATGCTTATATAAATTGAATATGAAAATGCATAATATGTAAGATAATTTTAAAATTAACATGACAATTAGCAAAAATAATATTACAAAACTAGTAATAATAAAAATAACTCTTAACTAGAAAAATAACACAACATAATAATACACTAAGTCCTATCTATGTCTTCTGCGACGACGAGTGAATAGACAATTTCATCAATAGCATGACTACCTCCTGTCTATGTGATCTCATCCTTCGAGACAACATCATATAGGCTCAATGTCTTTTCTAACAAGTCAAGTGTGGTACGACATGTCTCGAGCCAAGAAGATGTATAATAACGAGCAAGTCCATCATCATAATTAAGATCACGAAGATCAGCCACAATACGTCAACAATCATATAGCAATTGTCCAACCTAATATGAAGCAAATAGAAATTATTAATCCATAAATAAAATACAATGATTTTGTCAAATCCTATAAAAAGTAACAAATACTTACAACATTTTGAATCTGACGTGCATGTAGCTTATACTCCATCTCCTCACATGGAGGAACTTGTGCTGGGTTAGGTCTAATGATTTCCTTCTCAGAAATTACAGGATGCACCTCTCTAAAAATAAAATTTTTCTGTGCTTCCCACATCGATATATGCTAAAGATGGTGGATCATCCAATTATAATTAACATACATACCCGAACAACTAATGAAATGCAACTGATCACTCGTATCTATATCAGACGGGATGTGTTGTTTAAAGCCAAACTGTAGCATCACACGGTCCAGCAATGCAACTCAACAAGCACAAAAAATATGAAGGGGGAAACCGATGTCCATAAATTCATGGCCGATATGCATATAACAAGAGCAGGTGTCATATCATCTACTGAATAAGGATTCCACACGACCTATTGAAACATCAACAATGCAATTTTTTCTCATTATTTACCAATATCAACCTATGAAAAATTATCTCCCAACATTTATACATATCAAAAAATTTCATCAACCTATGCAATAATTTCCTAACATTTACCAATATTCAAAAAATCAAACATCAACGCAAATAATTAATTCTCATCATTTACCAACATTAACACACACAATTATTTTAACCGATTTACCAATATCTAAAAAATCAAATATCAATACAAGTAATTAATTCCCATCATTTACTAACATCAAGACACACAATTATTTCACTCTCATAATTTACCAACATACTTGATTTTAACTGTTGTCTATCTAACTCGCTACAATAAAATGACAAAACATAGGTTGGATTATGTTCAAAATATCCCACACCATCTGTTAATAAATAAGCAATGAAATTTATTAAATAAGATTTTCAGGAAAAATATTTTTAATCTAAACAACATAATTTATATGTTCAATAACATATTAGCTGTATTCTAATGGAAGTTGTAGATCAACCTTAAAAACCTGGATAAACATAACAGTTGTAGACTCAATTTGTGGTTGTCGTAAGTGTAAATACCCCCACAGCCATAGCTTTATGTACAAGAAACATACAACAATTAGTAACCAACTCAAATATAAAAAAAAACATAATATAAAAATAACAAACTTATTACATTTATTTTACCTGTAAAAGTAATAAACATCTTCCAACTTGCTTTAATTTCTCCAAGCTAGCTTGACATAGATGCTTACACAAACATGCAAGGAAGCCTGAACCCCAATTATATAGTGGAATGGACTGGAAATCCTCAAGTCGTGGTAGGTAGAACAAGGGCACATATGTCCCACTGAGATCCGTGAAAAGTATATTGTCAAAAATTATAGATAAATGAATATGATAATTGAACTATTAGTATACATTAACATACCATTATAGGATCTCTTCATCATAATTATTGAGTAACTCAGAAAAGAAAAATGAATATGATAATTGAACTATTAGTATACACTAATATACCATTATAGGATCTCATCATCATAATTATTGGGTAACTCATAAAAGTTTTTCCAAAGCCATCTCATGGATAAAGTGTTCCCCTTGAACATTTCATAAGGGGGTACTCGTCCAAATGCATGCTTAGATAAAGTTATCTTATTCTAAATAGTTATCTTATTCTAAATACCCATGACAGTACATGCTCACCCATCTATAGGCAAGCCAAATAGAACAACAACATCCTACAATGTGGGTGTCATCTCCCCGACATGAAGATGGAACATATGAGTCTCTTGTCTTCATCTCTCAATGAGCGTTGTGAGCAAGTCATGATCCACTTTTATTGTCTGCAAACATGTGATGTAATAAAAACCTACATGCATGATGTATCGAATCACTGAATCTGAAAGCGACGTCAACTTATGAAATCTGTAATAAATATTACCCAAATCCTATATAATAAAAGAAAAACATTTGATGTATTAACATGAATTATAGGATAATTAGCACAACAATTAATCATCTTTGTCAAATGAAAAAAGAGGCGGTTTGGTTGGACACATAAGCTTGGCTGGCATTTTGCAACAAAAAAACGGTATAAATACTCTTCATGACAAGGGGAAGATGATTTTAGTGTTTTGATGGAGGATTGGATAGTTTTTTGAGTGATTTGACGGCTGTTTTCTCTTGGGTTGTTTTGGATTTTAGGGTTTTTTTTTTTGTCTTAGGAGTGGTGGCAATGAAGGAAAGGAACTGTAATATATATATATATATTTATATATATATATATATATATATATATATATATATATATATATATTGTAACCGTGATTTTGAATTACAGTTTAGTCATAAAACCGTTATTCTGAATAACAGGTTTTTAACAACCATAAAAAGAGGACCTCTCATTGATCAAAAGAGTATGTATCACCTATTTTACTACTAAAATAATTTATTTTTCTATTACTGCGATCAATTCTTGCAATTTAATCTCAAATAACATGTCATTGAAATTTAGCAAAAACTGTAAGAAAAAAAATTATTATCTTAAAAAACTACTAGACCTATCGATGTTATTTGTTGAACTTGAAACATTGATGCTAGTAACACAGATAAGCCTTTTACAATTAACAATAAAATAAATAAGAAGAAGAATATCTTTAGAAAAAAAAAATGAATCCATAAAGACTTACCGAATGAATGTCTATTGCTTAGTATGTTGATGCAAACACTAATGTCAAAGGGAAAAGGTATTGGCTTAGTAATTAGTTTTTACTATTCTCAGTGCCCGCTATCCGTTACAGGCCAGATTAGAAGTCAATTTTAATGTCAAAAAAATATGTAGGTGTTAGTTTTTCTATAAAAAAAGATTTAAAATGTGAATTAAATTTGTTGCATGTGTTTTGTCGCATATGTGTGGTGTCGCAATGATCATCCTCCTGGAACGGGATTTAGAGTGAAAAGGGAAAGAACAAGGAATTCTTGTTTCTTACTAGTTAAGAAAAAATAGGAGTCGCCACTTAGTATTACAGTCAATAGAAAACTTATTGGTTTGCGAGAGGCTGGATAGGGAACAAATTATGAATGGAGAGGACGTATCACCCCTAAAACACCTTACCTAGGGTAACTTGCACTGTTGTTTGTCTGAAATAAACTAAGGTCGTTGTGTTTTCTAACTATTGGTATGTCTAAAGTTTAAGAAAAAACCTCCTCGGTAAGGAGGTCCTTATCTTATCAGGTTAAAAACTTAGTTGTTTTAAAGTCAAGACGCATAAAAATACAAGGAACTGTCTTTTTATTTAACACTAAAAATAGGTCTTATATATAAGTTCGTAATCCCAGATGTTGAATGGAACAAAAATACGTCTTACTAAAAACTTAGTTGTTTTAAAGGCCAAAATCTCATGGATTCAATAAACTGGTTATTAAATCCAAATGCATGCAAGCATATATTTTTTGAATTTTTATATATGAAAAATACCAAAACATGCCATGCATTTTATTTTTCTAAGAAAGGTCTTTTTTGGTATTTTTAAGAGACTTGACCATAAGCACACAAAATAAAATATATTTTTTTATTTTTTAAAATGAGAAATTTTTAGAATTTTTTTGAATTTTTGAAATTTCAACAGAAAGCGGGTACTTTTAATAGCAAGTCAGTATCTTACAGTATAAGTCTACAACACCAATATTAAATGGAATGATTCGGAAAATGTACAACGGGAACACAAATCAATTCAACCCTGAATTGTTTGATATTTTTTTAAGGGTCTATTTGGCTACATATTAAAATAGAGTCAAGTTTAAAACTAAAGGAAAAACATAAGAGTATATTTTCCAAACACACCCTTTAATTTAAGGGTTGGGCTGGTTGGGCTAGAAATCCAAGTACAACCTGGCTAGGTTGGGACAACTAAAAGTCCAACTTCTTCTTTTTTTCTATTTTGTAGGACGTGAGTTAATTCACGTCCTACTGCCTCTTTTTTGCTTAGCAAGATGGGCTAGCTGAGGGTCCAACCCATCTTGCTAAGCAAAAAAGAGGCAGTAGGACGTGAATTAACTCACGTCCTACATGCCTTATCCAAATAAACAAACCAAGATGTAGGTTACAAAGGAAGGAAGATTCCTGGCATAGGGGAAACATCGTTGTCGTCACTAATCTCATGGCGTGGCTAAGAAGCTGTTAGAGTTGGTCACAACATTGTTGCTGGAGGTTACGGTGCAAAGGCTAAAGCTGCTAGAGGAAAGCTTACAGTGTTGGACTTGTTGAAGACACAATGTTGGTGAGGGAAAATATGGCAGGATGCAGGGCTGTCAAGGTAGAGGATGGCGGCTTCTGGAGTTGTTGTTGATGTAGAAGGAAGGAGCTACAGCTACAGTTGATGGCTTGACTTAGGGAGTGAAAGGAGAGCTTATGGTGCCACTTGGGTTGAAGGTTTATTGTTGTTACTAGAAAAAGCTGGCCACTAAAAAAAAGAGCTGAAGTTGGAAAAGGTTGGCCAGAGGAGCACGGTGAAGCTTGCTGGTAGGGGTGATCATTTTTGGTTCAGTTCGGTTTTTATCTATAAAAACAACCAAACCAAAATTTTAAAAAAAAAACCACAACCAAACTGAATCAGATTCCAACCGATCGGTTTCGGTTCGGTTTTCTATGTCAAAAACTGAAAAAACCTATTTTGTTTTTTAACATCCAAAAACCACAAAATCAAACCCATCTTCATCACCAGCAGCCCCCACGGCAATGTTGAATTCATACCAGCCTTTTCTCAAGTAAATGGCCTTCCAAATAACCACAAAAACATTGCACTCCTCACTATCACAAACTCATAAACCTACATCACCGATATTCAAGGCATGTGGAGATCATTTCTCATTAAAAAAGACGATATTAAAAATCTTACAATATGAATTTTATTGGTCCACCATGTTCAAGGATGTTGTCTCTATTGTCAATCTTGAAGATTGACACTTCTTGTTCGGCTAAAAAGGCTTTCTCTTTCACATTTAGTTTTCTCTTCACGGTGCACATGTGTTTTAAAAGTTTAGCAAAAGAAGCTACCAATTTAATAGCAACCAACAAAGTTATATTGATCCTTACCTATTTGAAAGTTTCAAAGATTTCAAAATTATAATTGACTTTCTTTTGTTTAGTCATAGCATAAGAAAATAGAAGTACTGATAGGGAATTAGTCTTTATATATGTGTGTGTATGTGTGTGATGGTAGATGGAAGAAATAATCTTTTTAATATTTGAGGTCTTAAATCCCTACACTTCATTTGATTTTACAAAGTACTTACAAATCTCTAATTAGTTTCTCTCTATTAGGGAAAAAAAACAAAGAATAAATAGTGTAATTAATCTAAAAATATCTTAATTAGCAATAAATACATGTTTTATTTTTTTCTAAATAAATTTCTAGTTAATGGTGACATGTGTAATGGTCGAGATTTTTTTAATTGATTTAAAAAAAAAAGGCTCTGTGTTGGAGCTTTCTAGTCTTCTCTTATATGCTTCCTGTTAACAAACTGAATACAGATTATCTACGAATTTTATCTTAAGCTCTAGGCATTGCAATACATTTTTTTTTCAAGCTCTACGCTTTATTTTATGAAATTTACTTTTCAAGGGTTTTTGCTATTTTCTTGATTTGCATTCGGAGGTTTCTTTTTTCTATCTTGCTGATACTTTTATGTGTGTGAATTAGGGTTTAATTTATTTTTATTTTTGTGTTTAGAGGAAGTAAAAGAAAACATGGGAATTGAATAAAAAAAAAAATGTAACCTTTGTTTGGTTCTATTCATTTGCATTTTTTTTATCATGCATTTGTGTTAGATTTGCTAGGGCTTTAACATATGAATTGAAAATGTTCGGTGATTTCAATTTGGTGTTCGCATGCCAAGGAGGTGGCCAGAGCATAAAAATAAATTATAAAATAAAAAAGATTAAATTTATAATAAGGTATCCTCTAAGTTGAGAGAAAAAAATGAAGTAAAATTGAAACAAGTCAAAAGGACCTTCCAATGTCAATCCATATTTGCTAAAGAAACATCCTTAAATCCTCCGAAGGACCTCACCATAAAATATTGTGCTTGTACTATCGCATATAAATTCTTTTTTCCATAGGCCTATAGATTTAGATTCATGGACCCTTGAACAATTGAAGAGAATGAGTTTAGGGGAGAAACAATCATGGAAGTGGTTTTGCTTCTCGCAATATAGATGGAATGAGGGAGGAGATAGCGATTATATATATATATATATTGAAACCTCATTTAATAACTTTAACATGATATTAGAATTTTGATGATCAAGCGGTCACGAGTTTGAATCTTACCATTTCTATTTATTTGATAAAAAAATTAAGCACAAAGTTGTGTGAATCTGTGCACGTTTCCAGTCTAAAGAGCTTTCACTTAAGAATGTATGTTAGAAAATAATATAAATATATCTTGAAACTTCACTTAACAGTTTAAGATATAAAAGCTATTAAGTAATATCGACAACTACTTTCAAAAGAAGTTGCAAGAAGCTATTCAAGAGTGGAATTAACAAACACCGATGATAAAGTTTCTGAAATCATTGTTACTGAAGCCTTAAAATAATTCTCAACTAATGAAAATGGAACTTCTGGTACCAAAGATTCTTCCCACTCTCAGCTGCAGTATCTTGTTGCATTATTATTATTATTGTTGTGAGGCCTGTAAACTTTTTAAAGGCTTAAACTATGTAGTTTATTTCATTCTTTGCTTGGTCCATATTTGTTATAGCCCACAAGTTTGCCCCAAGTCTTTATATATGTGTGTGTGCAGCTTTTTCTTTGTTTTATTTTCTTCTTCTTTGACCGAGAGCTTCTTTTTCTTCCTTTTCATGTATGCGGCTTTCTTCTATAACCTATACTAGCTATCAACCATATAATCTATATCTTTGGAGCAAGTTTTCTTTATTTCTTTCTTAAGTGTTTTATAACATAGTTATGGGTTTCATTTCTTTACATATGATTATTGAAAATATTAGGATTTATGTAAGATGATTAGTTGATAAGCTAGGGGTTCGTTGAATTAATTTGTGTGTGGGTAGTAATATATGCATACGAACATGGATTGAGGTAGATTATGAATAATTAGTATTGTGATTTTGATTATTTGATATATGTTGATATGATTAGAGTAAAAGCTAAGGAATTTGGATATTAGAAAGAAAATAGAAAGTTATTGAAGAATTATATAGAAAGAATCATGTTAAATTCTAGAAAATCTATTTAGAGGTTGAAGATGGAAGAATTTTAGTTTGGTCCTTGAATTTTAAAAAATCACGATGTTGCCCCTAAGTTTTTGAAAATTACAATTTAGTCCCTAGTCATAAATAGCAATTTTTAAGATAAGTTTTAATAGATAATCGAGTTTTATTTATGGTGTATTATCAAGTTTTTATGGTTTGCTTTTGAATTAGAAATTAATTCTATTTTACAATAAAATGTGTTTATGTACTTTAAAAGCTCCATATACTATCCATATGGGATTGGTGGATGTTGATGTTTGTCTTGGTTTGATCATTATTATATATTGTGAGTAAATAATATATATTATGCATATGGAAATAATACTAATATGTGTAATAATAAATATGAATAATATTATGTCTGAATTAAATGTGATTCAAGGGTTATTTATTCTTTTTGAATTATGTGATTTTGATATTGTAATATGATATGATTTATGGAGTTATATGAGTCAAAATACTCATGCTAACAGAAAAATATTAGTCTATATACATATAGTAAAATCTAATTCCCTAGTTAGTTGGGGGTGACATTGGCTTATATGATAGGTCATCACGCAGATCTGTTCTGATTCTGATGCTCAACCTAGCAAAGGTTTTTTTATAAGACATATGATACATACATGTTTTTTTCTCCCTTCTATTCTTATGTCTGATTTTCTAACTTGTAGGAAGGTTACATAAGAAAAGGTGACATTACTTGAATTATATTTATGTGTGAATGGTTTTCTTATTTATACTCTTATTATGTATGGACTTAATTAATTAATCATATTATAACTTGGTCTCCTATTTGTATGTTTAGTATTATTTATTTAGTGAGGTGTGGAAAACTCTCTTTTTTATCATTTCAATCTTTTCAGGTCTATAGTGTGTATTAGCTAATTTAGTACCACTTATTAGGAAGGAGTTCTTGTATGTACTCTAAATTGGTATGACCATCACTTCTTCTTCGTATGAGCTTTCTCATTTTGATACCAATCTCTTATATATATGAATTATGATGTTGTGTATAGCTTGAGCTTCGTAATTACAATGGTTTTTGGGTTATTCTTTTGGGATGGCATGTATATCTATGATCTAGTATTTTGGAAGGATGGTTGATCATTATATCAGTATTTGTTTTAGTTTTTGGATAGAATTATGTTCAGGTCTAAGGCTTGGCATAGGCAAGGCGGTCCTAAAAGTGCCTTGACCTATGTGCCAATCATGTGCCTAATTTTAGATCGTGACAATTATATATGCAATTGCTTGATTTAGAGAGTTTGATTGATAGAGATTAGTTATATATAATTATCTTATTTAGAGATATTATGATTATATTATAGAGTGATTCTAAGGTGTAATTAGGTTAATACTTTTCTATCTAATGAGAAAAGATCCTTCACTAAGAGGTATTCAGACCATTTTTACATTGTATTAGAGTTGTAATTTCAAATTATGTGCTTAACTCTCTAAGTTAATGTCTTTTTTTATAGGTCGAGTTATAGGGTTTTTTTTTTCATTTCTCTCTTGAAATTTCTTATTAGTTTGAGAATATTAACAATTTATGGGAGTAAAGAGCTTCTGTTTTGGCTGGCATTGCAAGGACACAAATAGGAATTCTTGGAGTTCCATTCTCTGTAATTTGAAATATTTTTAATATCAAGGTCTATTTTTTACACTAGTTCAATTCTTTTCTTTTGATTTATCATGTTAAGAGAAAATTATATTTTTCATTTTAATAGAAATAATTATTTCACTTATGAGTTTCAATTTAGAATGTTTATGAAGGGTAAATAATTATAGTGTTTATAAAGGACATAATTATGGGATCACTTAAAAGGATCGTCTAATGCTCCTATTGATTCTTGGAAGAGCAAGAATGCCCATATTATCTCTTAGTTACTAGATTCTATTGAACCATATATAATGAACCATCTTTGATTTTTCACTATTGTTATTGAGATGCGGTCTTATCTTATAAGCATTTATTCTCACAATAAAGTTGTTTGTAAGTTTCAATTGGAATTAAAAATTAATAATTATCAACAAGGTAATCTTTTTATTAAATAATCCTATTTAAGATCCTTTAATTTAATTTATAGAGTGAATATTTTGGGATAGTTGATTCTACCTTTCCTAATTAATCCTTAACAACACTACAAGTTGTCTATCATAAGAACTGAAAAGATCATTTTTTTATGAAGTTAAGATTAGAATTTGAGACTACAAACACTAGTTTAATCAACCAAAATCTAGTTCCATCTTTGCTTGTTTACTTTGGATACATAAAGAATAACATCTAGTTACTTAGCTTGGTCTTAATCCAGAAACCACGATATTCAAGATGGTTATTATAGCATATGTTGCTTAAGAAAGGAAGATCTAAGTCACAGACTCAATGTTATAATTACAAGGAGTTTGGATGTACTGTAAATCATTACAATAATAAATTTTATAATAATTGCATAAAAAAAGGCACATTAAATATTGTCAAGTGCGACCTTAAAATTGACATGTTTTAGCTCTACTTAAAGTTGTCGAGTTCAATTTGCTACCTCTTTAGACCCTTCTCGGGATAAGCACTTTGTAAGCAATTCTTCCTTCCCTCTCACACCCACAATGGTCCAATAGATATTTTTTCCACCTTCAACATATAAGGGTGGGAGAATATACTTACTTCTTCTTGGTTGATTGTCTTTGAGGCTTCTAATCATATGACTGGTAGCAATGATGTTTTACATAATGCTTGTAAATATGAGAATGAGAAGTATATTCAGATAGCTAATAGAAGTGTTCCTAAAAAAGTAGAACTAGGAATAAAAAATGGTGAGGAAAGAGATGTCTCAAGTCTTGAGTATATTGCTAATGCAAAAGTATGTCAATCAGACAATGGTGTACCTCAAGACCAGAAAAATATTGTAAGGGGCTAAGATCTATCATATAAAATGAAGTGTTAAAATTCTTTTGTTGTTGCTCAATCAACAAAGAGTCTGACCTCATGAAAGATCTTAGTCCCTTATAGTATTTTTTTTGGTCTTGAGGTATCTCATTGTCTAATTGGCACACTTCTGCATTAGCACAAGTATACTCAAAAGCTTCTCATATTAGTTAGTCTTTAATCCAGTAACTCAATCCTTACACCAATGGAGGTCAACTTGAAGCTATAGCAAGATGATGGTGCGCCACTATTTGATCCCTCATTGGAAGGTAGCTGGTAGGGATTTTAAAGTATTTTATAATTACCCAATTTGATATTTATCTTGTTGTATAGTAGGTTAGTTAGTTAATGCAGACTCCTCGTCATTCTCACTTAGTTGTCGTATAGTGTATTCTTTGTTATCTCAAGAGTACTTCTAACCACTAGTTATTATCTCCACTAAGATTTTTTTACACTTCATAGGTTTTCGTGATGCAGATTAGGCTGGTTATCCTAATACTCGACTCTCAGTTATTGGTTGATGTATGTTTCTTGGTGATACTATTATTTTTTGGAAAAGTAAGAAGCATGATTGAGTCTCTAAATCCTCAAGTGAGTTTGAATATCATGCTATGTCTTTCGCATTCTCTAAGAGTGTTTGGTTTTGGGGTAAGTTGGATAAACTTGGTATTCTTTGGTTTACTCTTACTCTCCTTCATGTTGATAACATCAGTGTTATTCAAAATATTGAAAATCTAGTCTTTCATGAGATCATTAAGCACATTGAAGTATATTGTCATTATATTCATGAAGCACTTGATCAATATATGATTACTCTCCTTTACATTTTCACTAAGTTTCAGATGGCTGATGTGTTTAAGGCTTTATCTCGTCACCAACAAATTCATGGTTGACAAATTGATGTTTCATAATTGACTAGCATCAATTTCAGAGGGGATGTCAACTATAATATTTCTAATATTATAGTATAAGCAATTGGTTGATTTAGGGAGTGACTAATAAGAATAATTATACATAGTTACGTTATTTATGTAGATTGTAATTATGGTACGTGGTGACTGTAGGTTGTAATTAAGGTAATACGCATATTTAAAGAAAAGAGATCCTCTTAATAGATGATCAAGATATTTTTACACTAAAACTATTATATCTAATTTGTTAGGAATCTGGGGAAAGTTAATTGAAAGACTAGGGAGCACCGCATTCACAAGCTCACTATAAAGGCATGCCTTTATGTCACGAAGTGAAATCTTTTTAAGCATGCCTTTGTAAATTCAAGTAAACATTAGTAGGGATGTATTTTTGTAAGCATGATTGCTTGATTATTTATTTTAAAGTATAAAGAATCTTTTAAATGCAAGCAGGTGGTAATTTATATGACTATATGTTAAAGAACTAGTTTTGAAAGCTTCTGCAGTCTTAAAAACAGTTGTTGATATCAATATCATTGAATTTGCTTTTCCTTCTAACTTTGTGATATAGAATTGTCCTTTAGATTATTAATTTGAGATTTGAAGAAACTTTTGTAATTTGACTCAACAAGAACCTTTCCTTGAAGAACCAAAATTATATGCAAAATCACCCACACCTACGCCAATAACAAGACGCGAACAAGAAGTATAAATCACCACGAAGTTGGTCAATCATTTGAAGAGTTAAGTTTAATCAAGAATTTAGTATAGAAATCACTCAATCACACAAAGATTAATAAGAGCACAACATGCAATAACTTGTAGATAAAATTCATTAACTGATAAAAATCTTTACATAAGAGTATTTATATGTAAACCCTAAAACTAATGGGTCAAGTATGCAACCAATTTCAATAATGTCCAAACTAATGAAAATAAGGTTTAAAATAATAAAAATAAAATAAAATAAAATTCTAAGATTGTTTTTCACCCTTTGCCATATATGATAGTAAAAAATACCCAAGTGAAATAATTGTTAAAGAATCCTTACTGAACAAAAGTCTGATGCCTTGTAAAATAAGAATAAATTTCAGACCAACTAATTCTTCTTATTTGATATAGAATCCTTATTAGATAAGTAAGCCAAAGGATTACACATAAGTTTCCAGTAGCATTAAGGACTCTTTATAGTGATAAAATCCATAACTCTTAAGGAAACAATGTTTTTTTTTTGCATTTTGCATTTTGCATTTTGCTTACAGATTCTAAGCCCAATTATAAATTTGTTGTTCTCTCTTGTCTGGATAAATTAGTGAATTTGTCATATATTGTTGGAAAGGTACATATATGTACTTTCCAACCCAATCATAATCGTGTCCAAAATCCACCTTTGTCTTAAGATATGACTTAAAAAGTAGACAAAGGTACTTTGTCTGCAGGTTCTAGGCTCAACTTCAAATACATCGTTCTCTCTCGTTTGGATGAATTAGTGAACCTGTCATATATTGTTGGAAAGGTACAAATATCCAGTTTCTCACCCAGTCATAATCGCATCCAAAATCCACCTATATCTTAAGATATCACTCAAAAAGTAGACAAAGATCTAGATTGACAAATTTGAACATTTTTAACTCAAGCTTATTGACTTAGCCCATTGAATTCCTCTTGGATCCACTTCATCTTAGGTCTTAGAATAGACCCAATGGACACTTCACATGGATCCTTTGATGTCTTAGCTAGGATCGCGTCATCACATCTCTCCTCAAAAGAATTTAACCTTTAATCATCACTTGCATCAAACAAAGAAAGATTAGAAACTTTGAATATAACACTAAAATTATACTCACCTTGTAGATTCATTTTATAAGCATTAACTTCTTCAAGGAATTTAAATGAACCATCTTCTCTAAACATCAACTTTGATTTCCTATATCTAGGAAACTTCTCTTTGCGTATATGCACCTAAACACAATCTCTTGGTTCAAAGACAACCCTTTTTCATCTTTTATTTGCTTGGAATGCATACTTCCCAGTATTTTTTTCATTTTGTTATCGTGCCTTCTTAAGCAATCCTTCATCACCTGTGTTTTTCTATTGCCATCATGTGTAACCCTTTCATCAGCAAGTAAAGAAATCAAACCTAGTATAGTTAAACCATAAACTATTTTAAATGGTGAATAATGTTTTCAATTTAATAGATTAGCACATAATAATTTTTTGTAACATATTAAACAAAAATCATAAATGCTCAATATGCTCACCTAGATTCGTATTATAAATATCATCAAAGTAATCAACAACAAAGCTACCTATGAATGCACATAATATATGACTTATCAATCTCATTAAATTACTATGTGCAAAAGTAAGACTAAAAAGCATGACTAACCATTCAAACAATCCATATTTAGTTTTAAAGTTATTTTTTCCTCATTCTCTTCTTTCATCTTAATTTGACGATAACCAATTTTCAAATCAATCTTACTAAACATATAAGATCCATACAACTCACTAAGAATATCATCAATTTTAGGGATAAGATGTCTATACTTTACCATATTATTGTTGATTGCATCCTTTTATCAATGGCAAACCATTATGGATCTCATCAGGAAATACATAGCAAAATCTAGACAACAACTTTGACCCTTTACCATAAAGCCTTACCGAACACCGATCGAGCTGAAAATATTAACTCAAGATATATATTAAAAAAAAAATCTCTAAAAACTTCTGGTAAAATTTCAGCTTTATCTAATAGTCAGATAAAAAATTATACTTGTTAGTGTAAAGCTACATAGTAGGACAAATTAAGCTCAAATCTGAATTTGATTGTTCTATATCATTCTTAAAATCTTGTAACAAAGATATAGCAACACTCGGAATAAAATAATCAAGATTGTTAGTGTTAAAAATGTCTCTTTATACACAAGTAAAATCATAAGCATGTCTGAAAAATAAGCACTCTTGATCTCGTTCTCTTCTATATAGAAACTCAAGTGTTTGCCTATATTTTCTACACTCTCTTCTTTACTCATCCTTGTTTCTTCTCTCCACTCTTGGTTTCAATCGAATATTTTCTCCCTTAGCCAAATCTGAGTCTTCTCTCTTTTCTCTTATTTTTTTAAGGCTCACTTTATTTTCACTCTTAAAACTCATGAGCTCACATGGTTTATTTGTCTCCTCGGCTTTGCTTTTTTTTTTTTAGCTTTAATTGGTCTTGTTTAAGCCATTGAAGCTCTCTTTTTGTCAACTTTTGCCTCCAACAACACTGTATAAAAATAGTATCTAATAATAATTTTAGATAAGTAAGTCTTACTAACCACTTTCATACATATTTTTGTATGGTAACCACGACCTCACATTGTTGTATTACCATTTCAGCTTCACTTTTGTTTTTTAATTTCAATTGGTATTCATAAACCTATTTAGGTGACAATGATGCAAATATGTATGCCTTTCCATCCTTCACAAAAGAATACCTATTTTTAAATCCATCATACTTGTCTTTCGTATCAAATTGTCAAGGTCTCCCTAAAAATAAATGATTAACATGCATAGGAATCACATCACACAAAACCTCATCCTTATACTTTCCAATATAAAAAAATCAAAACTTGTTTAGTCATCATAACTTCAACACATTCATTCAATCATCGAAGCTTATAAGGTTTATCATGTTTAACAGTGTTTAGATTCAATTTCTTAACAATTATAATACTAGCAATATTAGCACAACTTTCACTATCAATAATCATACTACATATCTTGTTACTAATATGATATCTAGTATGGAAGATGTTCTCTCTTTGTTGCTCATTTGCTAATTTCATAGTAAATTTCTTATCACCAACATTTGAAAACTTTTATCCTTTATCTTTAGAATTATCACGTATACTCTAATCATTCATTATAGCCCTAATGGTAGGCATTTCAACTTCTTTTTCTTTATGACTAGGAACTTCATGTCTACTAATCATCTTATCAAACTTGCTCATTAATTCTTCCATTTTATCCTGCCTTTCCTCCATAGTTCTCGTATTTTTTTGTTTAACACTTTTTAAAGACATTGTTTATACCCGAAATAAAGGTTAGTAGCAAATAAAAAATCATATTTTTTCCTCACACAAACCTCACGTGTTTACTCCCATAATAAAATTCATTTCTCTCATGTTTCACATAATTTATTAAAATTTTCACTCTAATATACTCACTACGCCTTTTACCACTCTATTATCATATTTTAGTTCTTAAAAGCAACTTAACAACTTATTAAACAATTAACCAAACTACGCAATGATTTATGTTATATTTAAAGACTCAACAATCAAGAATTATTCAAACTTTCAAAATGAAACTTAAAGACAAACTTACGATTAGCAATGTAAATTTGTGTGAATCTAATGATGAAAATGAAGACACAAAATAAAAGGCAATAATTATTATTATGAAACAAAAAAAACTATAAAATTCAACAAAATAAATAAAATGATGCAAGAAATCAAGTAACTAAAGAAATTGATGTAAGATAATTTCTATTCTACCCAAATTTGCAAGAAATCAATCAAGATCACCAAGAAATTACAAGACAAGTTTTGGCTATACTTCAGTTCATGCAAGATCCAAGATTTTTAAATTGCTTCTCCAAGAATTCTTTCAAGATTTGTGATTTTAATTCTTTTTTTTAATAGGTACCGAATTTCTCAAGTCTACAGATGAACACAACTTATTGTTTGTATGCAATTTTTTTTTCTTTTGGCAACTTCAAGACTTTTTCTTTTCTTTTCCTATCAAAAATTGATTATCTTCTTCCCTTTTTTTCTAATCGAGATTAAAGATGAACATAATTTGTTTTTTGTATGCAATTTGTTTTCTTTCGGCAACTTTAAGACTTATTCTTTTCTTTTCCTATCAAAAACCGATTCTCTTATTTCTTCTCTTTTTTTTTTAATCAAGATTCCACCAAAACACCATAAAAATTAATCAAGTTTCAATCCTTTTTTTCCTTAATAACCAAAACCCTAAAGAGAAAGAAACCAAGAAAAGCAAGAAACAAACCCTAGATATAACAAGATCTAAACCAAACTCTAAATTTACTTATAACGATGAAAATTAAAGAGATATAACTTAAAATTAGTCATGCTCTGATACAAAATTGATACGAAATTATCCTTTAGAATGCTAATTTAAGGTTTGAAGAAGAGTTTGCAACTTGACCCAACAAAAACCTTGCCTTGAAGAACCAAAGTTACATGTAATTGATTACCCCCACCGTACGCCTATAACAAGACGCAAACAAGAAATATAAATCACAACAAAGTTGATCAATCATTCGAAGAGTTTGCAAGTTCAATAAAGAACTTAGTATGGAAATCACTCAACCACATAAAGAGAAAGAAACACATAACATGCAGCAACTTATAGATAAAATTCATCAACTAAATAAAAATTCTCACATAAAAGTATTTATATGTAAACCCTAAAACTAATGGGTTAGACATGCACCCAATTTAAATAATGCTCAAGTTAATTAAAATAAGGTTTAAAATAGTAAAAATAAATAAAATAATAATCTAAGATTATTTTTTACTATTTTTCACATATGATAGTGAAAAATACCCAAGAAAAATAATTGTTGAAGAATCTTTACTGAACAAAAGCTTGATACCTTGCAAAATAAGAATTAATTTATGACCAATTAGTTCTTCTTGTTTAATATGGAATCCTTGTAAAATAAGTAATCGAAAGGCTACCACATAAGTTTTCAATATCATTAAGGACTTCTTGTAGTGAATGAAATCCATAATTCTTAAGAAAACAATTAATGTCTTTTATGTTTTTACATTTTGCTAGCAAATCTAGGCCCAACTTCAAAAATATTGTTCTCTCATGTCCAGATGAACTAGCAAACCTACCATATAATGTTAGAAAGGTACCCTGTCTAGTTTCCAACCCAAATAGGATTGCATCCAAAATCCACCCGTGGCTTTAAATATGACCTAAAAAGTAGACAAAAGTCCATAATGGAAGATTAGACCTTTTTAACCCAATCTTCTTGACTTAACTCATTGAACTCCTCTTGGATCCACTTCATTTTAGACCTTAGAATATACCCAATGGACACTCTTAATGGATCTTTTGATGTCATGACCATGATCATATCACTTTATATGGAGAATAATGAACCTCTTAACATAAGCATTGATAGTGCCCATGAGATTGAATATGTATCATCAAGCTTCCTCGCGGAATGTGATGAAAATCAATAATCAACAATCAAATATAGAAGATTGATAGCTCTAATTACATAAAAATAAAGGTGAATATAATGAACTTTTTGCGTTCATTCATTTATTAGGTGCCTATATATACTCATGTCATAACCTAAATTTGGTTGCCCCCAAAATTGTCTTATTCTTTTATACAAAATATAAAAAAGAGTGATCTACATGCATAAATAAGAGATGGAGTGACCAAACTAGATCTTTGACGTTTTTTAGAAACTCAATTGCACCCTTAAAAGACCTAAATATGAAAGAAGATGCAAATTTAAAATTGACTTAAATGAGTATTGAATGAATTTGCAAAAAAATTAAGTGCGAGAACATAATTTGATTTTTAATAGGCCAATTTGATTTAATCATAGGTCTAATTAAAGGTTTAATTAAGTTTTATAATTTAATTTAAACCAAAATTAAAAGAATTAATTAAGTTTAAGGACTTAATTAGATTTTTAATTTGTTAAAATTAACTTTATTAAGGAATTAATTGATGAAAAATTAAGTTTAGAAGCATAATTTAGATATAATTGAAAAGATCAGAATTTTGAAGGACTAGACTTAATTCTTACAATCTTAATTGGATGAAATCATCAAGAGTGAAATTACAAGAAAATCAAAGTTTTGGGGGTCAATTAAGGGCCAAAATGAAGAGATTTAAAACCAATGGCTTGTTCGCAAAAGATGCATAACATTAGGGTTTGTAACAAACTTTTCTAAGGACCAGATTGAAGAGAATCAAAGTTTAAGGTTTAATTATGAGCTAAATGAACAAATTAGAAATCAAGGGATACCTTGAATTTCAATTTATTTTTGGAAAGGGCCTAATTGCATAAAATTAATCAATTTTTTCCAAATCAAGGATGTTTGAGCTTAAATTGAAACAACAGGGATCGAATTGAAATTTATCAGATTCTTATTTAGAAAACCCTGATTTTTAGGGTTTAAGCAAACGACATATCACTTGTTTTAAATAAAAAAAACCAAGTGACACGTTGTTCGTCCCTATTTTATTTATTATGAGCTAAATGAACAAATTAGAAATCAAGGGATACCTTGAATTTCAATTTATTTTTGGAAAGGGCCTAATTGCATAAAATTAATCAATTTTTTCCAAATCAAGGATGTTTGAGCTTAAATTGAAACAACAGGGATCGAATTGAAATTTATCAGATTCTTATTTAGAAAACCCTGATTTTTAGGGTTTAAGCAAACGACATATCACTTGTTTTAAATAAAAAAAACCAAGTGACACGTTGTTCGTCCCTATTTTATTGTTTCCTTCAACCGAGAAAGCAGATCAAAGTGTCACCTTTAAGTGAATGAACATGGAATCTCCAATCAACTCAGAGGCTCCAACCACCACCATTCAATAGAGGAGATTCATATCTGCAAGGTAGTGCCACCCTTGTTTGATGTTTGTGCCCCCACCTGCCACATTGAAACCCTCAACTTCTTGTCCTAATACAACTTTTTCTGATTCATTAAATTAGGCAGTGTTGCACCTAACTTTGAATCGATGGTGGGAAAGCTATAGACCACTAAATCAAGCATGGTTTGATCCTAGTTGAAGAGTAACACCCCTTTTACAAGGTCTATGATTTTTTGGGCTTCAATAATCTCCTATTTGCCACAATTAATTCATGGAAAGTGCATCCTCAATCAACCATTTTCGGCCAGGTTTCAGTTATGAGGTTCCCAGCATTTTCTAGAAGTTTTAAGATTTTATTAGACATTTAGGAAGAAGGAAAACTAAAGAATAAGGGAGAAAAATGGTCTTCTAACATATCAAAGGCAAAAAATGGGAAAGAATTCTCAATGACTTAGTTTTGAAAAAACCACCTTCAAACCCACAAATGGTTTCACAACCACTTGTCATTTTAGGGTTATAAAAGGAGAAGAAATCACATAGAAAAAGGGAGGAATCTGAGAGAAAATCATAGAGAGAAGAGAAAAGAAATACATAGAAATTAATAGGATACCTAGAATAGAATTGAAAGGAAAATTATAAAGATTGATTTGTTGAGAAAAAAAGGGTGGAATATAGAGTGGAAAGAAGATGAAATTCAAGAAGAAAGAAGCAAAGAATCCAGAGGAGAAAACCACATTCTCTTTATAAGATAAACTTTCAAACTTTGATGAAAGGGTGGAGCTCAATGAATACACACCCTTCCCTTTTTATTTTTTCTTTTAAAATAATGCTCATAATATTTGTTATACATCCTTTAAAGTCTTTTGGTAGTTAAAAGCTGTAATTTTTGTTTTGAAATCCTTAAGCATGCTTTGAATATAGCTTGTATATGCTCAAGTATTTTTTAATTGCTTTGATTTGAAGTGTTAAAATATGATAATGGAATGACAAATGTTAGTATAGAATGTTGTTTTGCATGTTTTGATGTTTGGTTAATCAATTTTTAAAGTTATTGTAAGATGTGCTAAGTATTGAAGTTGTTGTGTTTTAAGTTGTTTTTTAGGTTAGCTTGTTGGATTTGTTGAAGTTATAAGCATCTTGTTTGACCTTCGAGACAATAAATTTAATAAAAAGAACAGTGTTTATGCATAGAGAAATGCCTTTTTTTATCTTGCTATCATCATGGACTTTGCTTACTATTTTTTTCTTTTGATTTTTATTTCTTGTTGTTTCAATTATTTAAACAAGTTTTTTTAAGCATGCTTGGTTTGTTTGCAATGTTTAGTTTTGTATTTCTAAGCTTTATTGTATTTTTCTAGGTTCAGGCTTTGTTGTTTGGTATATCTAGGTTTGCTGACATTTTTTAGTTGATGTTCTTGCGTTAAATTTTGCCTTAGGTCTTTGATTTAGGTGTCGTTTTGATCATTTGTTGACTCTTACACATGCACACAATCTTTTTTTTTTTTCAATAATCTAAGATTCTAATGACCTAAAAACATTAAAATCATAGTATATAATCTCTGATTTTTTCACCTTTATGTTTTGTATAAAATCAAATAATCATGAATTTTATTTGATTATTGTGAAGATCGAGCCCCAAAATCTTGCTTGAATGTTGATATCACATATGTTTGTGTCATTATTTTGACGTAATCTGGTTTGCTTTTGGAATTATGTTTTTGGGTTCATCTATTTTGTTCTTCATCAAATTCAAGCCAAAAAATGTATTTGATTTTAAATCTTTGTTTTTTGTTTTCGGACTTTGTTTGTAGGCTTAAACATTTAAGTGAGCTCATTTTCAATAAGAAAGTGTTTGGCATGTTTGATTTTCATTAAAAGAAAAATGCAATATTTTTTTCTTAAGACGTGTTTGTCAAACACAACCTTAAGACCTTTTCTAAGCCTCTGATTTTTAGTTAAAGGCGTGTTTTGCAAACACACTCTACTATTTTTCAACAATATTATTTTCTTATTTTTTTATGTTTTTGCCAAACAAACCCTCAAATAATTTAAAAACAATTCTGAAAAGAATTCAGGGACCATTTTAAAATTATTTATGGGTCCCTCACATGTTTTTCAACCATTTCATTTAATATTTGGATTATAGATTTATACTGTAAGATACTGACATGATATTAAAAATACTTGTTTTTCTTCAATTTTTCAAAAAAATAAAAAATTTCTTATCTTAAGAAAATATAAATAAAAAAATATGTTTTTATTTGTGTGCATACAGCCAAGTTTCTCAAAAATTGCACAATTTAGCCTACTAAAAATCACAAAAAAAAATAGTCTTTTTATTTTGTATGCATTTTGGATATAATAAGTAGTTTATTAAAATCATAAGAACTTGGCTTACATTTCAAAAACATCCAAAATTAATTTTGTTTCTTTTAATATACGGGATTATAAATTTATACGTAAGATGTATTCCTGATATTGAATAAAGAAACAGTTTTTTTTTCTCTTTTTTATGTTTTGACTTTAGAACGGCTAAGTTTTTAATTTGATAAGATAAGGACTTCCTTATCAAGAAAGACTTTTCTTAAACCTTAAACATACAATACAAACAGTTAGAAAACATAACAATACATTATTTTATACCAAACAAATAAATAATACAGCTTACCATAAGTAGAGTACACTGAGGGTAATGAGTCTTTCCCATGCACAACTCGTTCCTTTACCCAGACTCCCGCAGACCATTAGATTTTTTAGTAATCTTAATATTAGGTGGCGACTCTTGAATCCTTCAAATTATATTTTTTATGATTTTTTAAAAAGATCCAAAACCGCCCTTAATCAAGGAGCCTCACCCATCGTTCGACGCCGTGCAAGCCACGGAAACTCATATATTCAACAATTGATGGTTGTATTTGCATGCATGAATGTAGGTGGGTGAAAATGGTATTATGTTTGATGATTGCGATTTTTTTTTTCCTAACTGTTTTATTTAATCATCCAAAAAGTACCAAGGTTTAGCTAAAATTAATTTTCTCCGTTTTGCTAAATGAATTGTTATATTGTCTAAGTTGTTAAAACTGCTAAATTCTTAGTTGGTGTTTGCTTCTTCTGTTCTTGTATCATTTTCCAATGGGTAGGGGGATCCCAGTTGCCGTAGAAGCAGCATTTTATTACTATTATCTGTTAGTGCTTCCTCACTGCTCTGGAATTCATTATGTGTGCTCTCTGTCTCGTCCTCCTTAGCCATCTTAACTTCCCTTGCATAGTTGCATTCTAAGGCATTTTCTGAATTTTCCAAAACGCATGACTCGAGTGATATTTTTGTTATTTGTATTTACTATTAATTTGTTGGTTCATCATCATGCTTCAATTCAATGGTTACTTCTGCTAAGTCTTTATATAGATGCACCTGAATATATAAATATATAATTTTATTAAATATATCTAAAATATTTTTTCAGAAGATTTTAATTCCTTTTATCTTTCTTCTCTTGATATGCGTGCACTCATATCCGTGGACCTGTTTCAA
>Ga0325411_1001497_pt1 | contig 26063 bp, 25 predicted proteins | sample PopdelMetagenome_13_FD_206181 | JGI IMG/M metagenome (GOLD analysis project Ga0325411, IMG submission 206181) | Populus deltoides microbial communities from Bellville, Georgia, United States - Xylem-PdIQD-R4 | ecosystem: Host-associated > Plants > Phyllosphere > Stem > Wood/Secondary xylem... | reverse complement strand
GAGAAGGCTGAGGCAATTAAGATTAGTTAATACTTGATGACTTGTGTGTTCTATTCATGGTACTCGACTGGTTGCCCTTATCAAACCACAAACCATGCTTTAGGGTGATAATGTAGGAAGTAGTCAGCATTGGCAAGGTCGTGGTTCCTTCCATGAAAGCACAGAATATTCATGACTGCACATATATTCCTACTTCTCTCTTTTCTTAAATTTAAAATTCTAAAATTTATATTAAAATAACATGGTTTTATTTATTTTTTAATAAAAATGTGTTCATCCTAGTTAACGCTCGTGATACCTGTCAGTGTCTCGGGTGGATCAGTGCCTGATTTTAAACCTGTTCACGATAATCTCTGTTTTTGCAGGGCACAAATCATTTTCTTTGTTGTGATTTACTTCTAAGATAATTTCCCATTCTCCAACAAAGCATAAATTACATTATCCTTTTTTTTTCCATTAAAAAAGTACAAACAAAAGGATGGCACTGTTTTTTCTGCACAGTTAACTTTAGACCGTACTGTTTGTTTGTTTCTCTGTATTCTTCTTTTAATAGCATATCCAAGGGATATTCTAGATGCGTGGTTGCTAGACAGAAAATAAAAAAATTATTTTGATTTTTAATTTATTTTACATATTTAAAATGGTGTGAAATAAAATGTTAAAATATTTTTTATTTTTCAAAAATGTTATTTCTATCTTCTCTAAAAAAACAAAAGCCAAAACTTATAAAGTAGAGCTAAAAAAATAAACTAATTAAATGTAGCTATGTAAAAAAAAAATATATTTTTTATTTTAATATAATTGGCTTTTTAAATGATTATTTTTCATTGTATTATATATAGTAAACAAATTATATTTATATTATTTAAAATGATATCTTATTAATTTAACTCTTTAAAATAGCGTGATAAAAAAAGTTATTTTAAAAGCTAATTGTAGTAGAGAGAAAGAAAGAAGTGCTTCACTTAAGGTGTATATATATTTGTATTTAATTGGTTTATTTTTTATTGACCCTATATATATATATATATTTTTTTTTTTTTTAAAAAAGAATAGCATTCTGGAAGAGGAGCTAAACATTCAACGGTTTTGTATGCTTTTTGTACCTAGTTAGAATTGTAGGATATGGTCCTGTCTTTTTGTACCTAGTTATCATGCTTTGATGTTTGATCACACCGATCCGATGTTCTTCAAGCAGGGGCGGAGCCCGGGGAAACTGTTCCTCTTTTTTTCTTGAACGATTTAAGATTTCAAGGTAAAAAACTATTATAATTTAAGTTTTGGTCTCTTTTAAAAACTTTTTTCTAATGCCATCCCTCTTAAAAAATCTCCTGACTTGGCCGCGGTAACCGAGGTTGTCTTAAATCTAATTTGAATAGGGAAAATTACTTACCATGTACAAGGATAAAAAAAAAAAAATTGAATGGTTTTAGGGAGCAAAATTACACACATTTACTTCTACAAAGTCACTGCTGTAAAGTTTTTCTTTCTTTCAAGAATTTGATTTTTTTAATTAATGTTTTTTAAAATATTTTTAAATTGTTTTAATATACTAGTATTAAAAATAAATTTTTAAAAATAAAAAAATATATTATTTTAATATATTAAAAATCAATAGCCATCTCAGTACCGAAAATGCTCAAGATTTACAACGGTAAAACCCCCCCATTCCAAATTCATCGGGGCATTCCTCGCCGCTATTTACCTCCCAACCCCTTTGAAAACCCCAAAAATCCTTTCTCTAGTACTTTCATCTCTCACGTTCCCCCTCAAACCCAAAACTTCAGCAAGGACATTATAGTCATTTCACCCACCCATGATTCCCAAAATATCCTCACCGCTTTAAGACTCCTCTCCCTCTCTCTCTCTCTCTATCCTTGAACCCATCGAATGATTCGAACCAAACAGTCTGGATCCTTAAAACAAATCTCCACCATCCATCTTTTAATCTAACGGTGTGGTAAGTCGGCGATTCGGTTTCCCCTTATGTTTCTATCTCTCTCAGTCATAAACCCTAGCCAGCCCCCACGATAAGATAGACAGAAACACACACAAACACTCTCCCTCCCTCCCTCTTTCTTGCAAACGTCTCTTTTAGTTTATTTTTTTTTCAAGAAAAATTCCGTTTTTTTTAAAGAAAAACCATCTTTTCTCTCAACCCAGATCTTTCTTTTTTTTAAGATTTTCTCAGTGCTTGTAAACAAGTTGTTGGATTTTGTTTTTTGTTTTTTTATGTTTTAGGAATCTTAATCGACTAGGTTCTGTATCTTTAGCGGGTTTTTTTTTTTAAAAAAAAATTGTATGGTTACGATGTTGTTTTTTTTTACGATGTTGTTTTTTTTAGACCATAGTGTGTGTCGATTGCTTATCTGCGTGGGTTTGATTCCGAGTTAACCCAGTTTCTTTTGATGGCTCAGTGAGTCGATTTCATAGATCTGAACTCGTGGAGCGTCCATGACAGTTTTAGTTCCTTCCCCCGCTTTATTTGGACCGTGAACCACGTGGCAGGGAGAACCGAGTCTCTTTACCAGTAGGGTAGTGAGTGAATTTGGTGACTCTTTGGTTAGTTGACTCGGTGAGTCGAGGAGCGAGAAGTCTTGGGTGGGTCTGAACGGGGTCTGGGCGGCGAGGATGCCGTCGGTGGGGTTGCGAAGGACGACGAGGGTGTTTAGCGTGGTTAAAGGTGTCGATGGAGCCCGGGTTCTGCGGTCTGGGCGGCGTTTATGGCCAGAATCCGGTGATGGAAAGCTCAGGAGAAGCAGTGATGGGGACGAGTTGTATCAGACAATAATCAAGAACACCAACAACCATATCAAGAATCAAAATAGCAATAGTAATCTTAAGTACAAGGAGAATAATGGGTGGACCCATGATGTTAAACTGAAAAAAGATCGAGGTATTGTCATTGCCATTGCAGCTCCAAAGAAAATTAAGGGGGTAAAGAGTGAGAAGGAGAAATTTGGGATTGTTTATAGTAGGAAAAGGAAGAGACTTGGTGGTGAGAAGAGCGAAAACCCCGAGGATAAAAAGTTTGGGATTCAGTTTTCACGTAGGCAGCGAAGGAGGAAGGGCAGTGAGAGCCAGGAGAGTCTTGTGTGTACTCCTCAGCTTGTTGCCTTAGTTGAGGGTTGTAGTAGTAGTAATGGTTGGTTGTCTTGTTTTTTGAGTTCAGTTTTGGGGCATGCCATGAGAGTCAGTTTGAGTCTTTCTGAGCTTGCTGATTTTCTCTTGTCGGATCCAATTAGCAGTGTTTTTGCCTCAAATGGACTACATTTTGTGCGGGTTAGTATTGGTTCTTCTTATATTATGGATGCCTTCTGTCTTAGTTTTTTAGTTGGTTTCGGAATTATGTTGTTTCCAGCTTCATATAAGTGACTTTTAGCCTAGTTGTTTTTAGAGTATCTCAAATTTTTGAAGTTGGGTTTTGATCAGTATTTAAGATTTAGATGATATGCGATTTATAGATACCCCTAACATTGCTCTCTCTCTCTCTCTGTTTATTTTTGTTTTTTTTCGCTCAGGACCTTCCTTCTGATAGAATTGGAATTTGCAAGTTTTTCGAGACTAGGCAGCTTCTGCCGATGTTTTCTGTGGATTTTTCTGCAATCCCTTCATGTTTTGCGTTGATGCATCTCAGTTTGTTTGTTAAGTTTAGATGTCTGTCTCTTATACCTGTAAATAACTCGGTGGATGGGGATGATGATGATGATGAAATCATGAGTGAAAGTAAAGGAGATCAATCATGCACGTCCACAAAGACTGGTTTCACTCAGAAAATTACAGTTGTGCCCAAAACTGATAGTTATGGGTGTAGGGTGGTGTTACATCCATCTGTTAGAGCTTCCAAGTTGACTGGTCGAAACACCCAGCACAGAAATGGATTAAATTCCCGTGGTATTCAGAAAAGGAGGAGCTCACTCAGGAGAGGGAGACCTAGAAATTCTTCCATAGGTGGCTTGCACAAAGCTAATGGTGCTCTAGTTTCTGATTTAATTAGTAGTAGGAAAATTGGCATCCCTTTCTCCTCTGTTGTGTCTAAGGAAAAGCTTAGAAGGTCAATTCAAAGTAGCCCTGCAGCAAGCATCAAAGAACTGAATTGTGCTGCAGTTGGAGTAAAGAAGGGCATGAACCTATCTAGCTGCTCTGCAAATATACTGATTACTGAAACAGACAGATGTTATAGGATAGAAGGGGCCACTGTCATGTTAGAATTTACTGATTCAAAGGAGTGGGTGCTTGTGGTTAAGAAAAATGGGTTAACTCGATACTCTCACCTGGCTCAGAAAATTATGAGGACTTGTGTTTCGAACCGTTTCACTCATGATATAATTTGGAATGGGGATGACAACTGGAAACTAGAATTCCCAAACAGACAGGACTGGTTCATTTTCAAGGAATTGTACAAGGAATGCTCTGATCGCAATGTTCCTGCTTCTGTTTCAAAGGCCATACCTGTCCCTGGAGTAAGGGGAGTGTTAGACAATGATGGTTGTGGCAGTGCTCCCTTTTCTAGACCATATGCATACATCTCTTCTAATAATGATGAGGTAGCTAGAGCTTTGTCAAGGAGCACGGCAAGTTATGACATGGATTCTGAAGATGAGGAATGGCTTAAGAAGTACAATAAAGAGTTTTTAGCAGAATCTGATCATCTTTCAGAGGATAACTTTGAGTTGATGATCGATGCCCTTGAGAGGTCATATTTCTGTGATCCAGATGACTTCACTGATGAGAGTGCAGCAGCGAAATATTGTAAGGATTTTGGTAGAAGGGAATTGGCTAAAGCTGTGTATGGTTACTGGATGAAAAAACGGAAGCAGAAACGATCACCACTGCTTCGGGTTTTTCAGGTAAATGTTTTGATGTCTCATAGATTTCTGTTCTGTAGCAGCATAACAGTAGTCTACAACTTTTGCAGTTTGAATTGACCATTCTATTATTTTGTATCTCAATAATATATTTGAAGTATAATTTTGCATCATGTTGATATTGAGGAGTTTTAAAGAAATTTCTTGTGCGTTTTGTGCTTTGCTATTGTTCGCTTCTGGTTTCAATGGATGGGGTGACTATAAGAAAATTTTCCAAAATAATAACCAGAGTAGGGAAACATTGATGAGTAAAAAGCTCTGTGTGTTTTCCCTTGCCTGTGGCATCAATGGCCTTGTCAATAGGTTGACAAGATATCCATTTAGCAATAGTATTCATTATTTGGGTGCCAGAAGAAAGAAAAAATGGTAAAATAAATTATTTCAAATTAAGATTGTGTTTCCACAAGCAAGTGACGAGCTTGCCATCTCAATGATCAAACATTTTCTGCCTTCTCTTGCTATTAGTAATCCATTAACTTTGATGGGGGTACATGAAGCTGAACCACCTGTTTGTTTACAGTTAAATTTCCCAGTGTGGTGAGTTGTAATTAGTACGAAATTCTGGATGGTTGTTTGTCATTTAGATTGATCTTTAAATTCCATGTCATTTTTTTTTAATTTTACCCTGTTCTCTTGCCATTCTTTTCCCATTCATCACATAGTGGTTTACATGTGTGCTAATTGAGACTGATAATGATTATATTGGCTAATCTGATCAAATTGATGATTCTTGTTAACAGGGACATCAAGCAAAGAAAACCCCACTGATTCCGAAACCTGTATTGCGTAAGAGAAGGTCATTCAAACGACCTCCCAGTCAGTTTGGAAGAGGCAAGCAACCAAGTCTATTGCAAGGTATTTGTCTGTTTTACTTCAGAATCTTTTTATGATAAGTACAACGTAGTCAACAGATCTTTTAACTCTGCTATATTACTTAGTCAAGTATGTATTATGTGTTGTGAAGTTTCATACCCAATGATTCCCGGGAGTTTGAAGAATGGCTATTTTAATGATGGATCCTACTGATTCTTGTCCTGTCCAGTACTGTAGTCTATTATCTGGTTCATTCTGTTTTTTAATAGTGTTTTATTGTGATCACGTCTGCTCATTATCTACACTGTCTTATCTTTTTCACTTCTCACTTCACTGTCATTTATCACAGATTAGCTTTTATGTCCTCTAATTCTATTACCATACAGCAATGGCAGCTGAAAAAGATGCTTTGTATAGTGCCTTGCGTAAAGTTGAAGAAGCCAGAAATTCAGTGAAAAGATCTGTAGAAGCCGCCATGCTCAAGCGTCAAAAGGCACAGTTGCTCATGAAGAATGCAGATTTGGCAACCTTCAAAGCTGCAATGGCGCTTAAAATTGCTGAAGCTGCTCTTGCTGCCAGCTCAACAGATGTCGCTGTCACTCACTTTTGCGATTGATTGGTAATGGGTATCCCTGTTGCTACCACTAATTGAGTTGGACCGATAATTACTGCCGGAATGATTACATCCCATGGGTGTTTTTGATGCCTTTGGAGGACAATGCTAGGTATTGTAATTTTGTATAGATTTGATTGAATGTACATTCTGTATTAGTAAAAAACCTCACACCAAATGTTTTCACAGGGCACTTTGTTGATGTCCTTGGAAAAAAAATTTGGGAAAAAATGAAAATTTATCGGGAAAAGATTTACCCTACTGCAGAATCTCATTCTCTTGGGGCATGTTGGGCAAGGAACGTGCATGATTCATTATTCTGATCACTCCATAGAGACGTATGTTTTGCTTACATTTTGTCAGGTGGGGTATCTCTTCTCAGCTTGATCAATATGATACTTTGTGGTTATTTGCGGGTCTCTCTTCTCAGCTTGAGCAACCTTTAACAGTAGCTTCCAGAATACTGTTAATTGTGTTGGTCTGCAATGATGGAGGGCTGTGGCAGCCTGTTTTATGTTAGTCAAATCAGTCTCTGGAAAGCTTATCTAGACGGTTGAAGTGTAAAGCTAAGCAATTCTATAATTTCTTTCCCTGATTGGTTGGTATGGAATTGTTAATGAGCTTAAACCCAAGAAAGATAGTGAACACAAATTATAGACTGGTGGCTAAGGGTATAGTGACCCCTGATGTTTTTTCACCTTCATCTTTCAGTGCTTGGTGCTGTTGCTGCTTATACAGGGTTATTAGCCTTGTATATGTTAAAGAAAAGGGCTGTAACGGCAACTTCTATACGCTTGTATCTTGTCTGTCCCATTTGATGTTTTGGCTCAACGTTTATCGGGTCTCTTCGAAACATCATCCACCTGGCTTGGCTTCAGGGCTTGTGCACAGCTGTTTTTAATCCCCGGTCACTAATTGATGATGCACACGGATTATGGACTCCCGAGCTGTCAATGTTTCAGCTAGGGAGGGAGCCACTCTTCCCGGCTGTTATAAGTGGGAGTCCTGCCCCCTTAATGATGCATGGTGTATTTTAGGAGGTCTTTTGGATCTTGTGCTATTCAATTATGGAACAAACCGCAACCGGGACTCCTTTATTGATGATGCCGACGGATTTCACTCTCGGATCACGTGGTTATTGATGTTGGCCGGTGTTTATTGATAACTTGTCCCCCCCCCCCCATCTGGAATCTGATATTGGCCGGAGCTTAAAGGACTGAGCATAGATCGAAGCTGGTTCAATTCCCGATCAGTTGCGAGATAAAATTAAGGTTCTTGAAGAAAAAATAAAGATCAGACGGAAGATTAAGCACTCTTTGGGAGGGACAACGTGGTCACATTGTGCTCTTTCTCATGGGCCTTTTAGCGAACAGTTCATGATGTGAGTGTTTGTCTGTAGCTTTTTAACGGGCCTTGTAAAGTTTCTGCCTTAGAAACCACCTGCTTGTGTTTTTTAATTTCTTTTTTTATTATTATTATTATTATTGGATAATCATTACACAAGTGTAATGCATTGAGAGAACTTTAAATTTTAAATTTAATAACGTGAAATGTAAAGTGCTTCTAAATTCCATAATCTAACAAAACCCTCCAAAGGCCAAGTTTTATTGGACGAGCTGCTTGAAGCCCTCTATGGAGGATTTGATTTTCTTTTAAAACGACAGGGATTAGGTTCAACATCCTTGATTGATCTAGGATCTAATACGTGCTTGACCATACAAAGTGTATTTGACATCATGTTCCATGCTGGTTGGACTAACGACCAGGACTCTCTAATGGCTTTTGTTTTGTCTCTTTTATCGTCAATTCTCCTAGACCAGCCAGGTCTTCGTTATATGACTATAAAGAACTTCTTACGATCTGATGCTTGGCCCATGTTGTTCTTCTCCTTTGCCACAACGACATGGGATGAGTCTTCAGGCCTCAGGAGCAAGACTGGTTAAGGTTACAAGGGTAACTGGATTACATTTTGAAAGCTACAAACCCTAAATAGTTAGATTGACATGACGTTGCCAAGTAACCATTTTATGGGGTAGGTTGTAACTGTGGGGTTTGTGACTTGTTTTTTGTTTCCTGGAGGTTGGATTTTATATTCTCAGCCGGCCTTTAGGTGATTGACTTTTGTGAAGATTTCTAGTTGATGAAGCCAAAGTTTTGGTAAGAAGGGGTAATTCTTTAGAATTTGAGAATTAGTCTCTTACAATCCATGCGATTTGAACTGGTTAAGTGGATTGGGATCCTAAATACATGAAGCAAGACAGAAAAGCATTGGATGACGTTGAGTTTTTGGTCTGATTATGCTCAATAGAAAGAGTTTGTTAATTTTACCAAATATTTTTCTCAGAAAATCTATGCGTTGAAAGAATGGATTCTGTACGCCTAAACTATGTGATTGAATAAATCCTTCTCTACCTGTTGCGTTGCGGGTCGACGACTCCTTCTATTTCTCATATTGCTCCTATCCTTCACTGTTTAGAGATTCTTCCTTTGTATTAATGCTAATGGCTGAGATTCAGACAAACAAAGTACATAAGAGTAATTTTAGTAATAAGCAACTGCAGAGTTTGAGGATATGCTTATCCTTTTGGAATTCTAGCTGTAACGTAAGAGGGCACCAAGTTACTGGTAATGGGACTTGAAGACAAACAAAGGTATCTGTCATTGTCGTCAGAAGACCAAGAACCTGTCTTAGTTTCCTCGGACACAACGACATAGAATAGAAAAATATGTAGTAATCCAATCCTTCTTTTTCTTGACAAAATTGTGGATACCTTTGTGCAAAAGCTTTCATTTTCTGACAACTCTCTAATAATACTCTTCTCTATCGTTATCTTGCCTTTTCTTGTGACCTTCTTCACCTATATAAACTGTGCCCTCCAAAATCAACTCATCACCATTTCCAAATATAACCAAAACATTGTTAAAGTGGTTTGATTCAGGACTTACGAGTCTTGAAAATCTCACATTTTTAAGTCCTTGCAAGTTCATCTTGCACCATAACAAAGTTGGCATAGTTCAAAGGTCTTGGTGTTTTTTATAGCTTGAGAATACAGGTTAGCAAACCATGGTTGAGGCTTTTGCTGGTAGACATGACCTTGCAAGGTCAATGAGGTCGCTGAGCACAAGGTCTCCGAGCATGAGGAGTTTATCATCAGCAAGTAAAAGAAATTGGGCCTCAGCGAGTATTCGCGAGGTGTGGGTGAATCAAGGAGATATGTTTCAAAAGAGTGGGAGAGAGGAAGATGAAGAGGAGCTTAAATGGGCTGCAATCGAGAGACTGCCTACATATGATCGGTTGAGAAAAGGCATGCTCAAACAGGTTAGGGATAGTGGAAGTGTTCGCTATGAAGAGGTTGATGTTGCCAATCTAGATGTTCACGGCAGGAAGCAGCTCATAGAGAGTATACTCAAGGTTGCTGAAGAGGACAATGAGATATTTCTTCGTAAGCTGAGGGAAAGGACTGATAGGTCAGACTCTTTCTTCCTCGATGCCTAGTCTTGTTTATGATTTTTCCTAAATGTGCATAAACAACCTCTCTTTATTGAAAACGTTGACTTGTTTAAACAGGGTGGGAATTGTCACTCCCAAGATTGAAGTCCGGTTCGAGCATTTGTCTGTCGAAGGAGATGCATATGTTGGAACCAGGGCACTTCCAACTCTGGTGAATGTAGCTGTGAACAAAATAGAGGTAGTTCCTTTTGTCATTTTAATCATTTCTGCAGACAACTTATTTCAATTTGACCACGTATAGCTTGCAGCAAAAAAAATTCTGAAGAGAGAAGATTTAATTCAATATGCTATATGTGCACTTACGACATCATATTTAATTATAAACCACTATATCTTGTTCTGATAGATGATTTTCTTTTGAATCTTTCGTGGCGATCAGGGACTTCTGGGTTTTTTGAGGCTTTCCCCGTCTAAGAAAAGAGTAGTCAACATTCTCCATGATGTGAGCGGAATAGTGGAACCAATGAGGTACACCTAAGTGATTTTACAGTATTCAATGTATTGCAGCCGTGTTGAAATAGCTTGAACTAGTTGATTCTTGAAAACGTTTGCCTGAAGGCCTTGAAGTCTGTAGATTATTCATTAGGTTTGTGTTAATTCTTGTTTCCTCAGGATGACCCTGCTTCTAGGACCTCCAGGGTCAGGCAAAACTACATTGCTACAGGCACTTTCAGGAAAGAGGGACAAGGAGCTCAGGGTGTGTTTCTGCTTCCATTTCTAGTCTCTTACATGTGTCAGCAATTCTGAATGAATTATCAGAGTAAGATTTTTTAATTCCAAATCTCTGGCTTAATCATGTGTAACTTGGTCTTCAGGTATCTGGAAAAGTCACCTACTGTGGACATGAATTGCATGAGTTTGTTCCTCAGAGAACATGTGCTTATATAAGCCAGCATGATCTTCATCACGGTGAGATGACAGTCAGAGAGACACTGGACTTTTCAGGGCGCTGTTTGGGTGTTGGAGCCAGATATGAGTTGTTGGCAGAGTTGTTGAGAAGAGAAAAGGAAGCTGGGATAAAACCAGATCCTGAGATAGATGCATTCATGAAAGCGATAGCAATGGAAGGCCAGGAAGCTAGTCTAGTTACAGACTATGTACTCAAGGTTTGTTGCCTTCCTTCGCAGTTACTGTCTACCATTTCTTATATAATTCAGCAGCCCGGAGGTTTACTGATTAAGTTTTACTGCAACAGATTCTTGGAATGGATATCTGTGCTGATATCACGGTGGGTGATGACATGAGAAGAGGTATATCCGGCGGTCAAAAGAAGCGTGTTACTACAGGAGAGATGTTGGTTGGACCAGCAAAAGCTCTTTTCATGGATGAAATATCAACTGGTTTGGACAGTTCAACAACTTACCAAATTGTCAAATTTATGAGGCAAATGGTTCACATCCTAGATGTCACCATGATAATTTCTCTTCTACAACCTGCACCTGAGACGTATGACCTTTTTGATGACATTATTTTACTCTCAGAAGGTCAGATTGTTTACCAAGGTCCACGTGAAGAAGTACTTGAATTCTTCGAAAGTGTTGGTTTCAAGTGCCCAGAAAGAAAAGGAGTTGCAGATTTCTTGCAAGAGGTAACATCAATGAAAGACCAAGAGCAGTACTGGAGCAAAAGGCATGAACCTTATCGATATGTATCGACACTTGAGCTTGTGAACTGCTTCAAGTCTTTCCGCACAGGCCAAAGAGTCTCTGAACAGCTTAGAATTCCGTATGATAAATCTACTGCCCATCCGGCTGCATTAGTGAAAGATGAGTATGGAATCTCCAATATGGAACTCTTTAAGGCATGCTTTTCGAGAGAGTGGTTATTGATGAAGCGCAGCTCTTTTATCTATATTTTCAAGACAACCCAGATCACTATCATGGCACTCATTGCCATGACAGTGTTCTTAAGAACTGAAATGACAGTTGGCACCGTGGAAGGTGGAGGAAAATATTACGGTGCGCTGTTCTTTAGTCTCATTAACGTAATGTTCAATGGGATGGCAGAGATGGCGATGACTATGACTCGGCTTCCTGTATTTTTCAAACAAAGGGATTTCAAATTCTATCCAGCATGGGCTTTTGCATTACCAATATATCTGCTGAGGATCCCTGTCTCCTTGTTGGAGTCTGGGATATGGATCTTGCTCACATATTACACCATTGGTTTTGCTCCTGCTGCTAGCAGGTATGTGGATGGAGTACTGTTCTTCAATGATTTTGGCTGTGTAGTTTAGCTTTCTAATGTGATGAGTATGTTCATTAACGCATATTGTAAAATGTTCAGGTTTTTCAAACAATTTCTAGCATTCTTCAGTGTGCATCAGATGGCTCTCTCTCTCTTCCGTTTCATTGCTGCAGTTGGAAGAACAGAAGTTGTGTCAAGCACCCTTGGCACCTTTACATTGCTTGTGGTTTTTGTCCTCGGTGGATTCATCGTCTCCAAAGGTAAATATTTTACCTTTTGTTAATAACACTGACACACTTCTTACTGCTGAAGGAAGGGAATCTTTGTACAATTCCTATTTCTACTAGTAGCCTGTGCTGTTGACTGGTGAGTAATTGTTAAAGATACTAAATTGTTCTGAGACTTTTGCAGATGATATTGGACCCTGGATGATCTGGGGCTACTATATTTCTCCCATGATGTATGGGCAGAACGCCATAGTCCTGAACGAATTTCTTGACGATAGATGGAGTGTTGTAAGAATTCTTAATAAATTTTTATAGTGAATCAAATCTTTTAATGTTCCATAATACCTTGTTTCTTGGTCATCTGAACTGGCCTTTCCCTGCTGCAGCCAAATCAGGACAAGGCATTTTCTGAACCCACAGTTGGAAAGGTTCTTCTCAAAATGAGAGGCATGTTTATGGAAGAATATTGGTATTGGATTTCTGTTGGGGCACTCCTTGGATTTGCTATGCTTTTTAATGTCCTTTTCGTAGCGGCACTGACTTATTTGGATCGTAAGCCATCAACTCTGATATTGATCTTCCTTTCAGCTATGTAAGATTAATATTGAATTTGATAAGTTGTTGGAAATCAATGCAGCTTTGGGAGACTCTAAATCCATTATTCTGGATGAGGATGAGACTAAGAAGTCATCCTCCACTGGAAAGCAAAATATTAAGGCCATAGAAATGACTCCAGCATCTGCTTCCCAATTCACTGAAGGTTCACATCTTTATTCCATATGGTCATGTTAAAGAAAACATTTCTAATCAATCACGGTTGACACATCAGTTTACTATTAATGCCTAACTTCAATATGGTCATGTTAAAGAAAATATTTCAAATCAATCACGGTGTGGAAAAACTGCTATCTTAATCGTTTTTGTGCTTATCATTTGCTGCTGCAGAGAAAGCACCTAAGCAACGCGGAATGGTGTTGCCCTTTCAGCCGTTGTCACTTGCATTTAATCATGTTAATTACTATGTCGATATGCCTGCAGTAAGTATTCTTGTATTCCTTTTTTTACTATAAATCACAAAAGAAAATATAAAGATTATTGAATGAACATAAACAAATATCCATTTAATTTTTATTGAGAGATTCATAAGGCCAGTAGACTGAACTTTTATTGATAATAATGAAAACTATGATTTTTTGTCAGGAAATGAAAATGCAAGGAATCGAAGAGGATCGCCTCCAGCTGTTACGAGATGTTAGTGGTGCTTTCAGACCTGGTGTTCTAACAGCGTTGGTTGGGGTGAGTGGTGCTGGAAAAACCACTTTGATGGATGTTCTAGCAGGTCGGAAAACTGGAGGGTACATTGAAGGAGGTATCAGCATTTCTGGTTATCCAAAGAAGCAAGAAACTTTTGCTCGGGTTAGCGGTTACTGTGAGCAGAATGATATCCATTCTCCATATGTTACTGTATACGAATCACTCCTGTACTCTGCTTGGTTGCGTCTCGCCAAGGAAATTAATGAGGATACAAGAAAGGCATGCTTTTTCTTCATGAAAATCACATTTTTTTCATATTATTAACTATTTGATTTAGATCTGATGCAAATGGCTATTTCTGCATCCTCAATAGATATTGATCACCAGGTTTTTATCTTTTGTGCTACAGATGTTTGTTGAGGAAGTCATGGATTTGGTTGAGCTGAACACACTAAGGAATTCTATGGTAGGACTTCCAGGGATAGATGGTTTGTCGACTGAGCAGAGAAAGCGACTCACTATAGCAGTAGAATTAGTTGCTAATCCATCCATCATTTTCATGGATGAACCAACATCAGGCCTTGATGCTAGAGCTGCTGCTATTGTTATGCGTACAGTGAGAAATACAGTGGATACAGGCCGAACTGTAGTCTGCACAATTCACCAACCAAGCATAGATATTTTCGAAGCTTTTGATGAGGTATTTCAATTTCTCGTATTTTTTGGTCATCCAATGTCTAAATCCTGTTATTTTGTTGAAGCCATCAAGCTGCTTCTTAAATTTTTGTCCCTTTCTCTTCTGCAGCTACTTCTGATGAAGAGAGGAGGACAAGTCATTTATGCAGGATCCCTCGGTCATGAGTCTCACAAGCTCATAGAATACTTTGAGGTGAGTATTGCTTCTCAAATGTTAAATCTCTTACAAGTTCTCTAATAATTTCTCAACTTAATATCTACAACATCTTTCAGGCTGTACCAGGGGTTCCTAAGATCAAAGATGGTTATAATCCTGCTACATGGATGCTGGAGATCAGTTCAACTGCAGTCGAAGCTCAACTCAAAGTAGACTTTGCAGAAATTTATGCTCAGTCTGAACTCTACCAGTAAGGATCTCGGACTCCAGACTACCTACTCTTGCTTTCCTGCTATCCGTGCCTCTTTGTTTTTTGTTTTTTTTCCCTCATCCTACCATGTAACTAGTTTCAACTATGGTCATTGCTTATAATTTATCTCCTTTTTGAAACAGGTCAAATCAGGAATTAATTGAAGAACTAAGCAAACCAGAACCAGGATCTAAGGACCTTTACTTCCCGACACAATACTCGCAGGACTTCTTTACACAATGCAAGGCATGCTTCTTGAAACAGAAATGGTCTTACTGGAAGAACCCAAGATATAACGCTATGCGGTTTTTCATGACATTGACTATCGGTCTTATATTTGGACTTATTTTCTGGAACCAAGGGCAAAAGATGTAAGTGTGCAATATCTGATTCTCTTTTATTATCAATTCTCGTTTATGACAGGTAAAGAAAAAAAATTAAAACCTTAAAGGGAAAAGAAAAGTTAAAGCTTACTGCAAACACCATAAAGTTGCAGTCAGCTAGTCATGTTGAAGTATTCTGCACAGTTAGGGAAGGATTATTGACCAGTTTTTCTTGTTGCAAAATTACCACCCACTGTTGGAGCCATATTTTCAATGGATAGGTACTAGGAAAGTGATTTCTGTGAATGTTAATTTGTGAATTCATCTTAAGCACTTGCAAACTCTTGTCAACAGAAACAAGCAACAAGATCTCTTCAATTTGCTTGGAGCAATGTATTCTGCAGTCATTTTCCTGGGAGCCACCAACACTTCCTCAGTGATGTCAATTGTGTCGATAGAAAGAACGGTCTTCTACCGTGAAAGAGCTGCTGGAATGTACTCTGAACTGCCTTATGCATTTGCTCAGGTAAAATAAGCTAAAACTTAGATGTAAATCATCCGAACACTAGAAAACATACTTGAATGACTAACTGATCTTACCGTGTTCCTTTCAGGTTGCCATTGAGGGAATTTATGTTGCAATCCAAACTATGGTCTATAGTATATTGCTCTATGTCATGATTGGATTCTCCTGGGAATTTACAAACTTCTTGTGGTTCTATTTCTTCATATTCACTGCCTTCATGTACTTCACACTTTACGGGATGATGCTTGTTTCTCTCACTCCTGGCCATCAAATTGCTGCAATTGTTATGTCGTTCTTCTTGAGTTTCTGGAACCTGTTCTCTGGCTTCCTTGTCCCGAGAACGGTATGTATTCCCGACAAAGTCCTTATGTAGTTCTATTTCCTATCTTTCCGTCTTTGATTTTTCAGGGGAAAAAACTGAAACCTGACAACTCTTTTTTTGCAGCAAATTCCTCTCTGGTGGAGGTGGTACTACTGGGCTTCTCCAGTCTCTTGGACAATCTATGGCCTCATTACCTCCCAGGTGGGCAACCTCAAAAAAATGATTGAGATACCTGAAGTTGGTCCTGTCGCAGTAAAGGACTTCCTCAAGGCACGCTTAGGATTTGAATATGACTTCCTAGGAGCCGTTGCAGCAGCCCATATTGGTTTTGTTGTACTCTTCTTGTTTAGCTTTGCCTACGGAATTAAGTACTTGAATTTCCAAAGAAGATAGGCAAGAGTCTTGATAGAATTTTCCAGACTGTGTTCTTGTCTGAAATCTGGACAAATTTATCAGTACTTTGCTTGCCTCCCTCCATTAAATTTTCTATTTCTTCATGGCTTGTGTATCCATTATTTATGTAAGTTCCAATTTAATGTTCTATATAAGATTTCACTGAATGCAGGGTATTTTTTCTTCAGCAATTTCCTTCTACCATCTTCTGTTTCCGACCTCTTGTTTTCTTTCTAAGAATCCCAAGACATTCAAAACCAAAGATAAAGAAAACACCACCTTGATAGTATATGGAAGAGAAATTCATGTCACCCTATCACGTTCATCCTAGAGGAATGTTCACCACCGAATGGCTCAAGTCTTTCAGGACCGGGGTTAGGTGGGGAGCTCACAGCACCCCGAGTCATGGGTTCAACTCCTCTTGGATAGTTGCACCTCTTTGGGCTCGGATTGAGCCGGAATGATCCAACACGGCTAGTCCCAAGTAGTGGTGGATTGGTTATGGTAACACTAAATCTCATGGATTCGCCACTTGCTCAGAAATCAACAGAAAGAAAAGGGAAAGAAATGTGAATTAAACCATTCAACCTCAGTCCAATTTCGTTTGAAATGTTGTAATGTGAAACATACCAAACGACAGTACCGGAACAAGGTGGAGTTCATTTACAGTACACAGAAAAAACAGAGTGAATAAGATGAGCAAAAGGGAAAATGAATAGACAACGAGACAGGGAACTTAAAGTTGCACTTAAGAAATTAGTCTTCCGCAATTGAACAGGCCCTCATCTTTCCTTTTTTACTTTCTGGGAAAAGGAATGCTTCCAAATTCTGACTTCCAATCAAACACAGTATCATACTCCAGAAGTCATCACAGTTTTCGAAAGAAAAGAAACAAAAATCATAGGTCACAGTACATTATAGCAAATGGTGTAGAAATTGGGAATCCGAAACAAGGTATAGTATGCAAGTAGGTAATATCTGACTAGGAAAAGAGTTAGATTACAAAGACATTCCGAATCTTGATCTGTATTCATAGCTTAAAGTAGTATTGTTCTACCAATAGACTACACATACAGGAGGATTACTTCTGCACAGAAATTTGTCTTCATAACAAAGATAATTCCAAATCTTGATACGTATACATAGCTTAAGGTAGGATTGCACTACCTTAAGCTATGTATAATAGACTACCAATAGACTGGAACTAAAGATGGAGAAACTTTTTTCGCAGAATATTCCTCCTGAAGGAAATTGCTTCACCATGTTTAAGTTAATATTTGTCATTAGTTATTCAGCAACTTGTCATTAGTAATTCAGCAACTTGTCATCAGTTTTAACAGGGGCATTTGCCAGCTCTTGAATTTCCTTCTTGCTCTTTATTTTAATCCACTTCTTGGTATTAAAATCAAGCCCGTCCAAGTCCTCAGCAATTCCCAGGTACCCATATAGTAGTTGCTCCTCCAACTTGCCGCCTCCTTGAGTTTCTTCTTTCGGACTACTGATGCTGTTACCATTGTTGGATGTTTTATGCTCAAATTCTTCTCTCCCATGTTTCTTCTCAGCAAAATATTTGTGAAGCTTCTCTGCATTTCCAAGTCCAGTAAAAGTTCCCAAAAACTTTACCAACATAATGCTTTGGTCGGCAGGTTTTCCTAGGCATACCTTGATTTTACCCCCAACAATACCTTTACCTATCAAAGGGACGTAGTGAATTGGTAAAAGTGAGACAAACTGTTAGTCAGGCAAAATACTGAATATACATACAACTGCTTTCAAATGGTGCAGAAAAATTTGCAAACACGAAATGTATGCTGTTCTTCCTTGTATGTTCAAAGACTCAATGAATTCAAGCTAATGTTTCTCTTCATTAGCATAAGAAAGAGTAATTGTTCTCTACATGCATTCCCGACTCAAGTTTCATTTTAGTAAAACTGTATCCACTAACTGATCAAATAAAATGCAACTTGCCTCTCAGAAAAGCCTCCACCCCTTCAATAGGTACGACCTTCTGATGTTCTGGGTTGTTGTTCGACATAGAAATGTTGTGGATAACAACAAGTGGAGGCCAGAGCATCAAATCCTCTTTCTGAGCAACAGCTTCTTCAGCAGGCAAGATCTCAGGAACACATGTTATTGCATCACAAGGCACGGAACTATTCCACCCCATCAAAACACATATTGCTTTGTGAAGACCCAAGTGCTGGGCTCTCAGCCCAATCTTGTGAGACATAAAGGCATGCTGTACCAGGTTCTGAGCAGCCATGAACTCCTTTGATGAGCTGTTAAAAGCATAGGCATGTAAACATAAGAAAGTGAAGTGCAAGATGGAGTGCAACAATGCCAAAAGGAATTTGATGGACAAGCATAACATCCATAAATGAGTACAATAAAGAAATCAGCAGGAATGAATTTAACATTTCATTAGCCAATTTATATCAGTGACATAGATTAATCTTATCTATGGAAAGTAAATGCAGTCCTTAACAATACCTATTCCTGCTGAAAATGCAAGGTGAACAAGCAAATATCACATAGGCATTTTTCAAGAAATACAATGCTTGTGTGGTGAAGACACCAAACCCAAGACACGGTCCCCACACATGTATGGTCAAAAGATGAAGGAGGATCGTCCAACCCCTATGTTTTGGATTTTATCTAGGTTTATTATTGGGCTTAATTCATGTTATTTTGTTTGGTATTTTATTTAGTGGGTTATTAGCCCAATTATTGGTTGTGATTAGGGTTTTACTATTTATATGTAATTTTTCACATTATGTACAGTTTTGATGAATTAAAAAAAAGTTACAGACTTTTGTTCTCTTCCCCTAATTTTTTCTTCTCTTCTTCAGCTCCTACTTCTTCTTCCCAGCTTCTTCTTTCTTATTTCTTACTTTCCCTTCTATACCTCCTCAAATCTTAATTGTCTCGCATCGTAGCCTCACAAATAAACAGAATTAGCATGTCCTCGAACAGCACAAAAAACTGGGAAGCAGTTAAGCCCTTTTTCTCTGACCCATTTGACCTGCTGCTAACTACCTCAATCTTCCCTTTCCGATCCATGCATAAACAGCCCCTTCTTCTATAGCCACCCATCATATACATCCAGTGTGATTCTTCTACTGCTTCCAGCAGCACAAAGCCATCCAATCACACATTATAAGCATTTGCTAACAGTTATTATATTGCCAAAGATTTTGCCATTTAAATGTTACGTCAAACAACGGTTTAGGACAATTTTTATGTGAAACAAGAACTTGTAATTCTTGATCACTCTTGGACTATCAACGTGCACACAACAATCATTTACATAAATTTCACCAAAGGAGTTACTCTGACCAATTACCTCTCACACATTCACACAAGGAACAGATTTCACCAAAGGAGTTACTCTGACCAATCACCTCTCACACATTTACACAAGGAACAGAATGCATAAACGCAATCTATAAATCATTGAAAGCATATTTAATGCCAAAAAAAAGCCTCATGCAAGATTCAAGTAGTCCCCTTTATCCATAGCTAGGAGTTCGCCAAATGCTCATGCTCCATTGCATGAAATCATCCACCTCCAAAGATTACCCCAGCAAGTAACAGTAACATATATAAATGATCTCCACCATCACAGACCAATATGATAAAATCACAGAAATAACTGGAAAAAAAAAGGTCTTTTGGGTTTAGCCAAAACTCACCTGATTTCCGTAAGACAAACTAGGAAACTCCTGAATCAAAATATGGAAAAGTTCTCCACTTTAAAAATGCATATCACAGAAAAAGTAAACAGACCTTTTGCCACAAACGATGCAGAACAAACTACCAGCTTTTCCTTGCTCCTTGTATCTTCTCCGAACTGCAGAGTTCAAATTTAATCTTTTAGAGTACAGCAAAAAGGCTTCATCCACCAGTTGCTTGAATTCCTCTGAGCCCTCAGGTGGTTCAGCCTCCCCAAGATTCACCCATTCTTCTGATTGGTCATCATCAATTAAATTTGCATCCTCGCCAAAATCATCATTTCTTTTCCAAATCCTATGCTGTCTATGAACACCACTTTTTCTATCAGTCTGGTGCGAGTTATACCAGCTTAAAGGACCAGATCTTGGATGACCGTTCATATATTTAGCACCAGGTTTATAATGTCTAATGGAATGCCTTCGTGCAGGTGACAAAGAAGCTTGAGAAGACAACCAGTCTTCAGATGCAGAATCTCCAAGAATATCTTGCCTGTCATATGTCCTTTTAGCATTTCTATATGCACTCTGATAAAACCTCTGAGTCCTGGATACATGTAAATCACCTGCATTTTCATTTACCCATTCCTCGCCTGTTTCATAAACATCTTCAAATTCTTGAGGTGCATTCCATTTGTTTGACACAATATTTCTTGTATCATGCCTATTTATATCTTCCTCCACAACGTACTTTCTGTCATGCCTATTTATTTCTTCCTCCATTACATACTTCTGCTTGAATGCTTTATCTGATGGCTTGTATATGGCAAGCTCTTCCCTCGTCCTTTGCCTCTTGGCAGCAAGCCTTTCCAGGTCATATAATGGCATAGGAGTATTGTCCAATGTTTCCTTTTGAAACTGTGGACCTGCATCTCGTCCGAACCCATAATTTGACCTCGAATGTGGGATTTGGTGATTCTGTGTGACACCCAAATGAGATTTCCTATTATCTTGTAACTCCCCCTGTCCAAACTCAACTCGGGTATATGCAGAGCCCAAATATTCTGCATTGTATTTTGATGCATGTTGTATTCTGCCTGCATCAAGGTTCTCCATAGGTGCTTGCTTTTGTATTGTAGGATGATCAAATACAGTGCTCCTTCTCATGTTTATATAGGAACCCTCAGCATGCTCAGTCCTGTCTCTAACAGGGTGCATACTCAACCTTGAAAATTCTCTATGCTCATAATCTATTCGAGCATGCTCATAGTCCAATGGAGAAGGTGGGGACATCATTCTGTGTATGTCATCAGATAGATATGCATGATCGTCATTCACAGTTCCTTGTGACCTGGAGTAAAGGTAATGATCATGTGAGACCCTTTTAGGATTATAGGCACCCTGAGGATAACTCGTAATAATTCTCTTACCAGCCTCTCGGTCTCTTATGTCCATAACTGGCCTTTCCCTATATGTGTTAAAATCCATAGGTTCTGTGAGTTTCATGCTGCTCCTTGGATATTCATCTGATTCAGCTAAAGGCATGCCTTCTCTATACGAACTTGGGAACTCACTCCTTGAGAATCCAGAAGATGAACCAGCAAAATTTTCAAAACGAGAAGTGCTTTCCAAATCCTTAGAATGAGGAGCTGGCATCCTGGTGTATGGAACATTTCTAGAATGAAACATGGGTCTTTCCTCTTCTTCATAAAAATCCCTGACTGGAATCTTATCTGATGGTATAGGCTCTTGAAATCGAAGTTCCTCATCATCAAAGTGGCCAATATCCATACCCCGGGACATTGACTGTATATGCGCCCCAGTATCTCCATAAGATGAGTTGGGAACCAAATCTGGAGGCACCCGATATGGCCCTCTTACCGAACCATCTTCCATGGGCACTGATTTCTGCCCCAACATGCCATGCCCATCAATACCCACAGCCCTGCTTTCACGATAATCCTTTTCTTTATTCACTCTAGAAGGTGCAGCATGATGATCATATCCTCGCTTCAATCTATTACTTTTACCATCATCATAATCCATATCCTCAACTTGCCTGTACTTCCTATGCACAACCCCGTCGTCGGAATGAGGCTTTCTATGCTCTTGCGCATATTGTGGGGAACCAGGCCGGACTTTTTCAGTCCTACCTGCACCCAAATGCCAACCATAGTCCCTTTTTTCAGTTGAACTGCTCCTTCCCTCCCCTTGAACTACCCTTCTAGAAACCTCAACCTTACTACGAGGGCTTAAACTCCTTCGCTGCTGCACGCGTGGAGACCGATCCACTGCATTATGGCGAGGAGCAGGATGAGACTCATGCCCTATATCAGTTCTATGTGGATTACGTATCTTTGAAGATGGCGACTGCGTCACGTAATCTTCTTTCCTCCTAGATTGCATCTTTCTTAATTACTTAAATATTAAAACACACTAAATACTGCAAATCTGCAATCAATATCTCTATTAAGTCTTAAGCTTTGGAACATATAGAATCTTTCACAACACGATAAATCACCAAGATTCAATCTTTAAGCAACTTAAGAAAGCCAAAACCCTGAAATATCCAGAACCCAGTAAAGTATTTCAGCAGATTGACACTACTAACACTCCAAATCTACTCAAAACACCAATCAAGAAAAACCCATATATGAATTTGATTGCTACGACAGATCAAAAGAAAAAAGACCAAACCTTTCTTTGTTGTTGAAAATAAAGAAAACCCGTCATTGATTTGCTGACCTTTTTTTTATCAAATTCTCTCGCCTCTCTAGATTTTTCATGTCCGGTATAATGAAGAAGTTTGCTTGTTTGTTTTTCAATTTTTCTTTCGAGGTTTAGGTGAAGAGAAGATGGAAAGACGAGAGTGTTGAATTTCTTTCACTGGTTCACTTTGAAGTGGCTTGGTTGTTGAATAATTTCACTCCTCGACCTTTACCTTGTGTCCTGTGGGATTGGTGCACAATTAAAGTAATTAATGACTTAATTATTAAATATTTATATATATCAATCACCAGAAACAATATTATATTTATCAATTATCACAAATGGATATTGGGCCAATTGGGTTCGGTGGAATTGAATGGTGTAAGGGCTTTTGAATATCTTGTTGTTCAACTAGTTTGAATTTTAGTTGGTGTGAAATTACATATTAATATTTAAGTTCTTCAATCTTGGAATTAAATTTTGTTCCGTGAATATTTGGAAAAGAATTTCTATTCAAAAAATGCCTGGATTTATATATATAAAAAAATTCATTGTAATAAAATTCTAGATTTAAACCAATTTTGTTATTGTAACAATATTGTATAATTGGCCTTTTGAGATTTATTGTGATTACAGTAAATATATTTTATTATTCAAAATAAAACTATTGAAGATCAATTCAATGATTTATGTGATAATATATTTATTTGAAGAAGAAAAAACTGCTATAAAACAATAGTGCAGTTTTGGGGAAAAAAAGGAATATTTAATATACTTATGGATTATTTTTTTTAGAATAATGTAGTTATGCTTATTATATGCATGGTTGATGTAATTTATCCTTTTAATATTTGATTTTTACTGGCTTTTATTTAATATTTGGACCAACATAAATCCTGGTTTTCAATGACAACTTTGATTTTATTTATTTTTCTCAAACAAAATAATAAGAAGTCATATGTAAACCATAAGATTTTACTAGAAAAAGTTTAATAAAAAAAAATTATCATCGGGTAATTCAGTTGGTAACATTGTTTATAAAACTTACATTGTCATTAAATTATTTGATTTTTTTAATTTTTTTTCTTTTTATATATTATGGGAATATTCTTGTCAGTGTTAAGTGATGAAAAATTCAGTCATATCACTGTAATATACTGGAAAAAAATTCTATTAATATTTTCGATTGTATTAATTACTAATTTTCTGATAGGGAGACAAATGCGAGTGGTTGAGGAATATTGGACAGGTGCGAGTGGTTAAAGTAGTAATTATGTTCCCATGGCTTTTGGTTATCATGGACAGCCAGCTGAAAGGAACATGTGATGACGATGATGATGGTGTAATCTAAGGAATAGGAGGCAGAGGGGGGACAAGGAGGAAAAAGGAAAGAAAGATCAGTCCTTCACATCAAAGGAATCGTTCTTGTGGCTCATCTCCCTTTTTTTTTCCAACTAATTTGAAATTATATAGGTGTTTTAAAATGTAAAAAATTATAAAAATGAATCATTAATGTGTAAATATGAAATTACTTGCATGAGAATATGTAGGTTGCTCATTGGGATTTTGACTGTGATTAACTACGTGCTTGATGCAAGAGAGAGTACTAAAAAGAGGACCATATAGATCTTTGGTTACATTGTTGTTCGACAACAAAGTATGTTTTTTAAGGTGAGTTTGCCTTTAACCTAGCAGCATCGCAGTTTCAGGTGGAATAAAGCGAGTAATTCCCATTCTTTGGATGTCTTGTCCTTGCTTTTCTTGAAACCTTTTCAACAGGAAGCAGGTAGTCTTGGGGAGCATTTTGGGATATATTCTCTTGCTTTCTCAGCTAAACAAGAGATCGCATGAGGAGAGGATACAAAAGAAATTGAAACGGCCTGTAGGTCAGAGCTGCCAAAAGAAGGTGTAACAGATGCTCCTATTCCTATTTTGTGCAAGTTTTCTTCTTCCTAAATAAGATAATTCTGATTGTCTACAGGAGAAAGAATACAAGGAAGCCCTGGAATCTTTCAATGAAAAGAACAAGGAAAAAGCTCGGCTAGGTACAACTTTCTCTGATTCTTCTTCTTCATTTTTTTATCTTTTTCTTGGCAGCTGCTGACTGAGAGTGGAAGACAAAGGATGAAGAAGCTGGAAGAACTGAACAAGATTATCTCTGGCTTCTAGGATCTCACTGCGAGATATTGTATTCTTTACGTACTGATTTTTCCTTAAAAAACTTATTTTTTTTATGTGCTTCGTTCAATGATGTTGTGTTTCTTCATTGAATTTAACGTAGTTCAAGTTGGTAGCCAAAAGCAAGCCCTGCGCTGAAACCATAAAGGTCTGACTTGAATGCAAAGAAATGCACGACCATGGATCAGGGCTTGATTAAATTCATTGTCTTTGCAAACCCATTTTAGAGATTAAGGGAATTAGGGGAAAGCATGTTTGATCCACTTGTAATTCATGTATTATGAATCAATCAAGAAGAAAATTATATCTTATCTTAGGGGAAAAACAATTGGCTTCCACGACTCACAATTCAAAAGCCCTTATGATTTATAATCCTTAGCAGTATAAATTAAATAATTTCACGGTGATTCAATCAATTGTTACTTCCATATTTGTTCGATCAATTCACAAGAAGTTAAAATTTAAAGTAATTTTTTTGTGAATTGGAAACGTAATCAATAGCCGAATATGTTTCAAACAGTCACATTCCAAAGAAAAATAATTTAAAAAAGTAATAAAAAAGAGATAAAATTATGAGACAGAGAGTTATTGACCTACTGGTTTACATATCATCTGCTTTCGTTCACCCAAAGTAATGTAAATTTTCCAGTTTGAAAGAGTTACCATGCGATACAAACTCCTACAACGATTTTGACACAAAGGGCATTCCCGAATTGTTTTTCAATCAGATGAAAGCTGTTTGTACTCTTCCAGCAACTTCGGGATATCATCCATACGCAACTGAAATTCCACAATCAGCAACGAGCATGAGATTAGGGAAGCATTAAATAGAAGCACGACGACTGAAAATGGATAATGGTGATGTTCCATATAGGAACTCATCACACTTAGGATTATATCTTCACAATGGGCATTCATGTATTCATTCTACAAACTGATCTTCATTGAATAAAGAAAAGAGTTCATTTGGTATTGTCTGGTAGAACAATATTTAATTGCATGTTATGTTCATTAGTGAGGTATAGTAATTGATCCAGCACCCTTATCATCTGATTTACTCCAAGATTTCCAGCATTATCCATCAAACTTAAGACGTGTCTAAATCCTCTAAAATTTTGCATAAAATCAACTAAAATGACAAACAAGAAGCACATTGATTTACACAACTCATACCTTAGAAGCACTTTTAATGTGATAAAACCGATGAGAGTCTTTCCCAAGAAAACGAGATTCCACGGGGGTTAAATCAGCACCACCATTTGCTCTGTCACAGACATACACAGAGTTCAAGATGAATGCACAGCTTTCTACATAGACAACTTGAAGATTAACTGAGGATCCACACTACTGGCAACTGAAAATACTACT
>Ga0325411_1001492_pt1 | contig 26131 bp, 15 predicted proteins | sample PopdelMetagenome_13_FD_206181 | JGI IMG/M metagenome (GOLD analysis project Ga0325411, IMG submission 206181) | Populus deltoides microbial communities from Bellville, Georgia, United States - Xylem-PdIQD-R4 | ecosystem: Host-associated > Plants > Phyllosphere > Stem > Wood/Secondary xylem... | reverse complement strand
CAAAGTTTAATTAAGTCCCCAAACTTATTAGTCCTTTTAATTTTTGACCAAATTGACTCCCACATTTATAATTCATCATTATTAGTCCCCAAACTTTCAATTTGTTTTGTCTTGTCCCAATCTTTATTTTTTAAGTGATTTTTTGACATTATATTAACTTTTGCTTTTTAAATTATTTTTCACCTGAAAAAAATATTAAATTGATATTTTGTAAGTTAGAGATATTCTAGTATTGATGGTTTACTTTAACTCAACTTAAATATTAAATTAATTAATTTTAATTTTTTTATAATTTTGATATACTAATATTAAAATTAAAAAAAAAAACATATATAGAATACATTCATTGTTAAATATAATGACTTTAATTATCAGTAATTAACACTCCCTTTGTTGAAGTAACAAAATTCTTGGTCTTAATTAGAAAGCCGGACTAATTGAGAACTGTTTTTTTTTTTAATTTTAATAAGAAAAACCGATTTGATAATTAAAAAAATATAAATGGTGGTGGAAGTAAATGAAAGTCAATTGAATTCATAGACACTGTTTTAGTACTCATACATGTTAAACGGCTCTGTGCCGCTCAATAGAACCAGTTTGTGATCATATTAATTAATTAATTAATTAGTTAATTAGCATATAAAAACTCATTATATATCATAAAAAAGAATTCTCTCAAATCTCAATCTATTCTATAGCCAGCTCTACGAGGTGTGCACGTACGCCACAGTTGGTTTTCATCCAAAAGGGTTCTTGTGTGGGTCCCTTATACCTACTTTCCCGCGTTGGGTCCGCTGAAAAACCCATCATATACTGGCCTTTTCTCCACTAAGGCATCACCACGTGTCTGTCTGATTGTGAGTTTAGATCAACTAACAAGTCACATCTGCTGGTGTGGACCCTTTGAAAGTGGGTTAGATGGGGGACCTTTTCAACTCTGGAGAATAGTTAATTAAACTCAGCAATCCAGCATGACGATATATCATACCCTTTTTTTTTTTAGACTTTTAGACATCCACTTGTTAAATTTAGATCTACTAGAAAGTTAATTTATGATGTGATTAACTTAATTAAATTTAATTTAGAAAGATTAATTTTAATTAAAAATTTTTATTTTAGATTTTTATCAAAAATTATTTATCCAAAATATATCTAGCGGCTAGATTCAATAATGCAATAACTAGTAAATTTGACTTTCTTGTACTTTAAAAAATCCAACCTTGTGACAATTGTGTTTTTTTATTTTTTATTTATTAAAATGAATATTTAAGTTAGTTTGTGTATATTTCAAGTAATTTTACGGATTTTAAAGTTAATGATTATATAAATCTCTAATGATTCTGAAGTTTATGAAATTCAAACTAATAATTTTTAAAAATTAAACTTAAAACCCAATCAATTAAGTTTTTCTCGTAACAAACAATTGTGCTCTGTAATATTACTTTCTAGGTGGCTCTTCGCTTTCGATACTAGTAAAATTGTATGATGTTATTATTATTATTAGTACAGACCAATTACACTATAATTCAAAAAAATTACAGTAAAAAAATACTTGTGAATTTAAATTAAAGTAAAAATATGACTATTAAATAAATGCAAAATAAAAAAGACAAATTGACATGTTATCCTATTTGGTGGTATCACAGACCTAATAATTATGTCCACCTAGTAAACAAATTCTAAAATCCTAGTAAAAAAAAAAACAATTAAAATATCAAAAAATAAAATAATAAGTCATCATCCTATGCGGCAAGACTTGAATAAAAAATAAATCTCCAAATCTGTAACAAAAAAAAATACATATAAATACTTAAAGCTTGTTTAAATAAATTGAGATTGAATATATATATATATATATATATATATATATATATATATATATATATCACGAGCAAATATTTCACAAGTGGTTGTGGACTTTTAAAAAAAAAAAATTAAAAGTATATTTTTATTAATATATTCAATAATGTTGATTCAATTAATGAAGTAAATAAGCTTAAAAAGGATAAATATATAAAGCTTGTCAATATATGTGTGCGTGTAAATTTTTTAATAAAAAAATTATATAAACGGGTGATAAAATATAATTCCATGATTTATAAATAATTGATTTCCATTAAAAAAGTAACTCTCATATATGTTTTCCTTTGGCGTGCTAAGGGAGAATAACCATTCTTTTGGGCGTGTCAAGGGAAGATATGTATTTTCTTGGGCGTGCATGGGGCTTGGCACACTGTCAGACGCAATTGCATTTGGGTTTGGCGTAATGTGTCCAGGGCTTGACACACTATCGTGTCCAATGTCCAGTGCCCAACGCGCCTTCACTAAAGCGTGCTTGTTTTCCAGAAAATTTATTCATGTAAGTCTTTCTTAATCTGATGTGTTTTGGTAAAGATATATTGATAAAAACTTGGTTCATCAATAGCCCCCCAATCTTCGCGATATAATAATATGCAAAAACTTTAATTAATCTTGCAGTTCAGGTAGAGTAGTAAGTTTTGCTCGTAGAAAAAGAAGGGTAAGCTGGGAAAAATATAAATAAATATGCATCTGGACTAAAAAATTTTTTTTCATATATAAAAAAACAAGAATATGTACTTTTTAAATTTCTAAGAGATTGATGGTACCATGCCCCTCATCTATATAAGTTTCTAAGTGGTTATGTGAAACCCAATGAGGGTGAGCCTATACTTAGAAACTTCTAAGTGATTATAAGTTATTGGTGAGTGAGAGCCTGTAGCTTTCCCAACATTGTCATGTAGCTTAAAAGTCATCCACTAAAGAGTGGCTATCATGATTATTATTATTTTTTGATGGGGTATGAAAGCCCTCCCCCCCCCCCCCACTAAAAGTGGTGATTACATGATTTTGCTATTTGTACCAAGGAGACCAATCACTTCCATCCCTTAGAGATTGTGCATATTAAGGAGATTGCATCTATCCCTTAGAGATTGATGCATATAGCACTGAGGAGATTACATCTATCCATTGGAGATTGGTGCATATAGCACTAGGAAGATTACATCTATCCCCTGAAAATTGGTGCATATATCATCGGGAATATTATATCTATCTCTTGGAGATTGGTGCATATAGCACCAGGTAATTACATTTATCCTTTGAATATTGGTGCATATAGAACTAGGGAGACCAAGTCAATTCCATAGAGAGTGGTGCATATAGTACTAGGAAGATCAAGTCCATCTTTTCCAAGGTGTATTATTGAAAGGCTCTTAGGTATCACTTGGAGAAAATAAAAACAATCATTTTGAATAAGTCATTTATATATAAGAAACTTACATTCTTATTCTCATTGTCTATAGTAAATTTTTATTTGAGTAGAGTGTTCAGCGTGAGGGAGACTCATCTCTTTTTTTATATAGTTGTAAAAAATGTTTCACATGTTTTACGATTTGAACCAACATTCCACTCATACTTGTTGGAAACTTCTCAAAATATCAAGGCTCCAACTATATTTATGAAGTTGGCAAAGCATAGCCCAAATTTGTTTGTCTCACCTTGAGTGGCTAGCACTGCCTTAGTAAGGAGTCAGACCTGATTGAAGAGTTGTTGAAGCTCTATTTGGGTAGGAGTGTTTGCAGTAATGAAAAGACTTGCCCCGTGTCCTAGCCCAAGAGGGTATTAGTTGTGTGCCATGGAATGGTCTAAAAATTTCAAAAGCAAGCTTTAGAATGAAACCGATGGTTTTTTTATCAGTTCCCACAGATAACGCCACTAATGAAGTCCCAAAAAATCCAAGTAGCCTAGGAATAGGGTTCCTAGGTTGGATAATTGGTTAATCAATTGGTTTGAGCAATCTCATCCATTCTCCCTAACCAAGGGGTTTGATAGCATATATATGGTTCTTGGTAGGCCAAGGTGACTTGGGATTAGTACCTGCAAAAGGTATCATTTGGTGGAAGTAGGGACTATTCCATGCTTAAATAAGTATATTTTTATAGAGAGAAAATACAAGAATATTCTAGATAAAGATGCTCTAAAAATATATATGCAGTAAAGAATGAAGATTGTGAACTTTTGATTTGAAAGTTTCATGGTGTATTTATAGCCCATGAGTCTTGTCTTTTGTGACGAGAAGGGTCTGGAGTGTAATTTTACCCTTATAGCACTTAATGAGGTATAAATATCCCTTACATCTATATTAATATTTGATAGAAATATTGTGGGTCTCTGGAGGACTTTTTTACACCTAAACGATGTAAGGAGATTAGGGTCTAAAACTTTAGATACAGTTGAGCTCTTCCCCTAGGTTAGACTCAAGGGAGGGGGGTCATCCCTTTGGGCGTGCCTCAGGTAAGATGGTCATTCTCTTGGACATGCAAAGGGAGGATAGTTATTCCATTGGGAGTGCCAAGGAAGGATGGTCGTTACCTTGTCATTCCGTTGGACGTGCCAAAAGAGGATATGTTCATTTCCTTTGGCATGCCAAGAGAGGATGGTCGTTACCTTGGACTTACAAGACTACCAGGTTTAAATGCCTTAAGTTTGACATGTTTACTAGACCTACGTTACCTTGGACATGCCTAACTGCTAAGTTCAAATGCAATGGACTTAGTTGATTGCCAAGTTCAAGTGTCTTGGGTCTGGCATGGTTACGAGACCCATGTTAACTTGGACTTGACAGATGACCAAGTCCAAGTGCAATGAGTTTGGTTGATTGTCAAATGCAAGTACTTTAGGTTTGACATGTTTACTAGACCCACATTACCTTGAACTTGGCTAAATGCCAAGTCTATGTACATTGGGTCCGATATGTTTGCCAGACCCACATTAACTCATTCCCTAGGTTTGCCAAGGGAGGATGATTATTCTCTTAGGCGTGCCCGAGGGAGGATGTGGTCATTCTCTAAGGCGTGCCCAAGAAAGGATAGGCATTCCTTCGGGTGAGTCTAAGAGAGTATGATAATTCCCTTGGACGTGCCCATAGGAGAATGCATATTTTCTTGGGTGAGCCCGGGGCTTTGCACACTGCCAAGCCCAGCATGCCCGAGGCTTAACAATGTGCCAAGCCCAATCACGTGTGGGTTTGGCTAGTGCTAGACCCGGTGTGCCCGGGGCTTAAAACACTGTAAAGCCCAATCATGTTTGTGTTTAGCTAGTGCCAAACTCGATGTTGCTGGGGCTTCGCACACTGCCAAGCCCAATAGCATATATGTCTGGCTAGTGCCATACTTGGCGTTGTTGGGGCTTGGCAGTGTGCCCATAGTTGTCAATTCCGTTCTGTTTCGCCCGGAATGACCGAAACGTTCCATACCAATTCAAAAAACGGAACAAAACGGAACAAATTTCATCTCATTTTAAATCTCGGTCCGTTCCGGATTTTTCGGCTAAATTCCACCCGGAACATTCCTGTTTCATTCCACATGTTCTGTTCCACTCTTGAAAAGTCATTGAATCAAATTGAACCTTGTTCAATTTAATTAATTAAACCACCCAATTATAAAAAGTTCTTTTTCATTACAATTTTCAACAATAATGATATTAATAATAATATTGAAAATTATTATTACTATTTTCATTAAAAATAATATTAATTTTTAAAATTAGATTTATCACTAATATATATGGTTTATATTCATGTTGTTTTTTTCATGTTTATACTTTGTAAGAATTTGAGCAAAATAAAGGATGCTTTAGATTTCATTAGTCTTGATAACATTAACCTAACTTTATATTTAAAATATTTGTGTTAAAACATTTTACTTTCATAATATTTTGATATGTTGTTTAAGTTGAATTGCTTTAAGTTAAAGATCTATTTAATCTTGACTATTTAGAATTATTTTAAATTTTAAAATTATATTTGTTTGGCATTGTGTTTGTATTGCATAATTTATAATTAATTTATCTTGAATTTAAATGATGTTTGTTGAATATATATATATATATATATATATATATATATATATATGAACAGTACAACCCCGAAACGGCACGCCAAAACACTCCGAAACTGAAACATTCCATTCCAATTGAAAAAATAAAACACCTACCGAAACGGAATTGACAACCTTGAGTGTGCCAAGCCTAATCAAGCATGATGCTGGTTAGCATCAGACCTAGCATGCCTGGAGCTTGGCACACTGTCAAGCCCAATCGTGCCTAAATCTGGCTAGTGTCAGATCCAACGTGCTTGTTTTCTAAAAAATTTATACCCATAAATTTTTATAAATCCGGCGTATTTTTAGTAAAGATATACTAATAAAAACTTGGTTCATCATAAATTTACTTACTGAGAGTTATTTTTGAATCATTTATTTCTTGAAAAATAGTAGATTATCTGTTTATTTACTAAGTGTTAAATCTATGAATGTATATAACAACAGAAACGAAAGGATGAACAAGTAAAGTGGTTGTGTTGAGTTTATTATTTAATTTCTAATGAAAAAAAAACTATACGTTGGAATATATTTCCATGCGAGCACGTACCATTTAATGGTGTAAATAATTTAGCATGTGATCATCTTAGTAATCTTGAATTGTTGAGACAAAGTAATATAAAAATTGAAAACAAATTTAGAATATTCTCTACCAATATTTTTGCATTTGTATAATTCGTTCCACGTCCCTTTTTAAAATCAAAAATTCACTTAATTTAGTGAACAAAAACATAGTTTTAAAATCCAATGAAGTAAAGTCTTAGTTATAGATCGAGAGGTTTGACTTAGATTAACTTAAAAAATTTAAAAATAAATAAATCAAAATTATTTTTTTAATACATTCACGTGATTTTCAATATTTTTTTTTAAAAATTCAAAATTAAAAAATATATTATCAATATACGTTTCCATTAGTGTGAAAATTCAAAATTCACTTAAAGTAATCAACAAAAACCATGGTTTTAAAACCCATTGGAGTAAAAGCCTAAGTTACAGATTGAGAGGTTTGACTAATTTTTTTTAAAATAAATAAATCAAAATGAATTTTTTCTAACAAATTCACACCATTTTCAAGATCCTTTTGAAAAAAATTCAAAATTAAAAAATATATTTTCAACACATTTCTATTGTTAACACTTCCATTCCAAAATTCTTAATTAATTTTATTAAATTGATGTTGACTAGTTTTTCTAAAAAATAAATATAAATAAAAAAAGGACCAAAACATATAACAAGAAATAAAAAACTAAAGTAAGACCAAATTGTTTGGGTATCAAGTAATTAGAAAGAAGATACAAAAATACTTAGCTTATAAATAGTCTAGTAGCCCATGGGTACACGTACCATTATAATTTCAATATCTTCTAGAACCGTGGTGGCTGTAAAACCTATCAAAATTAATTTTGACTTTTCTTTTTTTTTAAGGAATTAATTTTTATAGCACGGTAGTGAAAACCAGGTAGATTATCATTTAAAAAGAGGATAATTAAACAAGCAAACTAACCATCAATATTTTATAAAATAAGAGAGAATAACAAAAACATGGATGATTTTCAAAACTAAGTATATTCTCATGGCATGACACTCCAGCATCGAAGTAAAATAGGTATTATTTTAACTCAAGCAAATACTAAAATTCCTTTAGGTAAGGAAGATCAAAAAATATTAAATTAATTAGAAAAGACCCTAATTAATTCCTTCATGTCAATCAAATTAAATATTGAGAAGCAATATTTATATTTAGTGATGAAAGCCTTAAGAGCGAAAAACGATTAAGTATTCCAAGTTATTGTTAAAAAGCTTAACGATTTTTACTTGTTTTGTTCTTTTAATCTGAAAGATAAATCAACCAAATTCATTTATTCTGCTTCTTTCTTGATCCAAATCAACAATTAAGGATTGAAAAATTCACAAAAGAAAACGCATGCTTACCTCAGAAACCATTCAAAAAGCTTGAATGAAAACAATAGCTTACGTACCAAATTTAGGTAAAACAAGTACTTGAAAGTCCACAAATAAAGTTAAAAATATCTCTTTTCACAATCTAAATTTTATAAATAGAATTATATTTTTTATATTTTATGTTTCGGGGAGCCTTTACATCATTAATGTCGCACGGGTGCGGCGTCACGGCGAATATATTCCACTTTAAATCTAGGAAATGTGTATGGTATCTATCTGGCAAATATGGAGAGACAAGAAATTTTTGTCTTTTATCAGTGAAAAATGGAATGGGAGTCGCCACCTAATATTTTGATCACTATGAACCCTAACTGGTCTCAGAGATCGGGTATGGGGACTGGTTGCGTAAAGGGAAGGTATTAGCACCCCAAATACGTCTTACCTAAGGTAAGCTGCATTGTTTGATTGTCTGATAAAAAACTAAGGTGTTATCGTATTTCTAGTTGTTGGTTTGTCTATGATTTAAGAAAAGTCCTCCTCAGTAAGGGGGTCCTTATCTTATCGGGTAAAAACCTAACCGTTCTAACGTCTATATGAAAAATATATTTTTAATATCAGGAATATGTTTTACGTATAAATTCATAATCCAGATACTAAAAGAAGACAAAAAGATTTTTTTAGAATTTTTGAAATATTGGCCTAGTTCTCATTATTCTAACAAACTTGTTGTTATAGCCAAAGTGCATACTAATACATATATTTTTTTAAAATTTTCTTTGTTGTATAAAAATATGATGTGATGATTTTTTTCTCTATCTTTGGAGAGACTAGGCCGTATGCATGAAAACAAAACATTTTTTTTTTATATTTTATATTTTTGATGTCTCGACGAAAACCGGGTATTTTAATTCTAAATTTGTATCTTTACGGTATAAAAATACAAACTAGTATTAAACAATTTTGATAAAAATATGCAGGAAAATCAACAAATTTTTTTAAGGATTTTTCAGATTTTTTTTTATTTTATATATATATATAAATAATACAAAAACAATATAATATATAATACTTGATGGGCTGGGCTGGGCCGGTCCTCTAACTGGGCCAGACTCAGCCCCAAAAGGGTTGGGCCGAGATAAATCTCCTATTTTCTTCTAGGCCAGACTCGACCCAGACAGTAGGGATGGGCCAGAATCAGTCTGGCCCATAAACAGATAGCTGGGCCAGAACCATCCTGGCCCAGAGAAGGAAAAAAACCAACAATGCTGGGCCAGAATCAGCCTAGCCTAGCAACATAACTGACCGGGGGGGGGAATTATTTTCCTTCCCCTCTTCCTGCATGCAGAACGCTATTCATTCTGCATGCAGGAGGTAAAAAGCTGAAAAACGCAAACAATGAAGGGGGAAGAAGAGTTAGCTGGCACGGAAGAGGCAGTGCGTTGCTGGTCTGGCTGCTTCGCTGGCGGTGCTGCGGTGGAGGCCGGTGGCGGTGTCGTGGCTCACGGACGGCGGCTCCAAACAGCAATGCTGCTATTTCCAGTGGTGGAGAGAGAGATTCTTCCTCTTCCCCTCTCCTCTATTTTTCGTTCTTTCTTTCTCTGTTTCGTTTACCAGTGGTTGTCTCTTTGTCCTCTTGGTTTTGTTATTTAACAAAATTTCCCTTCCCGGTTTCAAGCTTCCCCTTAATCTTTCTTTTCTCTCTCTATTAAGTTACTCTCCTTTCGGTCACTTTCTCTTCTCTCTTCAGTTCGTTCCTTTCTCTCTTTTCCTTTGTTATTTCTCTGCCTCTCCTCACTTTTTTTTGCTTTGTTTCCGTTCTCTCTGCATTTTCCTTTTTTGTTCCCCCTCTATCTGTTGGCATTGAGTGCGGTATTTATAGGGCAAAGGGGAGCGGGGGGGTCCCTACTGCCGCCCTATCGCTGTGCGTGGGGAGTGACGCCAACCTGCCCTGCCACGACGCCGGGCTAGGCAGCCAACGGGCATGGGTTTGCAGAGCACGTCCTTGCTGATTTTTCATCATGAGGGGGCATGCGTGGGGCTTTGGGTTTTAGGCAGAAGCATGCAGGGAGAGAGAGGCAGGAAGAATTAAAGAGAAAAAAACAAAAGTTTTCATTCTTCCCCTGTTGCACGTCCCGGGGAAGAAGAAAGAGGAACAGTGTCGCTCAAAACGACACTGTTTTGCTCTTTTTTTTTTTGAAAAGCATGAAACGACGTCGTTTTGGACAAAACGCACCGTTTCATTTAAATATGGCGCCAACATGCCAACTTCCAAATCAGTCCTTAATTTATCTTTTGTTCATTTCAATTGCATCCCTGTCAACTTCAATCGCCGCCATTATAGTTGGCCGCATTTTTTACTTTGGTCATTGGTCTCTAATTTATGCAATTGGACCCTCAATTGATCAATAAACTTTTAATTTCTTCAATTTGGACTCTGATTTTGTTAATTACAGCCCCTCTATTTACGCACCTTTTCCAATTTGGTCCTTAGTTTCGGATTTCCTCAATTAAGTCCCTAATTGTCCATTAAACTTCAATATTTATGCAATTAAGCCCCTGATTTGACCAAATCAACTCTTAAAAATTATAATTTGACCCCAGAACTTTAATTTCTTCCAATTAAAGCTCAAATTGACTTAAAAATCAATTTTTCTTGCAATCAAACCCTTTATAAATTCAATTAAACCTTCAATAAAATCCAATTAAGTCCATAAACATCCAATTTTGGACTTTTCTCTTCAAATTAAATTTTCTTTTCCCACAGGGCTCTCATCATTCAAGTATATACTGTAAAAAATTTCAATCCTTGTATTTTTGAACCTCCTTAATTAATTTTCTGACCCTTTTCTAAGCGCTCCAACCTCCTATTATTTTTCTAATTTCTTCCCGCAATATATTTATATATTTATTTTTATTTTTGTGTGGGGACCCAAAAATGGGTTACAACAATTAACAAGAACAATTATATTTTTTAAATGGTCATAACATATCATGAATAACATTTGAAATCCTAAAAGTTGCTTCATCAAGTATTTTTCTTCGAATATAGAATAACAAAATACGTAGTTCTCACGGAAAAATTCCCAAACTCCTAAGTGTTTGAAAGGGTACGTATGTCACTCAAATTTATTCCACCAAAAATACTTTACTATAAGCTTGCCCTTGTTCTCACTCTCTACCATTTATTTACATGCATACCCTAAATCAAAAGGTCCTTTTAAAGGTTGTAATGGGGCTTGGGTTTCGGGTTGATGGATATCGTTCGTATGGTTGCTCATAATCATTGAAGTTAATGGAGCGATAAATTCCTAAATTAACACAGATCTCAATGATATTGCTTGTCTAAATTTCTGAAATTAATTAAAACATATTCCCCCACTCTTATTTCCTTCTTCAAATTCTGCAACCAAGTGTTCTTTTCAAATTAGAGCACTTGTGGACCGGGAAAACTCCCAGCATTAGATGATAAATGCTCCTTCCATTTAACTGAAATCAATACAGGTCAATCATAAACTTTGCTTAAAGCCTTGAACATGATATACAAGTTTTATAAAAACATATTTTCTTATAGCTTACTTGTATAATTTTAGCAATCAACCTTCTTTCTACCGTAATAATGTTGGTAGACTATCATTCAAAAAGGAGAGAATTAACAAAGCAAACTAACCATCAATACTTTATAAAATGAGAGAGAATAACAAAAACATGGATGCTTTTCAAAACTAACTGTATTCTCAGGGCATGACACTCCAACATCGAAGTAAAATACGTATTATTTTAACTCAAGCAAATACTAAAATTCTTTTAGGCAAGGAAGATCGAAAAATATTAAATTAATTAGAAAAGACCCTAATTAATTCCTTCATGTTAATCGAATTAAAGATTGAAAAGCAATATTTTTATTCAGTGACGAAAGCCTTAAGAGAGAAAAACGATCAAGTATTCCAAGTTTTGTTAAAAAGCTTAATGATTTTTACTTGTTTTATTCTTTTAACCTGAAAGATAAATCAACCAAATTCATTTATTCTGCTTCTTTCTAGATCCAAATTAACAATTAAGGATTGGAAGATTCATAAAAAGAAAAGCATGCTTACCTCAGAAACCATTCAAAAAGCTTTAAAGAAAATAAAGTTGAAAATATCTCTTTTCACAATCTAAATTTTATAAATAAAATTATATTTTTTAATATTTTATGTTTCGGGGAGCCTTTGCATCATTAACAAGAACAATTATATTTTTTAAATAGTCATAACATATCATGAATAACATTTGAAATCCTAAAAGTTGCTTCATCAAGTATTTTTTTTCGAACATAGAATAACATAATACATAGTTCTCACGGAAAAATTCCCAGACTCTCAAGTGTTTGAAAGGGTTTCACTCAAATTTATTCCACCAAAAATACTCTACTATAAGCTTGCCCTTCTTCTCACTCTCCACCATTTATTTACATGCATACCATAAATCAAAAGGTCTTTTTAAGGGTTGTAATGGGGCTTGGGTTTCGGGTTGATGGATACCTTTCGTATGGTTTCTCATAATCATTTAAGCTAATGGAGCGACACATTCCTAAATTAACACAGATCTCAATCATATTGCTTGTCTTATATTTCTGAAGTTAATTAAAACATATTCCCCCACTCTTATTTCCTTCTCCAAATTTTGTAACCAAGTGTGCTTTTCAAATCAAAGCACTTGTGGATTGGGAAAACTCCCAGCATTAAATGATAAATGCTCCTTCCATTTAAATGAAATCAGTACATGTCAATCAGAGGAGTACTAACCGTTAATCCTACACCCAACTTATTAGATAACACATGCAAGTTATTCACAATTCTATAAGCTACAAAGGAATGACTAGCTCTAGGATCAATTAAAGCATAAATTTGCATTGTATCTAACTGTAAATTACCTGCCACCATATTAGGTACAACTCTCACATCCTCGTGGGTCATGTGATATACCCGACCCTAAGTCCTTCCCTCTTGAATTTTAAGCCTCCCTCGACTTGCACTAGTCCTTGACTAGGTAGGTTTGATAGGACGATCGACTGTAACTGATTGTTGTTGGCTCTGAACCTCAGTCCTCTGACCATGGACTCCCTCGGTAGTTCTACAGGGAAATCCTTCTTTCCTGTGACTCTTGTCCCCACAATAATAATAGCCTCTTTCTACATGCGAGCTCTCTTCATCGATGCCCCTCTCCTCTACAAATATAACATCTCCCTGGCATCATGGAGCAATCTCCAGGGTGTCGTTGCTCACACCTCTGAAAGAATGGATACACGGGTCCCTTTTGCTCTATAGACCCTCTAGCAGTTGTGACTCCCTGTTTAGCCTGTCCTTAAGATCCTCTTCCACCTTCCTGTCTAGATCCTCTTAAGCTACCTCTTAGGGTGAAACTCTCACCTCTCATCTAGAATTGTCCTGATGATTGCCCACTCTTCCCTTTTTTCGGGAAAGGAGGTCTCCCAGTCAAAAATCCAAAATCTCTCCTTTTACCTCTAGACGCCCAACTCTGCTTGACCACTAGTTTTGGGGCATCCCTCATTACCCTCTTCATACCCTGCTCCTAAGAATAGTATCTCTCTTTAAACTCTTCACGAAAGTCCCTCAATCTCAATACCTCTTATTATCTCATCTCTCTAATGGTCTCCCACCAATAGTGGGCACTTTTAATCAATAGTTAAGTCACGCAATCCACTCGTAGCTCCTTTGGCACCTGCGTCTGATTTATAACTTTTTCCATTTTTCTCAGCCAGTGCCCAGCAACCTCAGCATCCTCAGCATCCTCTTCGCCACGGTAGGTTATACAACCCATCTCTCTTATACCCTTCATCCACTGCACTATGGTAACTACTCCCCCTGATCTAGGAGCTATACTGGAGGCTCCCACTATCATTCATGCTGCTACAACTCTCACTATATGATCCATAAAAGTAGGATCCAAAAATGGGCTTGACGCAGCTGCTGGTGCCACTGGTGAGGGTATATTATCTCTCCCTTGTCTATATGATACCTCGGGCATTGATACCTCTGCCTAACGAGACACTGAATCATCTTGAAGTCTCACAGACTTACCCCTTTTAGAGTGTACTGATGTTGCAGGTACATGAGAGGAGGTGTCTGCCAAGGGATCCCAGTCTGGATCACTTTCATAATAAGGACCCTGATCACTTCCCCGAACCAGGGATGGATCAGTCCTGGCTCTTTGCCTTGTTCTCACCATCCTGAAACACATTTCAAAACCATATCAATATTCCTGTCCCCGGAATAGCAACCTGAGCTTTGATACCAAAACATAACATCCCGATTATCTGAGATAAAACAACAATCTCTCGTCAACTGAAAAATAGAGTAATATATATATATATATGGTGTTCATATTAAAGTTTATCGAAATTTCAATGGAGTCTCCCCTATACAAGAAGGTTCCTCCTGCAAATCACAAGCTTATCTCATAAATTTTCCTCATTCAAGGATACATTTTATAATAACCATATCTACAACCAATAAGCCTTTCTTTCAATAATTTCTTTCTTTATATTTTATGTTTTTCTCATTACACCCATTAATATCATCATTCTTTCTCCAACCATAGTTATCATCCCATTCTTTATATTTGAACTGTTACTATTTAAACCTCGAATTGTTATTGTCCAACTGTTACTATCTAGATCTTGAACTGTTACTGTCTAGACCTTGGACTGTTACTGTCCAACGATTACTATCTTGAACTGTTACTGTTTAGACCTTGGATTATTACTGTCCAACCGTTAATGTCTAGACCTTGGACTGTTACTGTCTAGACTTTAGACTATCACTATCCAACCGTAACTGTCTAGAACTTGCACTGTTACTATCCAACTACTACTATCTTGAACTGTTACTATCTAGACCTTGGATTGTTACTGTCCAACCGTTATTGTTCTGAATTGTTACTATCTTGAACTATTACTATTTGCAGAGGTCGCATTCCAACCTCTTCTCAAATGTTTAATTATATTCGCAGTTCTTGAACTTTGTTTCAAGCGAGGTTGGTTACGTTAGAAATTTAAGACATGGGGCTACAGGTCCTCTGAAGGAAGGAGAACCCAGTTCTGCCCCTAAGATAGTCAAAATTTCTCATCAACGAATAAGACCTACTGCCTTACAGGGTCTATCATGATCCAGTCTCGGTTGGTAACCCATTATTGGAGTTCTATAGCTCCAAATTGAGCACGATCAATTTTCTTAGTTAGTAAACATCCAAAACTACAACTGCTATGAAGGGACCTAATCCTAATTCCTTCATCCTCATACCCAAAATCTCTCTGAAAGTTAAGAGATGAAACTGTCCAGATTCGTCAACCTTTTCATTTACATATAACACGTGAATTTACTTAATCTTAACAACTAATATTTTTCCCCCCAATTCAAGTCTAAAAACCCTAATCTATAATCCAACCTCAAGGCATCAATTCATAATCGAATTTGAAATGACTCATAAGTCCATGTTTTGAACACCTTACCCGGTAAGAATCAAGGTTTCGATCTTCAACCAATCAAAGATTTTCAACTCCTTTTTTTTTTCTAATGATAGTCGACCTTCCCTCTTCTCTTTTTGTTTAAATTTTCTAGTTAATCCCTTGCCCACAAGTGTTTATTCTACTTATAAACCCTTAATCTTGGATTGGTTCTTGAAATTTTAGTGTTTCTCTCTTGATTTGCAAGAATGAATACAAAAACTCTCTCTTTTTTTCCCTTATGATTGCTGTAGATATTTAGTGAGAAGATGAGTATTTATGCTCTATAATTTTTCTTATTTGCATTTACGCCTCATTTCCTTTAAGTGTATTATTTTTGCTCCCACATCTTTTTCTTCTTATAATTAAGCTATACCTCTTTTTATTTCTTATAATTCCACCCCACAACTTTTAGTTTTGTTTATTTTCTTTAATTTAATCCAACCCTCAACATTTCCGGGTTAATTTCTAATGTCTTGAAATATTTCGTCCAAAAATTTCTATCCAAAAATTTATGAATTCCTGTTTTTATTTAACCTATGCATAAATTTCTTCACTTTTATTCCCCATTTATTTAGTTTGTAATTTACGCAACCTTTATTTTCCTGGGGTTTACATTCTCCTCTCCTAATAGAAATTTCATCCTCGAAATTCAAGTTAGGTACCTATGTCAGAGAATAAATGCAAAAACTTCCTCTTCATCTCAGATTCTCTTTCCCATGTTTCTTTTTCTATTTGAAAGCTTCTCCACAATACTCTCACCAAGGAAACTCTCTTATTCCTCAACACCTTCTCATCTCGACCTAAGATCTTAACGGGCTTAGCTTTCATTGTTAGATCCCCTTTAATCTTCACAAGAACTTGTGGCAATACCCTTGAGGGGTCTATCGTGGCCTTTCGCAGCAATGACATATGGAACATATTGTGAATCTTATCCAAATATGCAAGCAACTCTAATCGATAGGCAACTAGCCCGATTCTTTCCTTAATCTCGAAAGGGCCAATATATATCAGGGCTAATTTTCTTTTTACTCTAAATTGAATGATGCCTTTCCAAAGCGCCACCTTAAAAAATACCTTATCCCCACTTGGAATTCCAAAGGCCTTCTTCAGCTATTTGCGTAATGTTTTTATCTATCCTGGGCTTCCTTCATCCTCTTTTTGATCACCCTCACTTTGTCAGTTGTAAGTCGTATCATTTCATATCCCAAAAGCTTCCATTCTCCCACTTCATCCCAACAAATTAGGGTACAACATTTTCTCTCATACAATGCTTCATATGGAGCCATACTAATAGTAGCTTGATGGCTATTATTATAAGTAAACTCCATCAATGGCAGGAGATATTTCTAGTTCCCTTCAAACTCCAGCACACAGGACCTCAGAAGATCCTTAAGAGTTGAATGGTCCTTTCAGATTGACCATCCATCTAAGGATGAAATATCATGCTCAGATTCAACTTTGTCCCCAATGCCCTTTGTAAGCTAGGCCATAATCTCGATGTGAACCTTAGATCCTGATCTAATATAATCAACATTGGCACCCCATGAAGTCTGATTACTTTATTTTCATACAATTTCACCATTTTATCCACCGAATCAATCATTTTTATAGGTAAAAACAAAGTAGATTTTGTCAGTCGATCCACAACCACCCATATGGCATCATTACCCTTCTTTCCCTTGGGTAATCCCGTCACAAAATCCATAGAAATATCCTCCCATTTCCATTCCAGAATTGATAATGATTGTAATTCCCCTGCAGGTCTCTAGTGTTCTATCTTTACTTGTTGACAGATCCCACAATTCGACACAAATTCTGCTATTTCCCTCTTCATATTTAGCCACCAGTAGTATTCCTTTAAATCCCTATACATCTTTATACTCCTAGGATGAGTAGAAAATTCAGATTCATGAGCTTCTCTTAATACTTCATCTTTCAAAATCTTATCCTCAAGCAAATAAATTTGCCTACCCATAGCTATTAGCCCATCAGATAAGATTTGAAATGTTGTCTCTATACCCTGGTTTACCCTCTTCTTGATCTCATTTACTTTCCCATCTGTCTGTTGAGCCACCAAAACCTTGTCTCAAAACACAAATCGGATCTTTAATTGAGCTAACAGTGATCCCTCGAGCCCTACACTTAGCCGCAAGCCCATCTTTTTCAATTCCACTATACTTCCTTGTTCCTTAATCTCCATATCATTCATTACTGTTTTTCCCTTCCTACTCAAGGCATCGACTACTACATTAGCCTTACCAGGATGGTACTCAATCAAACAATCGTAATCTTTTATTAACTCTACCCATCTTCTTTGTCGCATATTCAACTCCTTCTATGACATTAAATACTTTAAACTTTTATGGTCCATAAAGATTTGAACTTGTGACTTATACAAATAATGTCTCCATACTTTAAGGCAAACACCACCGCTGCAAGTTCCAGGTCATGAACTGGGTAATTCGCCTAATGCAACTTTAGTTGTCTTGATGCATAAGCAATCACACACCCGTGTTACATCAATACACATCGAAGACCCCTTTTTGAGGCATCACTATATACCATAAACCCTTATGTCCCTGATGGAAGGGCCAGCACGGGAGTAGAAGTGAGCCTCTCCTTCAGTTCTCGAAAGCTCGCTTCACCCTCTTCCGACCAAACAAACCTGACTTCCTTGCGGGTCAACTTAGTTAAAGGTGATGCTATGGTGGAGAACCCTTCAATAAACCTCCTGTAATACCCAACAAGCCCAAGAAACTCTAGATTTCTATCACATTGGTAGGCCTCTCCCATTTCAACACGGCCTCAACCTTCATTGGATCCATAAATATTCCTTCTGCGGAAATTACATGGCCCAAAAATACTACTTCCTTAAGCCAGAACTCACACTTATCCAGCTTTGCATATAATTGATTCTCCCCCAAAGTTTGTAGCACAACCCTTAGGTGTTATTCATACTCCAAGTAAGAGTTTGAATACACTAAGATATCGTCAATAAATACCATCACATATTGGTCTAGGTAAGGCCGAAACACCCGATTCGTCAAGTCCATAAATATGGTTGAAGCATTGGTTACCTCAAAAGGCATCACCAAAAACTCGTAATGCCCATAACAGGTTCTGAAAGCAGTCTTTTGTATGTCTTACTCCTTGATTCTCAACTGGTGGTACCTAGACCTCAAATCTATCTTAGAGAACACCCTAACACCCTTTAACTGATCAAACAAATCATCTATTCATGGAAGTGGATATTTGTTATTCACTGTCACTTTATTCAATTGATGATTATCGATGCACAAACGAAGCGTGCCATCCTTCTTCTTTACAAACAATACTGGAGCTCCACAGGGCGAGTTACTAGGCCAGATGAAGCCTTTATCTAACAATTCTTGAAGCTGGACCTTCAGTTCAACCAATTCCATAGGTTTTATCCTATAAAAAGACTGGGATATAGTAGAAATTCTTGGAATAGGGCAGTAAGACTAATTAGTTGATGAGCAATTTTGACTATCTTGAGGGCAGAATTGGGTTCTCCTTCCTTCAGAGAACTTGTAACCTCGTGTCTTAGCTTTCCAACGAGACCAATCTCGCATAAAACGGAGTTCTAGAACTCTAGATATAGTTAAAAACTTGAGGAGAGGTCGGACAGTAACGACTGGACAATAACGATCCAACGTCTAGACAATAGCAGTTCAATGTCTAGACAGTAACGATCAATACAATAATAGTTCAAGATAGTAATGGTTGGAAAATAACAGTTCAATATCTAGATAGTAACAATTGGACAGTAACAATTCGAGATTTAAATAGTAACAGTTCAAATATAAAGAAAGGAATGATAACTATGGTTGGACGAAGGACAATAATATTAATGGGTGTAATGAGAAAAACATAAAATATAAAGAAATGATCGAAAGAAAGACTTATTGGTTGTTGATATGGTTATTATAAAACATATCCTTGAATGAGGAAAATTTATGAATAAACCTGTGATTCGCAGGAGGGATCACAAGCGTGATGCAGCAGCAGCAGCATGGGAGCACGAGTAAGGCTTCTATTGCAGGTAAGTGATCAACACCTATATTTTCTAGTTAAATTCCATAATTTAATATGTTATTGATATGGAATGTGAATTACCGAATGTTGGATATTATGTGAAAGGAGGAAAGTTGTGTAATGATATCGATATTTTGGATAGTATTCGGAATGTATGTGTATTCGAGGTGAAAGGTTGTTGTGTGAATTGCTAAGTGATGAGATTATTGTTGACAACGAAAATACAAGAAGTGTGATACTGGGCGTGGACTAGCATATATCTAGTGTATGTTAGGATCCCGGGTAAGGGGATCGTCATGTTTGGACTAACATACATTTAGTGTATGTTAGGATTCCGGGTAAGGGGATCAACATGTATTGGCTAGCATACATTTAGTGTGTGTTATGATTCCGGGTAAGGGGATCAACATGTATTAGCTAGCATACATTTAGTGTATGTTAGGATCCCGAACATTTAGTGTATGTTAGGATCCCGGGTAAGGGGATCACCATGTATTGGCTAGCATACATTTAGTGTATGCTAGGATCCCGGTGAAGGGGATCATCTTGTGTCGACTCCTACGAGGTGATGATGATACTAGTAAAATTGGTACCGGTAATGTGTTAAGCGAAAATAATCATGGTTGATCTTATGAAATCTTGAATGGAGGTTAATAATCGAAGAGGAAACGGTTTTTTGTAGTTGAATGAGAAAGAGTTTCCAATGAAAACCAGAAGGGAGAAGTGAATAAAATATGAATGCATGTTTGCCTTTTTAAATTATTGGATATTTGTGCTGTTATATTTATTATGATATTCATGTTTCAATAATATGTATTTTGTTTCAGGACCCTCGCATGCACGACAGGAGTAGATCCTAGCTTATGTTCACTTTTTGTAAATTCTAGGTTCTAAGGAGTATACCCTTGTATTTTGTAATCTTACAACTTTTATATAACTTAATTTGTATAATTAATGTTTAAACTTGAATAGATAATCTTTACTCTGAATTTCATATGAATGTGTCCATGTATACATGTTTATCTCATTTATTCCTCTTTAATGATATTTGTTGTTCAATGTATGTTATAAATATTATGGTTGTGATGACGATGATGTTTGTGGGATTGAGATCCAGGATGATTGGGTCGTGATTGAGTTACGAGATGTGAAATATTAGAAGTGTAAACAAGTTAAATATCGATAACTTGGGACCTTTCGGTATAGGGGAGACTCTGTCGAAATTTCGGTAGACTTTAATATGAACACCATGAATATATATAGAAAAAAAAGAAAAATAAATAATTACTCTATGTATCAGTTGACATAAGACTATTGCTTAATCCCGGATATGGGGATGTTACATCTATTCTTTGATTCACTACTACCCATGTCCATTCATCGCATCAACAAAATCAAAGCATTATTTAGTGAAATTCTTGTTTCAACTGCAGCATGCCTTTCAAGGTTTATTAACAACACCAATTTGCACTTAACATCAATTCAACACATTTACATACAACTTCAGTAACTCAATTTGTAGAAATTTCATCATTAACTCATGTATGACTCTGCTTTTGGTTCAAGTATATCTCTAGAGTTCTAACAAGATCATCATTTATACATTTTGTTACATAAGTTCAAAATTTGTCCAGCCCTCACTATGGTCGGTCCTCTTACTAGGTTTGTGTATTCAAAATTGTCAATCTCCCTTATTGAATGTTCTGGGTTTAAATCACTTATTCAACCCCATTTTTGTCCCTTTTTTTAGCTTAGTTATTTCCTTAACAGTTGGTTTAAAAATTCTGGGCATTCCCTTGTGGTTTTATTCTTCCTTTTGTTTCCAAGAACTTAAGAGCAGGTGGAGAAATGGCATGGTGCCTCATGAATCTAAGTAGTTTTTGGGTTTTACAGTGTCGCTGCTGATTCAAAAATCGGCAACCAAAAACTGTGCCGCTGTCGATTCAGAAATCGACATCAAAAAATTATGTCACTGCCAATTCAGCAATCGGCAGTGATGGTGGAGTCATTTATGGCATTACCTTTTTTTTTTGGGTGTTTACACTATTAATGGATCAATATATTTCAAAATTAAAATTTTAACCTTTGTCCATATTTGAAAGGTCTAAAGGCAGGGTGATAACCTAATATCCCTAGGTTTGACAACATGTTAGGCCTAAATGACATATGTCTAGCTTGCTTCCACATCTAATATCCTTGGGTTTAGTTGAACACTATGTCCAAGCAAACATGGGTCTAACAAGTTGTCAGATCTAATATCCTTAAGTTTAGCTATGTGCAAAACCCAAGTACATATATAGGTTTGGCAAGCTATGAGATCCAACATCCTTGAATTCAGCTATGCAGTGAGCCTAAGTATATATGGGTTTGACGAGTTGTCAAATCCAATATCCTTGGGTTCAGCTACTTACTAAGCCCATGCAGTTATGAATTTAGCGAGCTATCAGACCCAACATCTTTGGGTTCAACTACGCGTTGAACCCACGTATATATTGATCTAGCGAGCTACCAGACCCAACATCATTGAGTTCAGCTACTCACTAAGCTCACGCAGATTTAGGTCTTGTGAGTTGCCAAATGAGATGACCAAAAGATTGATGTCTTCTCCTAAGTGTAGGAGTGTCGAAGTAATAAATAACCCGGCAAGACTGGGGTCGAACCACAGGGAGGTTAACTATATAAATAATAATAAATAATAATAATAATAATAATAATAATAAGTTAAAGAGAGCTTTGAGATTTGAAATTGATATAAGGATTAAACAATGATAAAAACAATTGTCAAGGTTAGAGGATCCACTAATGGTATTTCAAACAAGTATAGTATAGACTCTTATTTCTCAACTGGAAACCACACACAAAGGAGGTTCCAATCGGATTATAAATTGTTAACATGATTACATTAGTTATCTTATTCGAGTAATGCTAATACTTGTAAATGTTGTCAGGTATTCATGATTATTACTTATGTTAACAACAAATCAAGTTCCTTTCATAGCACAAGTGTCGGTTATACCATACGGTTTGGGCTATGAAAGTGCCAAGTATTTGTTGTACCAAGGTTATACAACATAAATCTAGATTAACTATTTAACAAGCAAAGTACTAAAACTGAAAAGATAACAAATACAAAACATGTTAGTATCAAACATTAAAGTCCATGTTGAGTTTATACTATACTTATTCTTACACCATTAGTGTAACCTTTTCACCTTGACATAATAAACTTAGCTAAACATAATGAAGAAGAGAAACATAAATAAACAAGATAAGAACATTAATAAGATACAAGTTAACTAAGTAAAGGAAAGAAAATAAAAAGCATAAAAATGATATTAATGAAAGCAAAACTTAAGCATTACAAAAATATAAAAAGAGAGAGAGAGCAAGAGCAAGATCTTGATCTAAACAACCAAGCTCTTAAATGCATGGCAAATGCCTCCTTTTATAGGCCAAAATTTGAAACTATTGATTTGATGACTAATTGTTGAGTGGGTGGCCAACTCTTGACTTGGTGACAATCCTTATCTTCTTGTCTGAACAAAACGTCATTGCTAACATCAGAATTCGAACAGACTTGAATCATGAAAGTTCTAGAAAATTGTCTCAGCTTTCCAGGAAAAAAAATTGAGGTTATTTGGACTTCTATAACTCGTGTCTGGGTTGTAGGACATATTCGGACTTCTCTGTTGTTGCTATAATTTGGACTTGAAAATGGCTTTTTTTAAATCTTGGACTCCACATGAAAGTTTCAGGCCTATATCTTAGCTTTCCATCCATATAAAGAAGACCTAAATCCAAGATCTACAGCTCTAGATATGACCCAATGATTGAACAGTGTTCCAGTTTGGACTGAACCAACATCTCTTTTCTAAGTTTGACCTTCTCTCTGTCCTTTCAATTTTAGCACTTAGACTCATCAATCAATCCTTTTAACTAAGTAAAGGAAATGAAATAAAAAGCATAAACAAGAGATTAATATAAACAAAACTTAAGCATTACAAAAATATAAAGAGAGAGAGCAAGAACATGATCTTGATCTGAAAACCAAGATGCCTAAATGCATGGCAAATGCCTCCTTTTATAGGCCAAAATTCAGAACTATTGATTTGATGATTAATTGTTGAGTGGGTGGCCACATCTTAACTTGGTGACAACTCTTATCTTCTTATCTAAACAAAATGTCATTGCTAACATCAGAATTTGAACAGACTTTCCTCATGAAAGTTATAGGAAATTGTCTCAGCTTTCCAACAAAAAAAGAATCGGTGCATTTGGACTTATAAAACTTTAGATATGGGCTAAACATTAAACAGTATCTAGGCTGCAGGACAGATTCTGACTTCTCCGTTGTTGCTAAGATTTGGACTTCCAAACAACAGAATTGAGTCTTTCACTCCTCATGAATGTTTTAGGCCTATGTCTCAGCTTTCTAGCCATATAAACCAAATTGAAATCCAAAATCTACAGCTCCAAATATGACCCAATGACTGAATAGTATTCAAGTTTAGACCGAATCATCATCTCTTTTCTAAGCTTAATCCTCTCTTTGTCTTCTCAATTTCAGTAGTTGAACTCATCAATCAATCCTTTGATTTATGTGATAGGCCTGCATTTAAAATGAGCATTTACCATAAATTAAAGCTATCTTATATTATCAGACTTGTTATTATAAAACATGTTTAAGTTAGGGAATTTAATGATACCTTAAGTGCAATATGATGATATAAAGCCTTGATAAAAATGCACTTTTAAGTACTAATCACCAGACCTAACATCATTGGGTTCTATTACATGCTGATCCTAATTATATATAGGTCTGGCGAATGGCAGACCTAATTTTCTTGGGTTCAACTAATTTGTGAGCCCAAACAAATATGAAACTAGCAAGTTACTAGACCCAATATTTTTTAGTTCAACTATGCATTGAGCCTAAATACATGTAGGTCTAGAGAGCTATCAGACCTAACATCATTGGGTTTAGCTACACATTGAGCCCAAGTAGATGAGGGTATGGTGAGTTGCCAAACTTAATGTTCCTAGGTTTAGCTATGAATTGAGTCCAATAAGATATCGGTCTAGCAAGCTATCAGATCTACTTCTCATTGGCTTGGTATCATGTCAAGTCCAAGTGGATATGGGTCTAATGACCAATATAGGCCTCATGTTGGGTTATAAGGCTTCATTTGTTTATTCTTATGACATTTAAAATGCTAATATCATGAATACACCCCTATGTGTATAAAAGTCTTTTAAGGGCCTATCATATTTCCATCAACATTAATATTGTGTAAGAGATATATATCCCTTATTGATGTTGTGTAAGAGATATTTATCTCTCATTAATGCTATCAGGAGGAAATGACATTCCAACCCCTCCATTCAAGCAACATGACAAGGTTTAGGGAGTATAAATGGCCCTTGAACCAACTAGGTAAAGGGTTCATAATTTATATTCTCTAAGTACTCATACTTTAATTCTCATAGCATTTATCAAACAAAAACAAGAACAAACACTCTTGATTTAGAATTTAAAGATCATTCTCTCATTTATTGCAATCCATTACTAAAAGTCATTGACTTTATCAGATGAAAGTACTTAAACCCCACTAAAAAGGACTATTTTACAGGTGTTAGGCCTTCTACCACCAATCAGCTGTCGGACCCAATCTCTTTGGGTTCAACCGCTTACTAAGCCTATACAAATGTGGGTTTAGCGAGTTATCAAACCTAATATATTTGAATTCAACTACATGTGGAGCCCTAATATATATGGGTCTGAAGCTGTTAGACCCAATTTCCTCAAGTTCAGCTACTCGCTAAGCTCACACAAATTTGGGTCTGGTGAGCTGCTAGATCCAACATCCTTGGGTTCAGCTACGTGTTAATCCCAAGTATATGTAGGTATGATGAGTGCTAGACCCAATGTTTTTAGGTTTAGCTACTCGCTGAGCCTAAACAGATATGTGTCTAGCAAGCTGTTAGATCCAACATCTTTGGGTTCAGCGACATACTGAGCCCAAGGACATATAGGTCTGGGGAGCTTCCAGACCCAACATCATTGAGTTCAGCTACACATTGAGCCTAAAAAGTTGAAGGTGTGATGAGTTACCGAACCTAATGTTCATATATTCAACTACAAATTGAGTCCAAGCAGATATGAGTCTAGCAAGTTATCATATCTACTTCTCATGGGTTTGGTATCATGCCAAGTCTAAGTAGATATGGGTCTAACGACCATTATAAACCCTATGTTTGGCAATAAGGTTTTGTTTATTTATTCTTATGACTTTTAACGTAAAGTGTTATTGTCTAGAATAGTCATATCTTTACACCTTAGGTGTGTATAAAAATCTTATAAGGGCTTACCATATTTCCATCAATATTAATATTATGTGAGAGATATATGTTCCTCATTAATATTGTGTAGGGGCTATTTATCTCTTATTAATGATGTGTAAAAGATATTTATTATTTTTTGGATTTTTCTTATTAACATCGTCTCGAGTGAGGAAAATCGGTACTTTTTAAAAATAACGCGTTAAAAGTTGAGCGCGTTCCAAATATCTTTAAAAATTTAAATTCTTTTAAGACGATGCTAAAAATTCTAAAAATGATGCAAATATGTTAAAAAAGTATTTTTTTTGGATTTTCGATGTTTTTCTCTATTTTTGGATTTTTCTAAAAAATTATCAAAACATGAGTCAAAAATTGGGTAGCAACAATAAATATACAATAAAGAATAGAGATCGTGAACCTGTGTTTG
>Ga0325411_1001491_pt1 | contig 26141 bp, 12 predicted proteins | sample PopdelMetagenome_13_FD_206181 | JGI IMG/M metagenome (GOLD analysis project Ga0325411, IMG submission 206181) | Populus deltoides microbial communities from Bellville, Georgia, United States - Xylem-PdIQD-R4 | ecosystem: Host-associated > Plants > Phyllosphere > Stem > Wood/Secondary xylem... | reverse complement strand
TGCGTGCGTGCGTGCGTATATGAAGATCAGAACCTAACTAGACATTCTGCTCCATCGCCAGACTGGGGCCTTTGGTGGCGGGAGGAAGCTTATTAATTCTTAGGAAATTGCTTAATTCTGATCAATCGAAGCGTATAAATGGGAGAGCATTGAAACATACCCTTATCTAACAGATGAATTGATTACGTGTCCCCATTACAGATTCTTAATAGCAAATTAAAACGCAATTCAATTAGGGTAGATAACCTAATTAATTTAACCAATCGGTTGACTGCTGAATTCAAATTAAGGGACTGTTAATTACTTTCCACGAGTACTTAATTATTCTCATCAATCCCTCGTCCACCTTCTGCTCAAATGGCATTCTTTCTGCTCAAATGGCATTCTGTCTTTTTTTTTTTTTATATTAACGTGGATGTTCGAATCAATTTGCACATATCTTGATTAATTCTATAAACTCTAAAGTTAACGATTATATAAGCTTCCAGTGGCTCTAAAAAGACTGAACTCGTGACTATTAAATTAAGAGCAAATCAACACAAAACCTAACCAGTTGGGCTATCATTTAAGGTTGTTCTGTCTACTTTTATAAATACAAATCCTAGACAACTTTCTCACTGATACCATCACCATATATATACCCATGATTATCACCAAGTGGGAGCAATTTCCCAGCTCTTGGCACCATAATATCGAGTTAGAAACTAGCAACGGGGAGATAAGCTATGACACAACCATCCAATAATATTCCTATCACATCTTACAAAGTGAAATGTACCAAGGAGGAAACGTTTTCTACTTTCGAGTTATTTGGTTAGGTTTTGCAAAGGGCAGTACTCTTGCAAAGGGAATACTAATTTAGCCAACCTTTGTATTGGAGTCCAAATTCAATAATTGCAGCATAGTCTTATATTCTTGTTCCAATGGTAGAAACGGTTGATATAAATACAAACTTATCCAAATTTTCCTTAAAGAATAAGAAAGAATGATGAAGAAGCTCCGCGCGTGCGCAGTTTGGCCTTTGGTGACCACCATTAAAGACCCAACTTAATACCCATTAACTCGAAGCAGCTTACTATTCATTACATTAGCCATGAGACCAGTTATTTATTAATATTAATTCAAGATTTCCATGCACAGGACCGCTTGGTTAATGGGAATTTGTTTCCCTGGGAAGCTTTTTCTTAGATCCAAGCCACGAACTTATTTATGATTTTGTAAAGTTATCAGCCATATAATTAAACTGAGGTGTGAGAAATGAGATGTCAAAATAAAAAAGTTTATAAAATCTTTATGATCTAATAGATTGATTATTCGTTTAATTAATTTGCCACATAAGTAAAATAGATTCAAAGATGAAATTTCTACCAAAAAAATATCTTGTGTAAAAGACAATTCAAGAGCTTTAATTATATCAGGCAATATTTCAGTCTCATTTAATTCTTAATTCCCATATATAGAAGCAAAGAAAAAACTCAACACAAGGCCATTGGACAAGATGTTCTCGTTGATTAAAGGTTTGACATATTCCGAGATAAATCAAGATAAACCCCACCAATTAATTAATAAATCTTGCACAAATACACCGGTAATTATTATGAATTAAGGCTAGCCAGACGTTGCTTGCAGCCTGCAAATTAAGCAGGATCAAGGCAGCCGATCATTTATCATCAAAGACTGCCCACTTAATTTGAACAAGTACTATTAATTCAATATTTCAAAGCTGTATCTTCAAATAGAGGTCAAGAAAGGTTAACTATAACCCGCAAGCCCCGACTCCTCTCCCCTCCGCTTGAGGTAGCTATACATATAGACGATGACATTGAGAAAGGAAATCGAAGAGGTGAAAACAAAGCTTTAATTTATTCTCTGCTCATAATCAAATCTCTTACAATACTAGCTAATTAGACTAACAACGTAGTTGTTGCTGCAGGATTTGTGCTAAAGATGCAACCCAAAGCCCATACTTGGTAATGGAATCTAGCCTTCCAGTATATTACAAGAGGTTAATGAATCTGTTTATTTATTAGCAGATCATATATATACTATAGGTTCCGGTGCTCGAAACGGCAATGGAGAACGTTTATTTATTTATTTATTTATTTTATTAATCTGTGGGTTCCGGAGATACGAGAGGTTAATTTTATATATTCTCACGTCAAGAGTTGCTGATCTGATGAGTCAAAAGCCCCAAAAGGGCAGTCTATAAATGGAAAGCCCTAAAAGCTGGGTCAACGAGTTTTTGCCACCTGGATTCAAAGATTCGATCCGTCCGTGGAAAATATACCTCCCCCCATGCTGTTTAGGTTTGTGATGCTATTACGTGCGATGACTTTTTTTTATTCGTTTTTATTATTGCTCCTGTTCTGCCTAACTAAAATTTAAGGCGATGACCTCAAGCTCGCTTTGAGACTATCTTTTGCCGTATTTTTTTTTTAATTTAAATTTTAGATGAATATATTAAAATAAAAAAAATTAATTTAAAATAAAAAATTTAATTATTTACAGAAACGCTTTTAATTTGTACCGTGATTAATCCATCTCCACGCTAGTGTTTATCAAAGGAAACGAGTCACATGGAGCTCATAATAATTCTGATTTCAAACCTAATTAAAGCACAACCATGTATTATGAAACGTAATGAAATCAATGCACTATATGTCCCTTTCTACCTTGACCGAGGAAGGAAGGGGCGTGCCAAGGGATATATATATAATTCTAATGGAATAAATTAATTTACTGTACGCTTTTTTAATTCAATGATTTACATCCAAATCAGCGAGTAATTAAGACTGAATTCTAATATATTCATAAATGTATTTAATGGTGTATGTATGCATGTATCACATGCATGGCAAGATTAATTGACAATCTTTCTTCCTTGCATGTGATATGATCACGAATCATTTGGAACTGCATGCCCAGATAAATAAATTAGAAGATCAGGGACGAAATGAAATAGTAGAGATTATTTAAGGGAAATAGAGGAAATACAGTAAACTAGGAGGATGTTTCTGATATTTATCAAGACTTCCGAACAGAAAGCAGGTCACGTATGGATGGAGATGGAGATGGAGATGGAGATGGAGATGGGGAGTAGTGTAGTTATCTTCTTCTCTCTGGGTGCTGCCATTTCTTTTCTTCGCTTTAAATTTATAGTGCACTGTTGGGCATTTAAATATTTTTCCTTTTATTTGGTTGACATTTAATTTCTTGGTGTTTTCTAATAAATGATATTGGCTTTTTCTTGAAAAATTAGCCTTTGGGATCTCCCTGTGGTCTATTTGCTCGCTCTCTCTCTCTCTCACACACACACGCTTACCGACCCCTCCTCCTCCTCTAATTAAAGCAATCAATGAATGAAGGCATGCATGCTTGCTTGCTGCACTTTGTAATTGCATTATTTACTCTTATTTTTTCCCACTTGTGCATACTCCTTGGGATTTTTTCCATTCATTAATACATTTCCTGGCCTCAATAATTTACACTCTTCTTCTACCAATACTTCAATTCAATTCTCTCTCTCTCTCTCTCTCTCTCTACACCTTACACCTCTCCCCCATAATTAAGTTTTAAAGTTTTTTAATTAACCCCACCTCTCTCTCCCTTCATCTCCTTATATATAATGGCCTCAGATGTCCAGAACCACCAGCACCGGCCCCGGGTTCATGTTGATGGTGCTAGTCTTGATTCAAGCCTAACCTCTCTTCTCCACGTATTCAATTAGAAGAGCCCTCTGCTCTTCCCTCGGGCTGGCAGAAGTTCCTTGACGTTAAGGTAATTTATATAAATAATATATGTGACTCCTTTGGACAAGCCATAACTTGCCTTTTGCGGTCTTTCTACAGAGGCAGAACTCTTTCTGTTGGGCTCTTACAAAACTCGCTCCTGCCTTTTAATCAATCTCTGTTTGTGTTTTGTTTCTGACAGGTGTGATATACTACAGAAACAATACGCCAAAGATGAGTCGAAGAAATGGTAGCCTCCCAAAGCTTGACCTGAAGCTGAACCTCTCACCACCAAGGGTGAACCCAAGAGTGGAGTCCCCAGGCAGATCGGCAACAGTGTCACCAACATCCCCACCAAGCTCATGTGTGTCGTCAGAGAGGAGCCACGATGACGCTCTTAGATACTCTAGCAGCCCTGAAGCTACATCCATGGTGCTTGTGGGATGCCCGAGGTGCCTCATGTATGTGATGCTCTCTGAAAATGACCCTAAATGCCCCAAATGCAAGAGTACAGTGCTGCTTGATTTCCTCCATGATAACACCACTACCACCACTTTGAAGACAAGGAGGAGCTAGAGTAGTGCTCTCAAGCTCCCTTTTTAGCTAATTCTGCTGCTATTATACAGCCGCTCTCTCTCGTTTATCTTCTTTCTATCTCAGGTAGTGCTACTTGCGCTCCACTTTTTAGCTGCTGTTACAAGGGCTAAATATGAAAAACAAAAGAAGTGGAGTGCCGATAGCACTACTGCTCTTTTTGTTTCAAACTGTTTTAATCGTAGAACATAGAATATGGGCCATATGGACACAGATTGGTGTCTCTGTTTCTTTCTGGTTTCCCATCTTTGGCAGAAGAGTATAAACTAGTTAACAGCAGCTGCTGCCCAAATCTTCCAGTGAAATGTTTGGTATTCCATGATTTCCTTTCATCTATTGTTTTTCCGGGCTTTATATTAATACTCTGTATCCAAACACAGCAAGCCTCATCATCAATTCCTTCTAAATTATGTGAAAGTGCATAATCAGGGAATTTACTTGGGACCCAAAACAGAGGCAAATCGGTCACAAGTGCAGATTTTTAGTACTTGAAAGTAGTTTTCAAAGATGACATGGGGTAGGATTCGGGTCCCACGCAGTCATGATTATAAGCCCATGCCATGCCCAAGTGATCTTGTATTGCAAGGAACTTAGAGCTATTTGACTCCGAGGAGCCGAACCATATGCTCAATAGCCCATGTTCACCAAATCACCAAAGGAAGAATGACACGCTGATTCCAAAAGGATAGAGAAACAGAGCAGGTGTCTTGCAGGCGTAAACCGTAATTAGGAAACCTCAAAGAATTCTCCTAAAATTCACAATCCCAAAACACTATATGTTTAAGGCATGCTATTGGGAAGTGACTAATTATCTATGAAATGGTAAATCTTTCTTTCCCCAGTTATACAACTGAGTTCCACTATATAAAGAACCCTCTAACGGTCTTCTTCCAATATTGCTAGAAAGTTGAAATCATCCATGACCAGAGATAGAAGTAAACCCAAGATGCACCTTCACCTAAACATGCCATCTTAACATAGTAATCATTCCAACATACGTCTCTAATGACACAGATTCACATATAATATAACCAAAGGCCAAACTTCAAAAGCTTGTGTTTAGGGCAAAAAAAAAAGAGAAGAGAAGGATAGTTGGGTAAATGAAGAGGGGGATGGGTGGTTCGAGCATTGAAAAAAGGACTATACTAGATTGAAAGACCATTAAAAACACATAAATGCAAGAGTAATTGAGACAGTTGACAATAATGAAGGGTATTGCGTCAGATGATAAATACAAATTTGACTTCACCTTCATCCCTCTCTATTTTGCCTCTCTGTTCTTTTTCTTTTTATCTTTGCTTTCCTTTTCCATTACTAACTCTACTCATCACTCACAAAATGCCACCTTTCAAGCGCCATGCTCTCATTTTGGTGAATCCTCCACCTTGTGTCCATGTTCTCCCCTTTTAATTCTCCTCCTTTCCTTCTTTCCAAATCATCCTTCCTTCACTCTCTCTCTCTCTCTCTCTCTCTCTCTCTAGTGTTGAGATTTTACATTAAGAAAACACACGGAATATGCGAAAGACCATAAAAGCCACCTTATCCCATGTTAAATACCCAATATTTAAAAGGTTATAGAGAAAGAAATGGCGAGAGACGTTCAAATCCTCAACTTGTATTGTATTGTATAGTATACCATAAAAGCTTTATTGGGAGGTCGAAATAACCCTTAAACAAATGGGGAAAAAAAATCAGAGTCAAAGAATTTAGGTCATCCAGACATCAGAATGATGCAAGGAATAGAATAGTCATGTGGTCACGAACACGCAAGAGACACAAGAGAGGCCGCGCTCTAAAATGAACGCAAGGGGCCACAAGCACAACAACATGGGGCATGCATAGTTAAGCACCAACCTGCATGGGCTTAATTAAGTGGTTTATTTGGGAGAAGAACAACGAATGACTAATTATGGAAAATAAGTCACTCTCTAACATTAACAAATTTAGAAGCAGTAAATTTCAGACCAAAGCACTCAATTTATCTAATACAAATCTAGAGAGAAAATAAATCCATGCCAAATCTAGGGATGACAATCTAAGTTCAGGATTTATCATTCTAATCACATCACATCCCTATCTGTTGTTTCTGAATTTTCATCCATGTCCAATCATCCATCCTTGTGAACGAAACCCCACATGCTGGGAACAAATAATTGCTATTTCTTTCTAGTGTGCTTGACGATTACTGCTGATCATAGCCCGGGAACATTCTGTTTTCTTTTTCACTCAAGGTAGATCGAGATACAAGGATATTAACAATGCTTGTCCTACAGGAGGAATCAGTTCATTATGTCCACTAAAAGGAAATTTTCATTTCATGATAGTATAATGCAAAAGGCATTCATGATCAACAAGTCTCTGATAAAGCAGCAGTAAGCAAAAGATCCTACCTCAAAGGAGACCATAGCAAATCAAAAGCTAAACTAGCCAGCGGATACATGGAATCCTCAAATTATTAGTCAAAATGCGGTGTATATATAGTACCTGCAGCAATTCAAGATCAACATAAGTTCAGACTGGGAAACAAACCAAAGCTTATAAAATAAATTACATTTGGATTCACAATAAGCTATCTTTTTTTTTCCTTCTTTGACAAATAGCCAACCTGCAGCTGAAAAAGAATCTTCCATGTTATCCCTAATTTAGTCAAAGGAGTAAACAAGAAAACAAAATTAAGCATTCAATTGCTCCATAAAAACGTCTGACTAATCTTTTAATCAGCAAAACAAGATACAAATTCAGTGTCTATATTTCAAAGACTTCTATTATAAGGGAGCATCCCCGCTTCACTTCAGTTAAGAAAGCATTAATCTTCACGTGACAGGTGTCAAGATATTGCAAATTACTTTTGACTCCAGAAGCCCAAGCAGTTGTCGAAATTTGGTGCTTGGGTGAAACTGGCATCTTTTATCTATAATGAGTTTGCCTTCGGTTTCAAGTTTTACTTCACCTGCTAAGTCATGGCAAATCTGTGAAATCCCATAGAACATCTGATTTCTAAACTTCATTGCTGAAGAAGCATTTTGCATAGGCAGAAGAGACCAAGAAAAGGAACATTTCAATACTCAAAGGGAAAAGGAAAAATTCACCTTACAAAAACAACAGCTCTAAACCGAGAAGACCTTTCAATTTTCTAAATGATGAATAATCTGAGCTCAAAAAAACACAGCAACAGAGAGCTGATAATAATTAGAAGTCTACCACTCGGGGTGAAGGGGTGACCATATTTCAAATTTGACGTTCACACACAAATACCAGCAGTTCTTGAACCAAATGTTAAAGAGATTGCAAGAAGCTGGCACTTTTCTCCAAACCAAGTGTTATGCTGTGACTGTGAGCACGTCTAAAATCTGGTATTCAAGCAGTCAATCAAAACATTTGTTAGCTCAGCATTTACTTCCAATCTCTGCTAAATTATTTCTTTCAAGACTACAAGATTTGAGCAGAATTAAGTGAATCCAATCATCTAATATAATGAAATATCGTTTCTTTGTTCAATGTGAAAACCAAAATCCAAGTTATCCAACTATTCATGCTCACGCTTTTTGCATGCTAATTTTTCAGTCATATTTAGAGGGTGAGGAGAACTGTCAACAATATGATGGGACTCTAATCTCTTGAAGATGAGAGCAAAGATGAGCGCAAACACAAGAATGAGCTTGTAGCCTAACCAAAAGATCTCATGCTACTGGAATCAAGAAGTAAAAACAACACTCTGTGCAAAATCCAAAAACCTAGCAGAAGAGGGAGAACCTTCACCCAAAAACAAACTGATCATACAAGTTATGAGGAAAAGGCAAAACTGAGGGCACCAGAAAAGAATAGCATAGAGAAAGCATCCATGCTGAGGAAATCAGATGAAAAGGCTGGTGTGACAAGTCTTTGTTTCTCTTTGAACCAGATCCACCTGCAACTAAACAAAATCACACTCCATTTTCTCTCATATTTATTGAAAAATTATGGATGACAATGAACTGCTCCACTAATTATACATTTAATTAGCAAATGTGATAGGTCAAAGGTCCTTCCTAGGAGATGCACTGCATGGAAGTGTTCCTGACACATAGGTTCACACGTATATCCCTGACACATAGGTTCACGCGTATATCTCTCCAGGTAGTTTTTCAGATATTTCAAAATCAGTTCTTACCACCCCCTCTGATCCTAAATTAGTCACCAACACACAAATAATAGTTTTTGAATGCCACACACTGCTTAGCCTCCTATATTTGATGCGCCCACATAAATTCATGCCAAGTACCGTACCATTCGAACAACTGTTTAATATCTAGTCCTCGACTGTCAATAAGGCAGGTGAAGCAAGCAGTGAAGGACCAGTTTATTCAGAAACTGTCACATGTTACAGCCCACAAATTGATTCAGCTCATCAAGGTCCCTGCCCTTGACCCTCATCAAAATGTAGACCAAATCCAACAGAGAGACAGACTCAAACCTTTCTTTAATTGAATATTGCAACAGACATGTAAGATAAGAAGAACCTGTAATGCAACTTCCTCATCCATAATACATCACCAATTTTATCTGCACGTACTGCATTACAAGCTTAAACCAAGCAATCATCAAGACTTCATTTCTACATATTGACTACTCAATTCCACATTCAAAAACAACATTAAAACAAAATAATCGTACAAAAGTACACATGTAATACACAATCACTGGATATGGCTTTTCGTAGCTCTTGCATTATGTAAAATGGCATTAACTGCAAGGATAATTGTGATTTTAACAAAGAAACACGTAAAGCTTGAGAAAAGCCAACGAACTAGTAACAGGTCCCATAAAACAATTCCAATATTACTATTACTACCTCCACCCGCCCCTTCTAGTTTTCATTTACAGTTTCAATGAAGTTGCCCCCCGACAGAGGGTCTTCTAAATTAAAAATAATTCATTTCTCAAATGTTCACTCTAAATTTTGTCCCCTTCTTTTTTTATAGATTACGTTTTTATGTGCAACTAGTAAGCTAAAATCTGAAGAAATTTAGCTAAAGGTTGCTCAATTTGAAACCTGTGGACCTAATGATGGGTTATCACAGAATTAAAAATATTTCCAAACCTTCCTGAAAGCATATTTAAATGAAGACATTGAAAACTGATCTTTCACCGATCTTAATCTCCCCTTTTTAGGTAAACTTAGAGTTCAAGAATCTCAAGTCTCAACACCAGTAGCACACACTGAAAGTAAACATCTTGATGGATTGGAGACTGGGTGCATTCCAAATATGGAAAAATCCTAAAATCTCTACCTTCCTTTCTGTAAAGGCAAAGTCTTTGTTCTATAACATCTCAAAAAATAACAACACAGAATTTTTCCATGCACACTCCATACCTCATCCTAACAAGTCTCAACTTGTGAATTTAACAAAGTTGTGATTTTATCATATGTGCAAACTAAAGTAAGCCAAACTGCACTGCAAAAACAAAAGCATGCACTGTCTTGGCACAGACATTTTCAACAACCATTTATCGTAAAAGCCATTCCAATTATCTCCATTCATTATTATACAATGCATACCAATGATATACAAGGGGAAATGAACACCATTATAAAACAAAATTTTGACCAAATTAGTAATGGTTTCCTCCCTACGCCCAGCAGAGACATCTGAAATAGTTTCTGGACGCCCACACAACCTATTCCATTCAATTTCACATACTGAATCAAGGCTTAAGTTGCTACATCTCTTCAATGAACATTGCATGTCATGAGGGTGTAATCTTTGCAACTACAATGTCACAGCAAAACCTATATTGACGATCGAATCTCATCTCAGGCTAGAACAAGTCTGAAGAATAAATCCACGAATTTAACATGGACACCAAAAGAAGCTCATTGAATCAGGAAAAAAAAAACTAAATTAATTTTCATTTCTGAACTACCACAGCCTAACATTGCAGCTCAAAGTCAACCTTCAAAATACAATCATATTATAAATGCTGAAAGTTCAATATAATTTTCATTCTGCATATTTACCTGTTCAACTCTTCTGCTCAAAATAAGAGCAGGGCTAGATTCACGATGTGTCCAAAATGCTGAGGTTCTAAGAAGGCAAAAATAAATCCACATTTTGACAAACAAAACCTTTCACAGGTTCTCTTGATGTAATTCTCCCCAACCACTACTGCTTCTAATATATTTGTCAACAATACCAAATTCCCTATTCTGATCAACCCGCCTAGCATAGTTCTCAATGGAGATAAGGCCCTTCTTCAACCTCCTGTAGTGGATGATCTCCCACGGCCACAAGCGAGCAGAACCAAAGTAAGCCTCAGCAGGCAAAGGCTTTTCATTCTCATCTTGACAACCAAGGCCATAGTGCTTCAGAACACTGCTCAACTCCCCTGCAGAAATGCTTGTTGAGTGGAAGGAAGATGAGCTGGCAGGAGCTTCTGGGTCCAATTTCTTCAATGGAACTTGCACATGCTCAGTTTCAAATGTATCAGAATTTTGACATTCCATCTCTAACACAGGCTCCAGAGAGAGATTTCCAGCAGCAAGTGTGCCTTCCTCTGACAGTATTTGTGTGCTTGAATTAGTTGCTTTGTGCAATGAATTGGACACCATTAGGCAGTCATCATTATCCTTCTGAAGAGGCTGATATTTTTCCATTTCAGTGTCTGCTTTGGACGACGTGTCATTCACAGCAACCATCTTCAATCCATGTTTATCACCCTGCAAGCCAGTTTCACCTTCTACTGGTTGCACTTCTTCAATAAAAACCTCCTTGGATTCAGGTGTTGTAGCATTATCTGATGAGCCTTTCATGATCAGCTGTGCCTTATTTGAAGAGGACGGCAAAGCTTGACCAAGTGACACGGACAAGGATAGGGATGTAGGAGATATTGATCTTGACATGGTTTTAGAACTTTGGGATCTAGAATAGAGTGATGTTGAGCCAGACCTTAAGCTGGAAGATACTGATTTTGATCTAAAGTGGGAGTGAGACCTTTGCAGCTGCTTAGAGGAATGAGATGTAGAATGCAATCTAGATGTGGTGCTGTCAGAATGCAGAAAAGATGAAGTTGATTGTCTCCCTTTCTTTGTGCCATGTCTTTTTGGAGATTCAATTTCCTTCCTACTTTGTCTTTTCCTTTCATACTCCTTTTTACAGGACCAATCAGTTTCCTTTGATACAGCAGATCTTCCATTCCTTGTCACTTCTTCATGCCTTCCTGAACCAGATGATTCTTTATCATTCTTGAGTCTCCTTCCTGGTATAGCATCTCTACTTGACTGGAGCTTTTCCCATGACCTGGATCCATTTTTTTCTGGATCGCCTTTACCTCTACCACTTCTATGGATGTCATCAGTGTGCCTACTGTCAAACCTAGTGACATTTCTCTGTGAAGCATTTTCCTGGGGACAATTGCGCATTTTGTGACCAGAGCCTCCACATTCGTAGCAAATTTCCTGGGATTTTACATCACTAAGACGGTTTAAAGTTGCATCGCTGGTGTGATCCCCCCCTGCATTCTCTTGAGAGCTTTGTAAAGCAAGAGTACCGCCAGAATAGGCTTTTTGAAGATTTTCATCATTGTTTCTCCTATCAAAACCTTCATAAGGATCATATCTATCAAATTCTACCCCATTTTCAACACCAACTTCATTTGGTGGGTTATGGAATTGCTCACCCCATCTATCATTGTCCATTGGGTCAGGTCCAACCCTACCTCTTTCATCTAGAAAATCTTCTCTATAACCCTGATGTTCTTTGTTGGTGTGGTCTTCAATGTCATCCTGGTGGTTAGCTATCTCTTCCTGGTGCATGTCTGCAGAACTAGGTATTCTGCTATTCCTATCTGCTTGAGTAAAACTCAACCTATAATCTTGCTGATGATTGGAACCCAATTTTCTTTTAACATGATCTCCTCCTCTGTCAGAATTCCCACCATGCTGTGGCTCATAAGATCTAGCAGTCCTTGCAAATCTTTTAAGTGGTCTAGGCTGTTTATTTGACCATGAGAGAGTTAGTGGTTTCCCACAAATGTTCCTCTTATGTAGTGCTCTCAAAGCTTTTTCTGCATTTGGAGGGAATTCATATACCACAAACCCATATCCATCTTTCATTCGTACATTACACCGACCAAACCTTTGGAAGACACGCTCAAGTTCATCTCTACGAATGTGAGACGATAAGTTGCCAATATGCAATGACATCTGCAGCCAAATTTTAAAAACTCAGATAGAAATATACACTTGATTAACTTAAACATGCACATGAAGACACAGCATGCTGAATTCAGCATGCACTCGAAGCCCCCTGCCCCTCAAAAAAAAAAATTAAAAACAAGAAAAGCACAAGCAGAAGCTACAAGTTCCTCGAAATAAAGTTATGCCATTTCCTTGTTTCTTAAGCAATGTACTCCTAATTGATGACACATCACCATGATGTATCAGCTCATGTATAGCGTAAGGCAACATCAATAACAGAACTAATGTATCTGTCTTATTAAAAAATAAATAAACTACATTTCTTTACTCAAAAAAACATTCCTTACTATCCTCGAAACAGAATATTATTCCCTATAATAACCCAACTCTCTTTCTATCATTTTAATGAGCTTTATTACAAAACACTCTGTCAAAAAAAAAAAAAAACAGGAATCTTTTTTTTTTCCTTTTCAAGTAACTTAAACCCAAGTTTTTAACATTTAACACATAAAAACACACGCTGTCTCCGCACTTCATCTCAACCCTGTCGCAAAAATCTCTTTATATACAAATTTTGTGTAGATTGTCTTTTAATAGCTCAGAATCGTGTTTTTTTCCCTTTAAATTTCCATAAACACGTGAAAATCGAGAAATACAACTTTACAAGACTATTTTTTTTACAAGCAATAAAACAATCTGAACCATACAAACAGGATATCGAACCAGACAATCTGGAAACAATAACGAGGAGAAATTAAACAAGCTGCGAAGCATTTCATCAAGCGTCTGGTAGGCAAAAAAGAAGATGAAAATAAAACAGAAGAGAAAGTAAAATAGAGTAAGAAATAAATACCAGTGGAGATTAGAGAAGGAACCAAGGAATTGTTGTTCTTGAATCTTCACTGTTTCGGTCTTTTCTCTCTCGACTTAAGCGTTGTCGATTCGAATTAGAAACGCTTACTGGTTTTGGCTTGTGTTGTGTTTAGATTTTTGGTTTTGGCTTTCGCTTTTTTGGTTCTGGAGACGTGCTGCGTTTTTATTGGCAGGTAAAGACCAGTTTGTTACAGGGTTAAAAAGTATATTTATAATTTTTTTATTTTAAATTATTTTAATATATTAATATTAAAAAATATTATTTTAATATATTTTTAAATAAAAACTACTTTAAAATATAATCATAATCACATCAACATCCATATTACAAAGTAACCAGGGAGTTAGGAATCTTCGTTCCTGAGAAAATGCTGGTGATTAAGTTTCTTATTTTATTTTTTTTCTACAAACTTTAAATTAGTTTGTAAGCTATCACATCTTTGAGTATTTTTTTATATCAACTTTATCATTTAATTCGGGTTAAAAATATTTTTTTCACCATTTTTAAAACTTTCTATACAAAATTATTTTATATATATATATATAAAAAAATATCATTTTATAAAAAGAAAAACTAAGACTTCTAGTTAAGAATATTACGAAAGCAGAGTTTTTAAACTCGATCCGGTGGTTGACCCAGCCCAAGACCCAGGTTCTAGGTTTTGACAGGGTCATCTGGTCACCTGGGTCAATTCTGATTTTTAAAAAAATCAAAATAATATCGTTTTAGTAAAAACAAAAGCCAACAAGTTACAACTGGATTTTTCACTAGATCTTGACGGGTCAACCTGTTGAGTCATCCCAGGTTTTGATTTTTTTATTTTTTTTAAACCCAGTTTATTTTCAGTTTTAGATCAACCCACCAGATCAAGTCGGTTTCAAAACTACGAAGAAAAGTCTTTTAATTGAGAGATCAAAATAATTTGATAATAAAACTGATACCAGAAATAGTTTACGTGTGAGCTTAACTATATCCTAATAATTTGTGGGTATACTTGAGATTTGCCTTTATTTTTCAGTTTTACTCTTTATTATGTTTACATTTTAGGTTTTGTTTCTCTTCACTGCTTCCTATTAAAATTGGTCAACGTGTTGTTGTTGTATCGCAATTCCATGGTTGTGGTAACAGTTATGGGTTGGAAAGTATTTTTAAAAAATTTTAAAAATTTTTTATTTTTATTTTTGTTTTAAATTAATATATTTTTTATTTTTTAAAATTATTTTGATCTTCTGATTTTAAAAATATTTTTTAAAAAATAAAAAAACATTATTTTAAATATTTTAAAATAAAAAGCATTTTAAATTTTTTTTATCACTCTCAGACACACTCATATCAAACACCGTCATATCATGTTTTTTGAAGCAGTGTTTGCTTCGTAGATAAGACCAAACAGCAGATAACAAAATTTGTCCCTACCTTCGTTTATTTATAAAGAATAAAATAGAACAAAATATAAAAAAAATATATATATCTTGATGGAGACTTTTATGTATAAAAAAATTCACTACATCATATATATTTCAAATGTTTTTTATTTTTCCTAATGATTTTTACTTGTTCTTTTTTTTCATTAATTAAATTAACATAAAATACATAAATAAATATTACTTTAGTTTATTAAATAATTCTATTTGATATTTATTTAGTGTATGATAGCACAAATACAAAGTAAAAGGTAGCCAAAAGTGCCATGTATAAGCTTTTTAAAAAGTAGCAAAAAGTGTCATGTATAAGCTTTTTGAAAAAGAAATAAAAAAAATATAACATTTATTTTATTTTATATATAAGATTAATAGATAATTCAATAGAAACTTTATTTAAACACTTAAAAATAATAAAGGAAATAAAGGGGGGGAAGTAAAGTTGATGGATTTGTACTTTGTAGCTAAGCCACGGCAAAATTGAACGCAAAATTGTTTTTTTTATCATTATATAATAATTATTTTTTAAAATTATATGGAGTTAGTTCCATGATTTTATTTTATTTTATATAATAAAATTACTTATTTAACCTTAAAATAAAATAATCTAATATCTTCTATTCGGAGATATTTTTAGATTTTTAATTTTTTTAAAATAATATGATTATTTTGATGTCATTGAAGGGATAACTAACAAAACTCTCACTCAAGGAGTTTTTTGTCATTGTATATTATTTTATTGTAATTTTTAAGGATGTTCAGCGGCATTGTTATAAATTATATTTATTACATATAATTAAAAAAAACCTTGTTGGTGCATGCGCAACATGCGTCAGCGTGTGGACAATCCCCGTATTGTTTGGGCAGCGCTTAGAGAGTTGTTCGACCATCAAACACCGTCTTCTGGGACGGCGTTTAAAAGATCTCCGCACCCCAACCAAATAAGGTGGCATATATTCCAAGATTCACCGCGGTTGGCCCTTGTGACAATTTATTTTTCCCCTTTTCTTCTCTTTTCTCCACCTAGATTTTCACGCCAAAAAGAAAGAGTAAAACAACCATTTAGTTTGTTGATTTTTTAGATTTGATCCCTTTTCTTTTTTATTATGGTTTTTTTATCTTGAATAATTTAAAGAATTTGGTCCCCATTTCTTTATTGCTATTTTTTTGTTTGAAGTCGTTTTTTCAATTGATTTTGTTTTATGATTGCACCATTCGTTGCTTTTTTCCTATTAAGTTTAATCAATGTTCTTTTGATAGTCAATTTTTTATCCTTAACAAGTTTTTATTTTAAATCATAAATGATTTTATTTTATAATTTCACTCTTTTTTTATTTTTTTTCCTATAAAATGTAATTCCAATTTGTTTTGCTTAGACAAGTTTTTTAGATTAAGTATTTTTAAATTGACTTTTAATAAACTTCTAATTGTACCCAAATCCATGGTTTTAAGGTTTGTGAGTATTTAGAATTTTACCAGGTTTAGAATATTTGTTTGAGTTTATTTGGATGTTACAAATGCTTTTCAATTTTAACCCCTATTATTTTTTTATCTTTAAAATTTACTCCCTTTTCTTTTAATTTTTGTTTATTTTATTTGGCATCATTTTTTTATTTTTTAAAATGCATCATCCTTAAGTTTTTTCTATTAAATTTTATTCTTATTATTTTTACAGCTTTTGCAAGTTTTTTACAAATTTCTTTACCAATATCATTCATTGAAATTAAATTAGTTGAGAATTGAGTTTCTTGATTGAATTCAGGTCAAAGAATTCACGAGTTACGACCTTTAAAAATCAGACCATGTTTAAGAGATTTTTCTGAGTTTGCTTTCTTTTTTTTCTTTTTTATGTTTTCTTATTTTTTTATTCTCTTTTTTTTGTTATTTTTTGGTTTTGATTCTTTTGGGTTAGCCCTTAACAATTTCTTTGTATTCCACCCCCTACTATTTTTTTAGTCTTTTGAATTTGGTTATCATTTTTTTAATTGCAATTTACTTTATTTGTGATCATTTGTATTATTTTCTTTCAAACTTCATCATCCTTAGGTTTTTTTCTGTCAAATTTTATCCTCATTCTTTTTGTTGCTATTTTTTTTCTTTTGCATGTTTTTTTTAATATTTTTCCGTCATTTCATTTTTTAAAATTAAATTTGTTAAGAGATAAGTTTGTTGATTGAACCCACGTCCAAGATTTCACAAGTTGCAGGTTTTAGATATTCGACTAGGTTTAGGAGGTTTGTCCGGATTTGCTTGATTTTTTTCTCTTTTTTATTATTTTTAATCTATTTCTTGTTTTGTTTTCTTATATTTTGGGTTTCATTCTATTAGGTTAGTCATTTATATATATATATATTTTTTTTAATTTACCCCTTATCATTTTTTAATATACATATAATTTATCAAATTACAAAGTTTTTCAATTTCATCCCCTATGATTTTTGAATCTTTCAAGTCTGTGACTCATTGTTTTAATTACTATTTATTTTGTTTGAGATTTATTTTTTAAAATTTCATCTTCATTCTTTTTGTTGCATTTGCAAGATTTTTTATTAATATTTTTTCAATGATTCCATCTTTCAAGATTAAATTGGTTGACAATTAAACTTCTTGATTGAACTTGAGTTCAAGATTTAACAAGTTGCAAGTTTTTAAGATTAGACTAGGTTTTGGAGGTTCGCTTGAATTTTCTTGGTATTTCCCCCTTTTATTAAGCTGATGTTTTCTTCTTCTTCTTTTGAAGTTTTAATTTTTAATTTTTTATGATTTTCTTTCTATTAAGTTAGCATTGAGTTGTTTAATGATCCATAAAGACTCAGGTATGATTCTTTTTATCTTTTTTTATTGCTTTTTTTTCCATATTATTTAAACTACTATTAGAAACAATGACTACTACTTTTTTTTTTGTGTAATTAATCCAATTTTCTTTATTTGCATATACTAAATATGTTGTTGGAAATCCAAATCTAGAAACAAATAAATTCCACAGATGGTATGCAAGATCCCTTATAAAAGCGTAAAAATGTTGTTGGGAATTGAAAAACCCATTTTGGGAATTAATTAAAGACTAATCGAAAGATGGAGGAGGGAGAGAATGACCTAGTGTATTTATAGCCTACACGATACAATATTTAGAGCAAGCAAAAACTCAAAATCAAAATTTAGGTTCTTAATGGATTAATCAAATAGCTGTTGCAACTAGGTCATTAGTGTTTTACAAGCTTTGGTGGATTCACATGTGCAGTGGTGGAGCCAGAGTTTTTTAAATGAGGAGGCAAATTATTAACAAATACTATATTATATAGATATGCATTAGAAATCAATTCAAAACATATATATTAATTCATATCAAGTAAAATTAATTTAAAAATACTTTTAAAATGAAAAAACTTACATTATAATTGTTCTCTTCAAGTTTTTATATTTTGAAATCGCTTCATAATAGCTTCATTATCAATCTTATCGAAGATATCTTTCTCAATGTATATAACCAAACTATCATCATTCATCCACTTATCTCTCATCATATTTCGCAATCTACTCTTGACAATATGCATAGCAGAAAAAACTCTCTCCAATGTAGTAGTTGCAACTGGTAGAAGTAATGACAATTTGATAAGCATATATACTAATGAAAATATCAAATTCTACTTTGTTTTTACCATTTTATCTGCAAGACTAGCAATACTTTTAATATCAGAGAACTCATCATCACCACGTAGATCAATAATATACGTATCAAGTTGGTCACCAAGTACTATAAGATCCACTATAGAGAATTCACTAGGATAAAAAAGAGCAAAGCGAATAAGCTTTTCTTTATTAAAAGTAAAGAAAGAGTCATTTAGGCTTAAACGTGCCATATAAAGAAGTAACTCCGTACTCGTCTCAGTAAAACGATCATCCAACTCAGTAAGTTGCATGTCAATGATATTGTTAAACAATTCATAACGAAAATGGTATAAGTTTGTAATCCCTTGAGATTTTCACATTGAACGCCCACGAAGCTTGTACTTATCATCCATGTTTAGAATATTAATATCATGTTTGATGCAAAAAGATGACACTTCTTCCAATAAAGATTCTGAATTATTCTCTCTTATCATTTTGAATCATTCATTTGATGTTTTCAATAAACTCATAGCATTTTCTATGTCTTGATCTTTTCTTTATAATGCTTGTGAGAACTCATTAGTAACTGCTAGTATCCTTCTCAAACAATGAAGCATGAACATAAAATTAAATGATTCCATAATACTTGTTAAAACGACTATTTCCGTTCTCTGTTCTGAGTTCATCCCATCCTCCCTTACAATCTCAAGCACATCAACAATTGATGAAAACATTACAAGTAGATGAATAATTGTAACATAGTGGGAGTCCCAACGGGTATCACCATACCTTCTAAGAGAAGTTTCTTGATTCAGGCCTCGTCCACTAGAAATTTCTTCATTTTCAAGTCCTTCAATAATTCTAGCATATTATTTTTCTCTAATCACCTCCATCCTTTTACATGATGCTCCAACTATATTTATAATGCTAGAAATAAAATTGAAAACATCTCCAACTTCATTATGCTTCTTTGTAATAGCCACGAGAGTCAATTGAAGTCTGTGAGCAAAACAATGTACATAATATACACTTGGATTGTTACTTAGAATAAATGCTTTCAAGCTATTGAATTCACCTCACATGTTACTAGCTCCATCATATCCCTGACCACGCAATCTTGATATGCTTAGCCCATGTTTAGAAAACAAGCTTCAATAGCTATCTTGAGTAAACTAGCAGTTGTATCTGACACATGCTGAATGCCAAAAAAACATTTAATTATATGTTCATTGTTGTCTACATATCGTATAACAACTGTCATTTGTTCCTTGATTGATATGTCACGTGACTCATCAATTAAAATTGAAAATAATGAGTCACCTAGATCTTTGATAATCACATTTGTAATCTCCTCTACAACAGCTTGAATAATGTCTTTTTGAATATCTGGAAAAGTCAATTTGTTATGTTTAGGAGCTTCACTGAAAGTAACTTTTTTAATAGTTTTATTATTTCTGGAAAGAAAATGCAAGAGCTCTAGATAATTTCCTTGATTGCTTGAACATTCACATTCATCATGGCCACAAAATGGAAGTCCTTGGTGCAACAAAAAATGAGCACACTCTATTGAAGCATTCAATCGAGTTCGATAATCACTTTGACTCTTTACCATCTGCTCAAATAACTAAGTCATGATACTTTGTTTTTCATTCATCAAATTCTCACATTTTATCCAAGCTACATTATAACTATTATTAGACTTTCCAATATGAAGATCAAATCTTTCCCTTTTTTTCCAATTTAAAAACTCATCACCCACTAATCAACATCCCCTTTTGACTTGAAGACCTTTTGACTTGAAGAGGTAACAATACAAGCAAAAGGCAACATCTTTGGCTATGTTGTACTCTAACCATGTTGGGTATGCACCAAACCAAACCGGATTAAAGCGTCGTAGTGTTCATATATTCTCAAATTTTTTTTGAGGAAAATCACAATGCGAAGGTTGATAAGGACCTTTTTGTAGATAAGCTCTTCAGATTGTATCCTTATCATTTATATGGTATTCATAAATTGGTCTTCTTAAGCCAGGGTCATCAAGGAGAGTGTCGGGGTTGATTTCAATATGATTTTTCTTTGAACTTGATTGAATTACATGACTTGAAGCTTTGATTGACTCTTCATTCTCAAGGGTTTTTTCTTATAAGAAAGTAGATTATCTCATATCATGCAACGGGAAATATTGTGTTTACTTCTTATTATTTTTTTATCTAAAAGATTTTCAACGCCTCTGAATTAGAACTAAAATTTAAATATTTTTCAAAAATAATTACAATCATGCTCAAGGTTTAAATATGCTATTTTTTTTTGTAGCTATTGTTTTTTGTTATTGTTATTATTACTATTATTGTTATTATTTTTTATTTTGTTTATCTGTATTTTTTTAGTTAATATTCATCAATTCTTTTAAAAAATGAGCTTTTATCTTTTTATTTTTTTAGTTTTTCGGTTTCTAACTTAAGTGCCTGTTTAATATCATATTGCATAATATTTTTATAAAAATATTTTTTACTTAAAAATAAATTAAAATATTTGTTATTATTTTTAACGTTATCATATTAAAATAATTAAAAATACTAAAAAAATAAATTTAATGTTTTTTAAGAGAATTATACTTTTGAAAAGTACTATAAAATAAAAGCTGATCGAATGAAAAAAATAATCATAAAATGAAGTTTTTAAACTTTTAAATCTTATTTGACAAAAAATATTTTAGTTCGATCCACAATTAATAAACTATTAGTACTCTCGGGTTTAAATCAAAATTAAATTTCTATGAATAATTTTTAAAATGTAATTTCATAATAATTTAGTATATTTAAAGGTGATCCAGTTTGTTTTTATGTTTTAAAAATGTTTTTGAAAAAATTTAAATTTAAATTTATTTTTTTATTTAAATTAATATATTTTTTAGTGTTTTTAGATTATTGTGATGTGTTAATATAAAAAATTATTTTTTAAAAATAAAAAAATATTAATTTAATATATTTATAAATAAAAAATATTTTAAAAAAACAACTACATACACAAAAATTAAAAAATCACGACCATAAATTTATCAAAACAGACCAATCACTAAGACCTAGATTTCCTTAAATGAACAAGCTATGGATAAACTGTTCTAGTGGGACCTTTTTAAACCCGAAACAACTAATCCCCTTACCACCCGAACCAAGCCTTGTAAGGGTTCTTATTGTTTTTCTTGTAACTTGTTCTCTCCACTTAGCCCAAGTCGCCTTCAGTTTTCCCAAGATTCTCCTCTCCATTTCTGACTCCTCGCCCTCTCCTATTTTCTCCCTTTTGCTTCAACCAGATCTCATCAACACCGACAGACAGAAACCTCAATAGTGAACCATCCATGACGCTTGGCTCAGGAGGATCCAGTGTCGTGGGTTAGCCCTTGATCGATTATTTTTACAACCCCCCCTATGATTTATGCTTTTTTGTTGATATCTTGTAAATTCTGTTCTCGATCTATCCTGATTTGTCTTTTTGTTGGGTTATGTTTACTTCTTTGATTTGGGATTATGTGTTAGCTGCTAATGATGGAATTTATTTGGGGTTTTAATTGTGCTCTTTTTTTTTTTAATTAAATCTGCTTCTGGGTTGTTTTTATTTGGCAAATTAATGGGATTTTTTTAATTTGGCGATTGCAATTTTATGTGTGGGTCTCATCTGCTTGAGTACCTTGTCAAGGGTTTGTTGTTTTATGGAAAGTAAAATTTACTGTTCTAATTTGATGAGAGTTATTTGAACATATTCACTTCAGCATATGTTTAGGACTTAGTCCATGGTTGTGACTGATTCATTATCGGCAACGAGTTGTTTGTTGTCTGGTTGGGGCAGAAGAAATAGTTAGCGATGTTTTAATGGTGTTTCTGCTCTTATTGGTGTTTTTTTTTATAAGGCGCAACAGAAGAATTTGGAGTTTAAGAAAGTGGAAACACTATAGGTCTTGGTTTCGTGGATACTGAGGTGTGGTTGTGCATGTGCAGGTTTCTGCAAATTTTTAAAATGTTTAGTTGCTGAGTTAAACTGTTTAGTGTTTTTCTTTGACATCACTCTGATGATATTTTAGCTTTTGTTCTCTGATCAAAGAGTCTTAAAATCTGGATGATGTGATGGAACCATTTGCAATGTTTTAAACTTGAGCAGAATGTTCATGTGGTGACTTTGAAAATGTTGTTGGAATTTGAGTTTGCTCAAGCGGGAATGTTTGGATTTACAAAAAAGATTGGGAAGCTAGTGCTCATCTGATTCTTAAGTCTGTTTTTCAAGATGAATTTTGATTGTTGCTTAGACTAGAGTCTAGAAAATAAAATGGAATATCGACATTTTAGGTTAGATATTGGACAGCGTGTGTTAGAAACAATCAGTGGCAGCTGGTAGCTGTCTATATGGTAAGAGGCGACTGACCTGATAAGTATGTTTACATCATGTAGATAGTCGAAGTGCTTTTTTCCAGAGTTTGCTGGCCTGAACCCATATTTGATCTGATTGTTGCATTACTAACTGGAAGCATCTGGAGCAGTTGATTTATCAAGGATGTTATTGATGGGTTGACATTTGATTCTCAACAGTTTGTTTTATGCCCTTGGCATTTACATATAAACTAGCAGATGTGTTAAACGGGCATGGAATTATTATTGGCTTATGAAAGCCATGGAGTTTGGTAGCGACTTTGTAAAAATCTCTAAATGTTGAACAATTACTTTGGAGCTTGAACTTGTTTAGCATTTTAATTCTGAGTTTTTTTTGGCTTTCTATCTTATCATTGATGTAGAAGATTGGGTGATATTGAGTGTTTGAGTTTCTTTGCAGTCCCTCGGAACTTCAGATTGCTTGAGGAACTTGAACGTGGAGAAAAAGGTATTGGGGATGGCACAGTAAGCTATGGAATGGATGACGGAGATGACATTTACATGCGCTCTTGGACTGGCACTGTAATCGGTCCTCACAACGTAATTTCGTAATTTTTATACTCGTAATTGTTAAAAACTATCCATAGGATGAGACATCATGCTTGTGGAATTGCATGTATATGTAGCAAGTTTGACAATAATACCGGTCTAGTATTATTTCAAACACTGAAAAGAAATATAGCATCTGTATGGATGTTGGGTTTGCTGTTGCTAAAGGTCCAAATTTCCTGTGGTTTTAGTAATTTTAAGGATAGGCTCGTAAAAAATTTGTTGGACACTTAGTTTGCTATTGCTACGCGGCTGCTTAAGATTCGATTTTGGGTGTAGTCTAATTAATAGGCTTGCTTTAGACTACACAGTCTTTGTGACTTGCATCACAAAAGGTCATACTTGTATTTTCATTTTATAAACTTCTTTAATACAGATGTTGTCCTTCACTAGTCATGGCAATGAGGTCATTTTGCTCTGTTTGTTAGTAATTGTAACACAAATGATGTATCTCTGACCATTGATAAAGGGTGGTGTATTACATGTTTGAGGTGATGCTAGATCAATTTGCTAACTGACTTAAAATTGTTTGATTTAGTTTGCTTGGGGAATCTCTGAAATAAAGGGGAGAACTTCTCAGATTAAATTGTAACATGTTTAAAGGCAAGGATATAAGCTGCTTAATCAAACAATTGAATTGAACAAAAAAATCTTGTTTTGGTTGACACTTACTGCAGAATGAAATCTATTGTGGCATTTGTGTTAGTGTGTCTTGGCTTCTAACCAATCTGGATGCTTTACAATTTCAATGGCTTCTTTTTTATGTCAGACTGTACATGAAGGTCGAATTTATCAGTTAAAGCTGTTCTGTGATAAAGATTACCCGGAGAAGCCACCAAGTGTTCGCTTTCATTCTCGGATCAATATGACTTGTGTTAACCATGAAACTGGAGTGGTATAGTTGCACACTACTTGCATATTTATCTTATTCCATTTTGTAGTGATTACTTCAGTTTGTTTCATGCTGTAGAGCTGCCTTGGTATCTTGTGTACTCCTTCCATCCGAAAATGTTAGTCCATCACCAAAAGCAGTAAAAATTTTAGTTTACCTTCCAAGTTTGAAAAAATTAGTATTTTCTAATCATTTTGTAGGGATTGAAACGAAATATAAGTAAAAAGTAGAACATAATATTTGTCTAATTTAATAAATTAATTAGTAATTTTTTCTTCTTCTTTCTGCTTACTGGACGAATAATGGGGACCAAAGGAGTGATTTTTCCATCATGATATCTGTATGCTTGTTTTTGTTCGTTGCACAGATTGGATCAGGTTCATCCATCGCTGCTGATTTTTATATCAGCATTAGTCTATATGCTATAATCATGGGCATTGAACCCAATTTTATTGTTTTTTGGATGGTCTGGTTGAATTGGATGATTAGAAGTTGATAACATGCTATTTCTGCAGGTGGAACCAAAAAAGTTTGGACTTCTCTCAAATTGGCAGCGAGATTACACTATGGAGGACATACTGACACAGCTGAAGAAGGAGATGACAGCACCATACAACCGGAAGCTGGTCCAGCCTCCTGAGGGTACCTACTTCTAGCTTCCAAGGTCATATAGATAATGGAGCATGTTGCTTTTGCAATATTACATATATAGTTTGTAATCCGGTGTTGGTCTCTGGGGAATGCCCTTAAAAAGCTTCCCCGGTTACCTCCCCATGGCTTCATTGACTTGTTGTCTGTCTTCTTTCGTGAAACTGTGTTGAAGGGATGCTGTTTGATTAATGGGATTTATCTGCGTGTCAAATATTTATAAACACACACCAAGCAGTAATTTAGTTTTAGCTTTATGAGCATATAATTGCCTCTATTTGGGGGGGGGGGGGTACAATTGCTAGTTTTTATTTGTGGAGCCCTTGCTAGCATACCAAAATTTACAGGGACCTGTGCTGCTGTGCAGCTACTGATGAACTTGCATAATGTTAAATTAAAATTTATAACTGAGTATCCCATCCTTCATGCAGAATCAATGCATCATGATAGTTCTCCAGGTGGGATTTTTGTTTTATATGAAAATGCAACCAAAGCACTAAGAGGACTAGAGCATTGATGTTAGAAAAATAGTTTTCAATCTTCATGGTTTTATAATCATGTAAAAAAGCATGTTATGAAACTTTTGAATTTTGATGGCTGGAGTTGTGCACAAGGCTAGGGGTCGTGAATACAAAAGAGGAGGCAAGTGGAAACCGAATATTTTTCAGCTTCAACTTATTTTTCACATCTGATCCGTTGCTTGCTTCAAAACAAATGGATCACTACTTTGCCTTCATACCTTGCATATTTGATACAGGAAAGGTAGGAAATACAGAGTAGAAACAGTTCGCTCACGTAAAGAATAGTTCAATACTACAAGTTAAAAATCAAAGAGATCATTATACAATTAAAGATATATATATAGATGCAAATAACTAACTTTCTAAAGATATAAATTTATCCACTACTTTCGAGATACAGAGATGAGGGAAGGAGATACATAACTCAATGTGGTGTTTAAAAGCCAAGTTAAAGATTTTTTTTAATTCAAATTTTAACCAAAGATGCTTAATGCATGGTTTGAATGGTTATTTTACACTTGAAACAACCTCTTTTCAAAATTTTAGACTAGTCTTTTCAGTTTTTTTTCTTTATATTTAGTTCATGTTTTTTTAATTTTGATTTTTAATAATTTATAAAATTATATTTTTTTTCAATTTCATCCCTTTATAATTCTTAATTTTTTAAATTTAGTTTTCAATTTTTTTATTGCTATTTGTTTTGTTTGG
>Ga0325411_1001490_pt1 | contig 26164 bp, 17 predicted proteins | sample PopdelMetagenome_13_FD_206181 | JGI IMG/M metagenome (GOLD analysis project Ga0325411, IMG submission 206181) | Populus deltoides microbial communities from Bellville, Georgia, United States - Xylem-PdIQD-R4 | ecosystem: Host-associated > Plants > Phyllosphere > Stem > Wood/Secondary xylem... | reverse complement strand
CATGCATCGAACATATCAAGGCTGGTTAATATAGAGGACTGCAGATTGTATGGAATGAAGAGTCATGACTGCCACGTGTTTATGCAAACACTCATCCCATTAGCTTTTCGTGATTTGTTGCCAAAGGAAATATAGGATGCACTCACGAAGATCAGTCATTTCTTTAGAGATATATGCTCCAGCAAGTTGAATGTTGATCACATTGAGAGACTTCAAACGAATATCATCGAGACACTATGCAAACTTGAGATGATATTCCCTCCATTATTTTTTGACTCAATGGAGCATCTCCCTATACATCTACTGTTCGAGGCAAAAGCTGGAGGACCGGTCCAATACAGATGGATGTACCCATTCGAACGGTTAGATATTACAGTTGCAATGTAATTCATATATAAAAGTATTTTATATGTTTTTCTTAATTGAAAATACTTGATTAATATTTCAATGCAGGTACTTGTTTAATCTTAAGAAAAAGGTTAAGAACAAGGCGCATGTTGAGGCTTCGATATGTGAGGCATATTGTTGAGGAGATCTCAACATTTATCTCGTACTATTTCGAACCTCATCTGAGAACGAGAATCAATCGCGTTTCACAGCATAATGATGGCTATTGTTACCCAATTTTTGACCCATTTTTTTGATAAATTTTTTTAAAAAATTAAAAATAGCAAAAAACAACGAAAACCCCCCAAAAAATACATTTTGATATATTTGCATCATTTTTAGCATTTGAAAAAAGATAAAACCTAAAAAAAACCTCTCAGCCGCCGCCCACCATAGACTGATCTTCCCCCTCATCAACCTTCTCCCCTCTCCCAGCCAACAAAAGGCAGCCGCTCACCTTTCACCACAAACCCCGGACCCAGCATTTCCCTCTCCTAGCCAAACACAGCCGCAAGCCGCCCCCGTCTCTCTCAGCCACTCCTCTTCTCCAGCCGCTCACCACATAGGCCTCACTAGACCTTCCCTCTCACAGAACCCAGGCCGATCTTCCCCCACAAAACAGCCTCACTTCCTGACTCTCCACTGACCCAACCATTCCCACCAACTGAACACAACAGCAGTCCGCTCACCCTCCCTTCCTCACCACTGCTAACCGCGACTCATTGTGGAGAAGATGAAGAAATAAAAAGGGAGGACGAAGGATAGTGGAAGGGGGCAGAAAACCGAGACTTTAAGGGTGTCGGTCTCCCAATCATGGCAGCGGTGGACGACACTGCCGATGTAGAAATGAAGAAGGAGGAGGGAAGTTATCGATCCGGCCATCCACCCACCTGGTCTGTTGGCGGCGCGTGCAACGCCCGGCTCCAGATTTGGCAGATCTGAAGGAAGAGAAGTCGGTCTGAAAACAAAGAAAGAAAAGCTACAACAGACTTGCTTGTTGTGTTTTTTATTGTTTTGCAGGTAACGGCGGTGCTCACCGCCGACGAGGAAAGGAACAAGGGAGGAAGCCATTATGGATCTCCGTTGCTGCCTGAATTTCGCCGCGGCGTGTGAACGCACGCGCCGCTAGTGGCTGTGGCGCGTGGAGGAGACGCGCCGCCACTGTTCCACAATCACAAAGGATGCCCAGAATTCTTCAGCACTGTTCCCGAAGCTTTTTTTGTAATTTTCAAATGTTGCTGTGTATATTTAGATTACTGGCATTTTATTTATTTTGAACTTTTGATATTTTGTAATATGTAAAAGTGACGTGTGAGTTGAGCATAGTAAAAAGTGATATTAGTGTGTGTGTTTGTTTTTTTATTTATGTTATTGAATTATAAAAATAAAATAGAATTAAGTGTTTAATGTGAATATAGTTAAATATCTTAAGGACAAATAAAATCATGTTATATTTTCCATGAAAATGTAAGAACATGTTTCTAAATATATTCTGGGATTTAATAACTGATTTATTAAAACCTTAGAATTTGATTAATATTTCAAATTTTCAAATCATATCAAATCGCAAAGCAGCTTACCTCATGTAGGGTGCGCTAGGGGTGCTAATACCTTCCCTAGCCACAACCAGTCCCTTGCCTTTGAATCTCTAACAACGACCAGTAAATACGGGTTTCCTAGTAACTCACAATGAAATACTAGGTGGCGACTCCACTAGGGACAGGTATTGTTTTTAACATTATCGGACTAAGCTTCGTGTTTTGATGTGTTCAAGTTTTTGTTGTGTTTTGTTTTATTTTATTTATGTTTTATTCATGCATTGTATAGAATTGTCTCATACATCACAAGCTTTTATTTTTGAAAGCACACACAAGCTTCAGGTTAGGTGGGGAACTAGCAGCTTACTTTACGACTATTAGTCAAGGTTTAAGTTTGTGTAAACCTCAACTCTTTATTGAGTGCTTAGACTGTTAGTGATTGGTATATGTGACATTCCACCATCTGCTGAGCCCCCATATTGACTTTATGAGGGTGATCACTGGGACAACGAGAGACCCTTTTTAGAGATCAAGTAATAAACCTACCATTTATCTCACGTAAAAAGATTAGATACTGCCTTTAGAATGTATGCTCCATATATATTTGTTTTGCATTTGAGCAAGCCCTTCTTGAAGCATCTTGAATTCAGGACTTACGATGGATATAATGGTCATCACTTAAGAAATTTCTATTTGTAGAGTTTGAGCAAGAATAAAAATTCTTGTCTCATCATGCAAGAGTTATGACCATATGTCACCCCTCGAAGGGCAAGTTCATCATATAGATTACATGTCATACATTTATCATGCATGTACCGGGATGAACAATAGGTTCCCCCATCCGAGGTTTATTACACTAGACTGAAAAATATAGAAATGAAGAAAGGGGTCAAAGCAAGACTCATTGTTAAAAGGAAGTTGAGAGCATCAAAAGTGAAGTAGCTAGACTCAGATCTGCTTGAACAAGTGTTGAGCTTCAGATGGAAAGAGAATGTCTGCATAGTCTTTTGTGGGAACACTGCTTGTCCACGTCCAATTGAAGTTGCACCTCTCCTTTTCAGTCATGAACAATAGTAGTAATGCCTTCAGTCATCAACTAATGACAGCCTTTGTTCTTGTTTAGTTGCATTGTTAATTGTTCATCGCCTCCACATCTTCTAATGGCACCCAATAGCTGCTAGCCTTTTGTGCATAGTGCATTGGCCTTCTTTGAAGTCACCCCCACTGTGAGCTCAATTCCAGTTCAGCAGCACAAGATGTGGATTTGAAAAAAAAGTATGAGACACTGAACTTCTATGTGGTAGAGCTCTCTTTACAAAAATTTGTTTGTGGCTCTACAAGTGGGGAATCCAAGAAGGGATGCAGTAGTTTCAGATCATCTACAATTTTCTCCCATCGGTGTTAGCTTGAAAGCAAAAGTAGGGAGAAGAGATAGACTTGGACTAAAAAAACAGGAAGAAGACTAAAACTTCAACGGAGCAGAACTTCCTCTATAGGTGTTTGTTTGCTGCACTGTCAGTGAGGAATCAAAGAGGAGACAAAGGAGTTTTAGATTCATTAAGTTCTCTTCCAATAGAGACAAGTCATGATTCTACACGTCGGCGGTGGCAGTGATGCATGTTTCCATGCGCTGCCAGGATTACCTAGCTACTGGAAAGTTTCCAACAATCCTTAAACAACCACAATAACATTGGAAGATTGACATGATGTTGTGAGGATTGCTGAAAGAATTGAACAAGCTATCAAGATGGGAAAGGTTGAAGGTTCTGCCATGGATTCCAGAATGATGATGAGCGATGAATTAGAAGATGAACCTGAAGGTGGAAAACCTTAGTTATGTGGTCTTGCTATGCTTTTACTATTGAAATGTCTTTGCTAAGATTGGCATCCCCCTGCTACTCGAGTTTGTCGACTAGCATCTGCCAGAATCCAGACTTGTTGCGTCAACTCCTTTAAATCCCATGCAACCACTGTTTCCTATGTGATATAATCCAAACATGAGATTTGAATATTATGGTGGGGTCCTCGGTCATTTCATTTGAACAATTGCAAGAATTTCAAGAATCAAGTCCGGAAGTTTGTGAACAAGAGACGAGTGGAGTTTGTGAAAGATGATGTCATCAGTCATAATGTCACCAGAACATCCTTAGAGTGACAAGTGAATGAAATTGCTTGGCATAACACAGATATTGCCAGAAAAGCTGATCCAAGAATGGTGCTAAATTGTCAATCATTTTGTCATGGATTTTGCTATTTTGCATTTTGTTTTGGGATCACATCTCATCCTTGAACGAAACATGTCTTTCCTTTGTCTTCCTGTTGTTTTAAAATCAAGAGATGCTTATTTCAAATGGTATTTTGATAAAATATTTTTGATCAAGCTCCAACATGTGATTAAGATTAATCAATCCTGAAGATTAAAAGTATTTTGATTGTAGAAATGACTCGATGCTTGTTAGAATGTTATGAGGTGCCAAACAATTTTGAACTCATACATGAAACTGAACCACCCGCCATGTAGCTAAGTTTTAACATTATGCATAATGACATGTAGTGGATTTGGTAGCTATGGACTCGTGAATCATTGACGCTTACAAGTTCCAATCATTACACTAGATGAGGTCAAAATTTATCGGTTCTAACCGACCTTACTTGAAATGAGAAAAGGCCATCTTTGTTATCCTTTCACATTTCTTGAAATATTATCCCTTGCAGTCCCCATTTGAGCCTAATATAATATTTCTTTTCAAAAGAAACCTTGACCAGGATCACACCCCACACTGGGGGCAAATGAGAGATATTTTAAAGACAATGATATAATTAATTGATAAAAAGAAAGTTAAGTTTGGAAGCCCAACAATGAAAAGGGGCTAAAAGAAAGAAACCATAGACTTGGGGCATGTGAGAAAACTTTAAGGAAGGCTATGAAAAAAAAAGTGAAAAAAAGTGAAAATTGCCTACACTTAAAGGCAAGTCAAAGTGGAATGGAAGGAGAATGCCTATCAATTCTAAGAGAGGCAAAAGAGGTTTCAATTGAAGAAAGACATAACAAATGCCAAAAGTAAAAAAAAAAAAATCAAGCTTCATATCTTTTGGTGTGTCTAGGATAAAGCCTCTAGTTTCTTCAAAAAGATTAGATTGATTATTCATCAAAGGAAAGTTGGATTTTCATTATGACCTATGTTAAGAGAATTCTGATCTTTAAGATTAACAAGGTTATATGTCACTTTCTCTTCAATGACAACAAGAGAAAGAGAATTGATGAATAGTTGATGTTGATCCTAAGTCTTTAAAACCTTCAAACACCTTTTTGAGCTTGTGAATTTTCCTTTCTTTCATAAGTCATGAACCATAGCCTGCATTACGCGCTTTTAAAAGCCTTTTTTGATCAAGTAAGCAATTTGAACCGATAAATGGCGATCTCAAAACTTTAAGAGTTATTCCATGAGGGTCGTGACTTCATGAATCAAGCTACTGATTATTATGCATACTGGTAAAATAAGTGCTTAAAAGAAAACAAACTTTCTTGATGAATCCTCAAGTTTTGACTTGAGTCTTTTGTTTTTCTTGAAATTCATAGAAGGTCACCTCATCGCAGACCATCAAAAGATATACCCAAGATCAAAAATTAAAACTGACACAAAGAACCATGAAAAAAGTCATTTTAATCTTACAACGGGTCAATTTCTGTTTTCAAAATACAAGACAATCAAAGAACTACATTGAATAGCGTGTGTTAGAACTTTGACCAAACAAGCTTGATTTCCAAAAACACTTTTCAAAATTGACATCTCTCTGATTTCATTTCAACAACTAGATTTGAATAGACATGATCTTTGAAATATGAGATTTGATTCAAGAACAAGAAAGATTGTTGAACGAAGAAGAACATCGATTGAGTCTATGAAATCCTTGACATGAAATGACATCAACTCTTCTCAACACTCCTTGAAAAGTTGACCATCTGGGGGCAATACAGTGGACCCTAAGAAGGAAAACAAGTAGTATTCAGATCAGCTGGGGGCAAAGAAAAATCAAATGATGAGTCGTCAAAGTCCATCAAAGTTATGTTTAGCATCGGACAATGACAAAGAAAAAACTTGTTGAGTATAAACAGATGAACGAGCATTTAGATCATTGCTGGGGGCAATGTTGTTCAAAGACAGTTTGAGATCTAGTGAATTTCAGCAACACTTGATGAGCAATGTTGCATCTGAAGGAAATCTTCATCTGGGGTTATCCTTTGAAACATAGCTATGATTCCCGACAAATGTTATTATGTAGTTGCATTTGAATGAATGCTGGAAGGATGCACCCACCAAGACTAATTATGGGACCATCTGTTTTGAAGTTCAAATGCACACTTCATCGCATGAATATGGGTGATGAACATCATTGATGATGCCAATGCATTTCTTTTCATGATCTGATTTGACAAGCTAAGAGGAATCCATGGAGAAGAACTTTGAGCTTATAACGATGAGCCTTTTACTGTAAAGTATGAGATGCATGTCCGGATGACTTAACAGTTCCATGAAGGTTGATGACCATATATACTTGAAGGGTATGTTTCAACTGGAGGCAAGTTCATGACTGATTGACCATCTTAATGGGTGTTGGCATGATGCACACAACCAATCAAATGATAATTCTCAGAAGAATCCAGGAGATAAAATCCTTCATGATGAATCAAGTAACACCACACTTGGGGGCATGGTCAAGCTTGATAAACAGCGAAAGCAACAATCATCACGGAAAGCCCAAGATAGGCATTGCATTTACAACTAAGGGATCGCTAGCACATGAATGAGCCAATGCATCGAAAGAACAAAAAAGGCTTCGGAATGCAAACAAAGGCACCCTATGACGATGGACATCAAAGAGTGAGGGACCTATATTTCAAATCAGGTAAGGATGCATGCATATCATCTAACCTAAAAAAAAATTTGCATAAATTTTTGAATTGTTACAGGAAAATCCTCAATGAAGTCCAGCAAGATTGTGGACAAAGAAAGAATCATTGAGTCAATAATAACAAAGAATCGGTCTTGATCGTGGAATAAAAAAGGAATGAGATGAACCCTGCCAGTAGGAGAATCTCAAAGAAACAAGGAGATTAACCCTATCATCAAGAGGAGTCTTCAAGTCAACCCTGCAATCAGGAAGCGCCAAGTTTGTCAGCTTTATCTTGTAAAGACTTCTCTAGCCAAGTCTTTCTGCCAGATAAGTAACATTTTATCATTTGGGTAGGTCGTCTATTATCATGAGACCATCTTTCATCTTCCATATGAGTAGGTCACCCATCAAAATGAGACCATCATCTTCCATGTGGGTAGGTCACCCATCAAAATAAGACCATCATCTTGCATATGGGTAGGTCACCCGTCATAATGAGACCATCTTGCATTTGGGTAGGTCACCCATCATAATAAGACCATCATCTTCTATTTGGGTAGGTCACCCATCATAATGAGACCATTATCTTGCATATGGGTAGGTCACCTGTCATAATGAGACCATCTTGCATTTGGGTAGGTCACCCATCATAATGAGACCATCATCTTTCATTTGGGTAGGTCACCCATCATAATGAGAACATCTTCCTCTGGGTAGGTCACCCATCATAATGAGACCATCATCATTTTTCTTTGGGTAGGTCACCCATCACAATGAGACCATCACTTTTTCTGGGTAGGTCACTCATTATAATGAGACCACAAACACATCTTTGTATTGGTTCTGGTTAACAGAGATTGCCAGATGGGATCTCAGGCTAACCCAACCACATATAGAATTTAGCTTTGGTTAAAGGAAATCCCCAGATGGGATTTCAGGTTGACCAAGTTATACACTGACTTTTAGTTCTGGTTAAAAGAGATCGCCAGATGGGATCTCAGGTTAGCCCAACCACACCCAGAGCTTAGCTTTGGTTAAAGGGAATCGCCAAATGGGATTTCAGGTTGATCGAGCTACACACTAATTTTGGTTCTGGTTAAAGGAGATCGCCAGATGGGATCTCAGGTTAACCCAATCAAAAGGGCAGGTCACCCGTGAAAATAGACCAATGAGAGTATGTGTGGGCAAGTCGCCGGTGAAAATAGGCCACAATAAGTATGTGTGGGTAGGTCGCCCCTAAAAATAGACCAAAATAAGCATGTGTGGGCAGGTCGCCTGTGAAAATAGACCAGCATGAGTATATGTGGGCAGGTCGCTCGTGAAAATAGACCAGCGTGAGTGTGCGTGGGTAGGTCGTCCCTAAAAATAGACCACAATGAGTATGGTTGGGCAGGTCGCCCGTGAAAATAAACCAGTGTGAGTATATGTGGGAAAATAGACCAGTGTGAGTATGTATGGGCTGTCACCCCTGAAAATAGACCACAATGAGTATGTGTAGGCTGGTCGACGGTGAAAATAGACTAATGTGAGTGTGTGGGCAGGTCGCCCTTGAAAATAGACTAATTTTCTTCAAAATAGGCAGGTCACCCAAGATAATGAGACCACTTTCTTTTGAAAAGTGAAGTCCTTGGCTGAGTGGATCACTCAATAAGCCAGGAAGACCTTTTGTTTTCTTTACAAGCTTACTATGCAAAACATTAAGGAATTTTTGCTTCGTAAGCATTGTAAAGAGGGGGCATCTGTTGCTACCCAATTTTTGACTCATGTTTTTGATAAATTTTCAAAAAAATTAAAAAATAGATGGATGTACCCATTCGAATAGTTAGATATTACAGTTGCAATGTAATTCATATATAAAAGTATTTTCTATCTTTTTCTTAATTGAAAATACTTGATTAATTCAATGCAGGTACTTGTTTAACCTCAAGAAAAAGATTAAGAACAAGGCGCATGTTGAGGCTTCGATATGTGAGGCCTATATTGTTGAGGAGATCTCAACAGTTATCTCGTACTATTTCGAACCTCATCTGAGAACGAGAATCAATCGTGTTCCACGACATGATGATGGTTATTGTTACCCAATTTTTGACCCATGTTTTTGATAAATTTTTAGAAAAAATAAAAAATAGCAAAAAACAACGAAAACCCCTAAAAAAATACATTTTGATATATTTGCATCATTTTTAGCATTTTCAACTTCATCTTAGAAGAATTTAAATTTTCAAAGGTATTTTGAACGCGTTCAACTTTTAACGCGTTAATTTTACAATCACTGATTTTTTGAGTCGACTTTGATATTGCTTGCTTTAAAAAATACAAAAAAATGAAAAAAATCAAAATTACAAAAAAAAAAGAGAACAGAAAAGAAAAAGAAAAGTTGAGAGACCAGTTTGGAAACCTCGCAACACTTCTCCTATAAATACCATGCTATAGTGAAAAACAAAGGGGGAGAAAAATTTACAGGCACCGGGGGGGGAAGAAAATTTTTACAGGGAAAGGGCAGCTAAAATAACCCTTTCTCCCCCTGCAGCCACCCCTTTCCTTTGAAAAAACGAAAAAACCTAAAAACAACCTCTCAACCGCCGCCTAACACAAATTGATCTTCCCCCTCATCAACTTTCTCCCCTCTCCCAGCCAACAAAAGGCAACCGCTCATCTTTCACCACAAACCCCGGACCCAGCATTTCCCTCTCCTAGCCAAACACAGCTGCAAGCCGCCCCCGTCTCTCTCGGCCACTCCTCTTCCCCAGCCGCTCACCACAGACGCCTCACTAGACCTTCCCTCTCACAGAACCCAGGCCGGTCTTCCCCTACAAAACAGCCTCACTTCCTGACTCTCCACTGACCCAACCATTCCCACCAACTGAACACGACAGCAGTCCGCTCACCCTCCCTTCCTCTCCACTGCTAACCGCGGCTCATTGTGGAGAAGATGAAGAAATAAAAAGGGAGGCCGAAGGATAGTGGAAGGGGGCAGAAAACCGCGACTTTAAGGGTGTCGGTCTCCCAATCATGGCAGTGGTGGACGACACTGCCGGTGTAGAAATGAAGGAGGAGGAGGGAAGTTATCGATCCAGCCATCCACCGGCTCCAAATTTGGAAGATCTGAAGGAAGAGAAGTCGGTCTGAAAACAAAGAAAGAAAAGCTACAACAGACTTGCTTGTTGTGTTTTTTGTTGTTTTGCAGGTAACGGCGGTGCTTACCGCCGACGAGGAAAGGAACAAGGGAGGAAGCCATTATGGATCTCCGCTACTGCCCGGATTTCACCGCGGCGCGTGAACGCACGCGCCGCTAGTGGCGGTGGCCCGTGGAGGAGACGCGCCGCCACTATTCCACAATCACAGAGGATGCCCAGAATTCTTCAGCACTGTTCTCGAAGCTTTTTTTGTAATTTTCAAATGTTGGTGTGTATATTTAGATTACTGGCATTTTATTTGTTTTGAACTTTTGATATTTTGTAATATGTAAAAGTGACGTGTGAGTTGAGCATAGTAAAAAGTGATATTAGTGTGTGTGTTTGTTTTTTTTATTTATGTTATTGAATTATAAAAATAAAAAAGAATTAAGTGTTTAATTTGAATATAGTTAAATATCTTAAGGAAAAATAAAATCATGTTATATTTTCCATGAAAATGTAAGAACATGTTTCTACATATATTCTGGGATTTAATAACTGATTTATTAAAACCTTAGAATTTGATTAATATTTCAAATTTTCAAATCATATCAAATCGCAAAGCAGCTTACCTCAGGTAGGGTGTGCTAGTGGTGCTAATACCTTCCCTAGCCACAACCAGTCTCTTGCCTTTGAATCTCTGACAACGACCAGTAAATACGGGTTTCCTAGTAACTCTTAATGAAATACTAGGTGGCGACTTCCAAAGAACTAATCAAGCAAACGAGATGAAAAATCGCTAAATCGCAGCGCGAGTGACGTGCGACAATGGCGGTGAAGTGCCTTCCAGTGGGAACTTGTCAATATTCTCCAATACTAACGACCCACACCTAAAAATGTCGTAAGAGAAAGATATTTGTCAGAACTAGAGTTTAAATAAGCACACAACTATGTTCTATTTAACTGTGATGAGCTAAGACCTTTTATTCAGTAAGTTTATATATGTGTAATACTAATTAAACTTTGTTAGTAATATACTGTTAATTATATATTATAATATTATACACTCATTATCACTTGCAGGCAACATCGACAATATTTGCTCTCCAATAACACACAATTGACTGAATCCAAGATCTTTCAATTACAAGATAAATAATTTGCCACGTGGTTCAGAACACATGTAAGCACTATCACAAACTCATTCTGACTTGCAAAATTATTGTACGTATGCATGTCATTACGAGATTCTCGTTCATTTACTGTTTATTGATGTACACAAGGTTTATCAAATGGGAAGGAGTGCGCTTAAGTCATTGTCTTCACTAAGCCTGGGGCCTGAAAGAAAATGTAAGTGCTACAAGGGGTATTTTATCAATGGATATGTTTTCCATATTGAAGAATATGGGCAAGGAAGAAAGACATACAACAGCGATGTTTGTGTTAAGGGATCCACTAGTAGTGAGTTAGAAGTTGACTACTATGGAAGATTAGAAGAGGTCGTTGAACTGCAATATCATAACGAGCAGAATAGAGTGTTTTTATTCAAATGCTATTGATATGACACGACTGACAGAGGAATCAGAGTTCATCCACACTATGGTCTGTTCGAAATCCACTCAAAAGCTAGACTCCGCAACATAAATGATGCCTTTGTTTTCGCAAAGCAATGTCAACAAGTTTATTACACATACACCCCTTCATTTAGAAAGGATCGATCAAGAGTGGATTGGTTGTCCGTTTTAAAAACGAAACCCCGGGGTCGTGTCAAGGTTGTTCAGGATGAGAACGAAGACACAAGTGTGTAAGATGAAGTCTTTCAAGTTAGTGAGTTGGTTGAACCATATCGAGTTGCTCCTTCGATTGAATTGGAAGAAAATTCAAATTTTCATGTTTTCGATGATAGTCTTGTTGATGTTGACACAGAGGAGTTGAATGTTATTTTGAGCTCTAGCGGACAAGCAAATATCGATGAAGAAGATAATATCCAAGCAAATATCGATGAAGAAGATAATATCCATATTGAAGATTGCGATGAAGGTGATGACTATTCAATTGATGATGAAGAAGAAGAAAATTCTGATTAACTATCTATCAAAATAAAGCCCTGTGTATTTTAGATTATGGATGATATATTTCACAGAGAGTTCGAAAATAATTACTTGAAATGCCATCATCACCGACGTCCATACCGAAGGACTAAATCCGTCAGCATTTCACAGAGATTTCAAAAATAATTACTTGAAATGCCACAATCACTGATGTCAATACCGCATTTCACAGAGAGTTCGAAAATAATTACTTGAAATGCCACCATCACCGACATCCATACCAACGGAGTTATGTCCGTCGGTAAGGTGTCGGCCGGTCAATATTACCGACAACATTATCAACGGACTGTGCGAATTTCAAAGGGTTGTGCATTAAATGCATCTCTGACTGCGTCATATTTTCGATGGAATTACCGACGGACCACGAAAAATATGGAGGGTCATTAAAAATTTTGGTGTGAAATTCAAAAATTACCGACGGATTTTTGACACTTCACCGACGGAATAAATTAAAATAATAATTAATTTTATATCCATCGGTGAATTCGTTGGTAAAATTGCCATATAAGTTCCAGCAACCGCCCCTTCAGTTCATTTTTTCTTCTCCTCCGTTTTTCACCTTCAAATTCGATTTTTTTCCTCTCCATTCTTCAAAGCTTTCACCTACAATCTCTAGCAAGTTTTCTTGTGAATCTTCATCAATTTAAAAGGTATGTGTTTCTCTTTCATTTTACTTTACAGGTTTGTTTTTGCTATTTTTTTTGTTATGTTTTTTGTTTTGGTGTATTTTTTGTAATGTAGATAAAGTCTTGAATTCAACACATTATTAAAGTAAGCATATTTCATTCCTAAAGTCTATAGTTTTTTTTTAAATTTATTGAATATTTTATATTGTTGTATTTACATAATTATTATTAGTTAATTTGTTGAATATTTATTGTTAATGTTGAATTTACCTTAGAATTAGTAATTAAATATGTAGGAATAATTATTAATTTTACTCTATTATTGCATGATTTGTGTTTAATTTTTTCCATTTATTTTGATTGTTAGTCTAGAGTTTTTTTTTTAATTTATTGTTTTGTTGTATTGGCATAATTATTGAATAATTTTTTGAATTGTAATTGTTAAGGTTGAATTTACCTTAGTATTAGTAATTGAATATTTTGGAATAATTGTTAATTTTACTCTATTATTGCATGATTTATGTTTTATTTTTTCCATTAATTTTAAGTGTTAGTCTAGAGTTTTTTTTTATTTATTGAATATATTTTGTTGTTGTATTGGCATAATTATTGAATAATTTGTTGAATTGTAATTCTTAATGTTGAATTTACCTTAGGATTAGTAATTGAATATGTTGGAATAATTAGTATAGATTGGGTCAATTGGTTGTGGCTATTGTTAATATGTGCAGGTTGGTGGATTTGGGTTCCAGTATAAGGGAGGTGCTGTCAAATTTTTTTTTTAACATTTGAATTTAATTATATAATTATTTGTATAAAATTGTGTAGAAGCATAGAATGAAAACCAGAGCTGGTCGCTCATGTATGGTCGCAACTAGTTCCTCTAGCAGCGAGGATGATATTTCCTTAGGTGCCTCTCAAGAAGAGGCACCTACACCACCTGCGCCATCAACTGATGTTGCCTCTTCCAGCGCTAGTTCACAACGCAGAGGCGGGGTGCCTTCACAGCGGAATCAATTTACCCGCAAGTACGAGGCACGGTGGAAGGACGACCTTTCAATGTAAGTTTGTTAAGGTTTTATTTTTTTTAAAAAAAATTACAACATAATTTATGAAGTAATCACTATTGAATTTATTTCATTTATTTTCAGGTTCACAAACATTGAGGCCGCCCGAGTAATATCATCGGCATTTAAATCATCGATGGAGATTCTATTGTTTCAATGGAGTCAGGTATCCAAGCATCCTGAATGGATGCCTCAAATCAATGCATGGTTTGACAGATTTCAGGTTGATGTTAATTTATAATTTTCAGCTTATTTCTAATAAATTATTAATATAATTGTAAATAAATTATTATTTTTATTTAAACTTGTTTATTTATACACAGCACAAATTCTGCTGGGATAGTGAGCATAACACTGTTGCGAGGAGGGTGTGGGAAAATCATGCGGCAACTAGGTAACATCGAAAACAATACAAGATTTTTTTTCAAAAAAAATTTATGTTTCGAAATGTAATTTTTGGTTACGTGAAGTAGGTTGCGTGATTTTTGGTATGAAGCACAAAAAAGGGCAAAAAAAACCGTGAGAGATAGGGGTTTCTAAGGCTGGAACGATGTTGTGGTTTGGAGGGATTTCAAACCGATATACATCCCGGAAGATATATGGTCGTACTATCTTGAGCACGTGACGTCTGAGCGGTTCACACGTAACAGTCCGGTGCTGGCAACCGGAATTGGCCAATTCATGGCTCAGTGACAGCGCACACTGACGGCTCTGTTCTGTTTGCTGCACATGCGAAACGGATGGTAAGATTAATTTAAATGAAATATATCGTTAAATTAAGTTGTTGTTAATAAATCTTTTTTCATTATAGGCTACGTCTCTTGGACGTGAGCCGAGCCCGATGGAGCTGTTTATGGAGATGCACGTGCGGGGTCAAGACCGCCAAAAGGGGGCGGAACAGTTCGTTGACAACCGTGCTCAACATTTTATGGTATGTTTGTTCAACCATTTTATTTTGTAAGTTATTATGTTTATTGAATTGAATATGATGATTATTTTTTTTATTTTTAGAAGACCTATAATAATTGGTTAAGGGAGAGATACGGGGACGATACTTTGACCCATCCGGAATTTGATTCGGATTTGTGGATAGAGGTTGGATCGTCAAGTGGACCCGAAAAAAATCGGGTTAACGGGCTTTCCAACACTACGGCCGACAACTTGCGGTCGGCCTATAGTGTTTCAACCGTTGAGAGCCCCCAATCAATATCGAGCTCCCAATCTAAGGAGTTCGTGGCCTTGCAGCAACACACGGCTCAGCTCACCGAAAAATACGACCACCTATCAGCGGAGTACGCACAACTCAAAGCGTCTCATGCAGAACAAAAAGCAGAGTCTGAACAACTCAAAGCGTCTCAAGCACAACAAAGAGCGGAGTATGAACAACAAAGAGCTGCTTATGAAGAGCTTCACGAAATGGTCATGAACATGGCAACACAAAGTGGAACATGTGTGCCTAATCCTTTTTGGTCGTATAACCACCAGCCTCCTCTTCCAGGACCTCCTCCTCCTCCAGCTCCACCTTTATATTAATTTGTAATAAACATTATTTACCTTTAAAATTTCATTTAATATTATTTTTGAAACAAGTTCAGTTTGTAATGAATATTATTTAACTTTGATTTTTTGTTTTTGATGTTTAATATAAATTTTGTTTGCATAATTGGTTTTTATTACCATTAATAAAATTATGTATTCTAAATAATTTTTTAAAAACAAATCTAGAATAAACTATTACAAAGGGTTTTACCAACGGAATTAATCCATCGGCATTTGACACATTCACCGATGAATTTACAGACGGATATCTTCGGTCAATATTCCAAACATTCACCGACAAATTTATCAACGGTACATATCCGTCAGTAAATCACAATATCACCGATGGAATAAAATCCGTCGGTATATTTCAAGCGGGAAACTTTTTTTTTGGCGCACAAATTCCATCTGTAAAACCATCAGCAAATGATTTTTTTGTGTTTCCGACCGATATAGCGACGGAATATGAAATTACCAACAGACTTAAGCCATCGGTGAAGACGTCAGCAAATAAATTACTGACGAAATCTGAATCACATACCGACGGAATATTTTCATCGGTAAAACTATGAAATCTTGTAGTGTTTTGATATTTAATTCAATATTGCATTTCTAGAATGCAACATCAGTTAAATTCAGGATTAACCGGTCAATCGATTCATAATGGTCAGTTAAACTAGTCAACCGATTTCAAAAATAATAATAAAAATCGCAAAATTACCAAAATCAGGGGCCCTATTATAGAATGTACCTATGTATAAAATCTTATAGGCATACTCTTATATTGTAATCTCCATCATTACTATTGTATATTACCCTACATACACATACACACATATATACATAGAAAAGATTGGCTAACCAATAGGTTAAGCCTCCTAATTATTCTCAACTAGCATAGAGTGATTTTTTTTAATTTAAATATCTAACGGTTGTAGTAGCAATTCCATAGTTACTCTGAGAAAACAACATCCAGAAACTCTTGTAAAAATTTAAGCACGATTTATTGACTGGATCAAAAATTATGGCCTTTTAAATTCATCATTATGGTTTGGCACGGCTAAACTTTCTCTTGGGTCTAGACCTATTCTATTGGCCCGTAAATATATCTATTAGGCAATCTACATGATCAGTCTAGGGTAGATCCTCATCTAGTTGTGGCAGATTCACACCTAACTGCTTAAAATCACTTGTTATTGCAAGTATGACTACTTCATTGACACTCATAAAATATATTTGAAATAAAAGGTATATCAAATTATGAATTTTGCGTGAAATGCTCAACTAGTTCATATATCTAGACAAACCAGCTGGTCAGTTGAGAAAAAAGATTATAATTGAGATTACATGTTGCATTTTAAAATAACGACATGTTTAAATATTATTATTTTAAAGCGCAATAATTATCTCGTCACGTTTAGAAATAGAGATATTTAATAATATTAGACTAATGTGTTATTTCACCTGCTCTTAAAAAAAAATATTTTATAAAAATTTTAACTGACTGCATTAATTTTTTTTAATAAATCCAAAAATGTTCGGTTGTTGAGGTTGTGGGAAGGAGGGAAAAATACGGAGGTTGCAGTAAACTGTGACAAATTAATAGAAGACTAGAGGTGAGGAATCCAATGTCTCTGGGATTAGGCTGTATATTATTATATTTAGAATGATTTTGGGACGCTATTTCATTAAAAATATTAGATTTATTACTACCTTTTTATGACAGGAAATAATACAGCTTTGGCATGTAAATAATTATTTCGACGAAGAAAAGGATAGATAAGAAAAACTAATAATCTAGGAAATACGAAGAATCATTTTCAAAATAAACTTTATATTTTGATGAAAGATGGGATGGATCTTTTAACATATTTAATAATTAATTTCTCACGTAAGTTTTAAAAGATTTATGGAGTGCCATTGAAATAATCCCATTCTAGTCTAGTTGATTTTGAAAAATTAAGAGTATATGTGGGCTGTTGACTTTTTAGACGGTGAGAAATGTGAATCTTGTTGTACATTCGGAAGGGATCATGATAATACACGATACTTTAATTCATAATTATTTAATTTCGTCTCAGATATCATCTTACTCAAGCTAATTAAGGTCCAATTAAGCCCCCACTAAAAAAAAAATGAGGAACGAGAAAAGAAAGACACATCTTGCCCAACATGTCTATTTTTTGTGTGGTCGTGTTCATGCATTAGAGTGTGAATCTCACAGGTCAATATAAAATGATATTGTTTTTAAATTCTTCCTCAATTATTTTAATATTTCATTATATATGCTGCTTTTGTTTTTCCAATAATAGAGAAAAGGAGACGAATTAGAAGGATTTTTAAGATTTTTTCCTTCAATTTCCAAATAAAACCCATGAAAATTATTAATTAAGAAATAATCTAAAAAGTTGTCAAGGACTAGTGAATGAAAATAATAATAAATAAAGAATAAAAATGAAGCCAAGCTATTAATGGAAATTTCAAAGTAAGAGCTGCAAGTGTATCCTTGAAAACACATGATATGTCAATTGTTAGCGTTCATGTTTCTAATTAATTAATTAATTAACAACAAATAATATAAAATGCAAGGTTTTTTTTTTTCACAGGACACTGTTTCTTGAAATATAATAAACTATTTTTTGTGATTTTTTAAAATTTTTAGTCCTAAATAATAATAGTAAATTAGTAATTTATAATAAAATAATAATTTTTATTTTTATTTTAAGCACTTATATTTTTTTTAATTTAATTCTTCTTCAACTATTTTATATGTCATATTTGATCTGTATTCTTTTAATAAACTTGAAAAAAATTAAAACATTAATAAGTTATTTTTTAATTTATTTTTCATGATATAACCAAACACTGAAAAATATTTATCAACTTATTTTTTATAATATTATCAAATATCAAAAAATTATTTATTTTTAAACATTTTATTTTTTATGAAAACCATTAAAAAAAGCTAATTTCCAGCACATATGGGAAACGCATCCCCAAGTGAGGCATTCAATAGGAAAGGTAAATATTCCAATTCCAACTTCATAATAAAAATATGGTACTGTGGTGACTGAAATATTCAAAACTAAGTCAAAAGGCATTGTTAGCTAAGTCAAGCTATTTCCATTAAGAAAGCCAAGTCAAGCTATTGGTATTTTTCATTTCTTTGAACATGCGCATTCAAGGGCGGAGACGTGTATGGGGTCGGGTGGGATCTAATACAGATCATGATTTTATTAATATTTTTTTATTAGTTTTATATAAATAAAATTTTTAATTCTTAATTGAGGTATCAAAAAATTATAAAAATTGACAAGGAACCTTCTACTATGATGTTTTAGCTTGGGTTAAAATTTCAGAATTTTTTGAGAAATTCAGAAATTTGATAAAAAAAAATCACAATTTAACTAGTTTTATGTTATTGGGTATAATTTTCAATCCGACCATCAGATTAAGTTGAAACTTTATGAGGAATCTGAAAATATATTGAATAAAATATGGTTAAAATTTTACGATGAACAAAGTTCAGTAGTACTAACAAAAAAAACATCAAATAAAAGCAAAATGACTTATTAAGGGTAAAATGGTTATTTGACATTAAAAAATAAATCAAATCAGTTCTTCTTCGTTCTTTTTATATGTTGCCGACTGAGCAGAAGCAGAATAGAAAAAGAAAGAAAGAAAAGAAAAGGCGAGAGAGAAAGAGAGAAAAGTAAGGGAAAAACTAAAAAAAAAATCCAAGGAAAAAAAAAAGTGAGAATAACCTTGTAAACTTATAAAGTCCAACTTATAAAATACTAATCTAAGAAAGAATTAAGTGAAAGAAGGAGGAATTGAGAGAGATTAAAAAACTTAATTACTTTGTTTTGAGTTGACATGATATTGTTATTTTTTCCTGGTTGAAAAGTTGTTACAATATCGATTCAGATTCGATTATAGATGAACCATATTTCACAAAACATCGAAGGATGTAACTTAAATAGTGAGTTTATTTTTTACTTTCATTTTAATTTTATATACTTTCAAATTTATTTTTTAATATTTTAGGTAGTATATTTGAATTAAAACTTTACTGTTAACTTTAAAAATTTATATATATAAGTTAATAATTTATTTTTAAAAAATTTATATATTTATTTAATAGCTCAAGGAAGAAAAAATTCATAGCTCCACTATTGTGCATTGTTGGATAGACATGCAACATAGTTGTCGTGTAATAGGTGAATGAAAGTTTTATTCGTTGTTCTTGACGATGCTTTCACATTCCTTCTATTCATTAATTAATAAATAATCTAAAAAGTTGTCACCATCCCAGAAAAAGGGAGAAAAAACAATATAAAATGCCAAAGTGACCGTTTGATATTCCAAAAGTAATCTACACATGCATCATTGCCTTCTCTTTCTCTTTTGAAAAAGAGAACTCAATATATATGTTTTAAAATTAAGAGTATCTCTTTTTTCGTTTCAAAAGTTTTCATAAAAATTTAATTTATTTTATTTTTTAAATTTAATTTTTTTATATTTTTACATCATTTTGATATGCTGATGTCAAAAATAATTTTTAAAAAATAATAAAAATTATTTTGATGCATTTCTAAATAAAAAAAACACTTTAAAAAGCCAGCTCAATCACACTCTCAGACTCCCCTAAATCACACTCTATTGTCAAAAATTAAGTTATATAGCATTAAAATCATTATGAAACACTTACTTAGTGATTTTAATTGCCTTTTACTTTTTCAAAAAAAGGGGGCCAAACACTCTTACGAGGATTCCTACCCCATTTGAAAACTGGCTGCGAAGATGCTTCCACGAGGTTAGCCAAACCTATTTCCTGAGCTAAATAAAAGATTGCACGATCCCGGTCAACTTTACTAAATTTTTTTGACCGGAGAGGTTGTTTAGCAGTGTAGCTAAAATGTTATTTATTTAAAATTAAATTTTTTATTTTTATTTTTTATTTTAATTATTTTAATATGCTGATATTAAAAATAATTTTTTTTAAAAAAATTAAATTTACTTAATAACCTTATGTGGGGGAGTTATGAAGCAAACTTTGAGGCATATTGATCATGGGTTAAAAACGATAATTGAATTCTACAAGATCGAATCTTGTGCTGTGTTGTTTCCCAGTAGCTCAACGGTAGAGCCAGTAGGCTTGATGTGGCGCTTCAAATTCGATTTGACCCTAACAAAGTAAAATATGAACCAAACCCACAGATAAAAAAAAAAAAATCAAAACAAAAATTATAATATTAGTATATGAAAAGAAGAGAAGGAATAATAAATGTCGAACGTGTGCAGCGTCGCATCGATATCATCCACCCTTAAGGTATGTGTACTTTCTGGCCAATATGGGAGACAACGAATTCTTATCTTTTATCAGTGGAAAAATAGAATGGGAGTCGTCACCTAATATTTTGATCACTAGAAACCCTAACTGGTCTCAGAGATCGGGTACGGGGACTTATTGTGTAAAGGGATGGTATTGACATCTCAAATACACCCTGCCTAAGGTAAGCTACATTGTTTTATTGTCTGATATATACTTCGGTTTTATTGTAGTTCTCATCTGTAAAGAGATCCTTATATTATCGAGTAAAATTTAACCGCTGTAAAGTCTATTCATAAAAGAACTACTTTTTTAATATCAGGAATACGTCTTACGTGTAAGTTCGTAATCTTTAATATTAAAAGAAAATGCAATGTTTTGATGAAAACCGGGTATTTTAATACCAGATTTATATCTTTACGGTATAAAAATACAAACCAATATTAAGCAAAATTCAGTAGAAAAATACGCGGGAAAATCACAAATTTTTATAAATATTTTTTTGAATTTTTTTTATGGGGTTGGATCCGGCCCAATCATTTTGGGCTGGGGCGGTGCTGTCCAGCTCAGTAAACAGTGGAGAAGCCCTCCACTGTTCACACAGAACAGTGGAGGAGGGAACTGAAGAAGAAGAAGTGGAGAAGGAGGAAGAAGAAGGAAGAGGGGCGGACTTGCGGTGGCTTTGAGGCGATGATGTTGGCGGTTGCTGACCGGAGAATGGCTTGGCCGGTGGTTGGTCCTTCTTCTTCTTTTCTGCATATTTTTCTTTTGTGCTTCTCCTCTCTGTTTTTGTTTTCTTCTTCTATTTCTCATGGTGCAGGTGCTATTATCGACGACGAGGAGGACAATGGCAGCTGGCGGTGGCTCTAGTGGTGGCTATGTGGACAGTAGACGGTGGTTCTTCGTCCTTTCTCTTCTATTTCCTCTTTTCTTCCTCTCTGTCTTCTGGTTTCTTATCTCTGTTCTGTTCTATTTCTCTTCTCTCTCTCTGGTTCTACTGGCGGTCGCTCACGGTGCTGCTAATGGTGAGTGGGAGGAAGCCGACAATGGTTCATGGTGGTTATTGCAGTGGCGGACAGTGTTTGCTGCATTTTTTTTCTTCTTCTTCCTAGTGCAAGGGCACCAACCTCTGTTTTGTTTTTCTTCCTCGTCTGCTTCTGTTTGTTCTTCTCTCTGCCAAAAATTTCCCTTCTTTTTGGCCGTATAACAACCAGCCTCCTCCTCCTCCTCCAGCTCTGTCATTGTGCTAATTTAATAGTTTTTTTGAAACACATTCAATTTGTAATGAATTTTATTTAAGTTTATTTTTTTGTTCTTAATGTTTAATAAAATTTTATTTGCATAATTTTTTGTTCTTAATGTTTAATAAAATTTTACTTGCATAATTGGTTTTTTTTACTATTAATTTATATAATTTTATATTATTTATTCTAAATCATTTTAAAAACATTAAAAATACCCACCGAGGGATTTACTAACGGAATGTATCATCGATGAATTTACAGACGGATATAATCCGTCGGCATTTCACAGACTCACCAACGAATTTACCAACGGATAACATCCGTTGGCCTTTCACCGATAGTTAAAAAATATTTACTATATATGCCACTATCACCGACGGAATAAATCCATCGGTAATGTTCCAACGGGAAGTTTTTTTTTGGCGAAGAATTTCTGTCTGTAAAACCATCGGTGATTTTTTTTTACCGACAACCTTAGCGAAGGAATGCGGTATTACCGACAAATGTTATGCCGATGGATGGTTTTCGTTGGCGATTTAGTCGATAAAAAAATTACCAACGAACTCTGAATCTCATACTGACAGAATATATTCGTCGGTAAAACTACGAAATCTTGTAGTGTATCACGAAGCATTCAATGTGGCCTTATGTGTTTTGGGCTCAGAATTTAGATTTGTATTACTTTATATCGGTATGTCGATTTGTATATATAACAATCAATACTTCATAATAAAAATATGGTACGGTGGTGACTGAAATATTCAAAACTAAGTCAGAAGGCATTGTTAGCGAAGTCAAGCTATTTCCATTAAAAAAGCCAAGTCAAGCTATTGGTATTTTTCATTTCTTTGAACATGCGAATTGTTGGATAGACATGCATCATAGTTGTCGTGTAATAAGTGAATGAAAGTTTTATTCGTTGTTCTTGACGATGCTTTCACATTCCTTTTATTCATTAATTAATAAATAATCTAAAAAGTTGTCACCATCCCAGAAAAAGGGAGCAAAAACAATATAAAATGCCAAAGTGACCGTTTGATATTCCAAAAGTAATCTACATATGCATCATTGCCTTCTCTTTCTCTTTCGAAAAAGAGAACTCAATATGTTTTAAAATTAAGAGTATCTCCTTTTTTTGTTTCAAAATTGTTTTTATAAAAATTTAATTTATTTTTATTTTTTTCTTTGCTTCAAATTAATATTTTTTTGATATTTTCAGATCCTTTTGATGTGCTAATGTCAAAAATAATTTTTTAAAAATTATTTTGATGTATTTCCGAGTAAAAAACACTTTGAAAAGCAACACACTTCCAAACTCCCCTAAATCACACTCTATTATCAAAAATTAAGTTATATAGCATTATAATCACTATGAAACACTTTCTTCTTGGTTTTAATTGCCTTTTATTTTTTTTTAAAAGGGGGGCAGACACTCTTACGAGGATTTCTTCCCAATTTGAAAACTGGCTGCTAAGATGCTTCCACGAGGTTGGCCAAACTTATTTCCTGAGCTAAATAAAAGATTGCACGATCCCAGTCAACTCTACTACTATTTATTATTATTTTTGTCTTGCTTCAGTAGGCAGGTTATAAAGTGATCAATCCTTTTCTAAAGCTGTAACGTCGCAGAACTTGTTAGGATTCAAAAATCTGTGGGACTAGAAGATTAAGGAGAGGAAAGCCAGAGGCGCAGAGTAGCGAACCTGACGATTCGACATTGTGAAGGATAGGCTGAGGGAGGTAAGAATATATATGCTTACTCCTGACTTGTTTAAATCCCTTGGTCAATGCATTCTCAAAGTGAAGATTTGCACTAGCAATTAAAGCCGTGTGTTTTTATGCTCTCTGTTAAGATTTCCCCTTTCATTTGTAGTTGTGCTTAGAATTATGATGATATAGAATTAGATGGTAGTTTTTTTCCTGCATGCTTGACTACTTCCCTTTTTATGCTATGTTAAACAGTGCATGGATTAACCCGCAAAACTTTGTTGTGTAGATCATGAGATTAAAATAACTTCATTAAAAAAAAAAGAATCACAAAACCTATCTTAAAAAAAAACTAATATTAAATGATAAAATAAAATAAAAAGTTAAAAAAATATGTTGGTCCATGTTAACTTGTATAAACTTTTCAAACCTGTAAATTGGGTCATTAGATTGAAAAACACCATACATGGAAAATCTACGAAGCCTAATCCTCAACAAATTAAATGTTGAAGGATGAAATAAAAAAAAATCAATTACACAAAACGATATGAAGTAAAAAAAAAATAGTAATTAAAATAATGAAAGTGAAAATCAAAATAAAAAAATTAGAGGGAAACAATTTTTTTTTGGAGGGTTAAATTGAAAAGAAAAATAAATTTGATGAATGAAAAAAAATAAATAAAAAATTAAAATTGAAGAACTAAATTGAAAACAAAAAAAGAACTTTTATAAAAGGGCAAAGAAAAAAATCAAAAACCAAAAGAATAAGGATTGAAATTGAAAAACTAAAAAAAAAAGACACACCAACAACAAACCACCCCATCTTCATCGTCATGCGCCACACCGAGAAAAAAAGGATGGAATGGTGCTTTCAACAACACAATGAAAGGGTAAGTTTGGCCATCAAGTATTGCACACGTCAACTAAATGGCACAAGCACCTATACTGCATGCACCAACAAATTTTAGATTTAAATATTAATTTATCAAGTGAAAAAAAAAAACCAAATTACCCTCCATGGTTATGAAATTAACAAAAATGCCTATGTGAAAGGAAAAAACAAATACCCCTAGATGCATGGTTTAATTTTTCTTAATTTCAAGGGTAAAGATGTTATTTTAATGTATTTAATAAGTGAAAAGAAAATAAACTTTTTCACCTTTTTTTGTATTTATTGTATTTACTACAATGGAAAGGGAATTATTTGGTATTGAAATCGACTTTTTTTATGGTCAGTTAAATCGATGTCAACCAACCACTTTCGCTTTCTTTATTATTTTTAGATGAGTTTCTGTTTTTTTTTTTCTAGTTCAAGGGATTGAAAAATAATAAAAATAAATTTTTTGACCAAAACAAAAAGAATTACTAACGTGTGGTTAGTGATATGTTTTTTTCATGTTTATATGCTATTCCTGTATCTTTACATTTAATGTTTTAACCATAATTTCAATCTTAATTTCTTTTAACTAGATTATAGAAAGTTACAATTGAGAGAGAAAAAAAGTTTGAAAATGAGAGAAAAAAAGAGTAAGTTGTTTCACTATTCAACCTGCCCCAGTCTTTTAGTTGTTTTGTTAATGTCCATATTATTAAAAAAGAAAAAGAAAATAGGGATTAGCCTAACTTTTCTAGGAATTGATAAGTTCTTTTCAAGAATTTCGTTGTATTAATTATTTGGTATCGATCTTTCTTTTTAAGATTAGAGGTCGAGTAAGATATGAGCACTTGGTGAGGAGGCTTATAGTGTAATCAACGAATGGATTAACTGAATGTCAATAAATTTCCTAAACTATGAGGAGGCTTTATAGCCCTTTTGCAAGCATTGCTTCGAATCTAAATTATCAAAATTGATTGTGGAATATTCAGTTGAGCACAAAGTGAATAATATTATGTTTTAGGCATTGAATAATAAACCTTTGATTAAACAAAGTATAAAGATCACGTCTATATATATCTCTCCTTCTTAATTTTCTTTACCTTCTCTTCTAAATGGCAGGTTGCCATGTTGAAGGCTGTTTAGGATTCGCCTCCCAAGCACAATCATAGATGTTAATCCGCCCTTACCAGTCTTCTAAAATATATATATATTTTTTTTGTTTACTTAATGTATTTAATGAAGAGTTTGCTGGAACCAAGAATTTGCCGTTACGAGTTCGCTCCTAATTATTAAAGCAATTGCAGAGAACTTTAAGGTAGACAAAGAGGAAAAGAAAACAAAGGAGAGAGAGAGAGCGAGAAGTCCAAATGGGGACATATAAAACTGTAGCGAAGGTTGTCTACCTAGCAGCCTTGGAAGAAGACTGGGATAGGATGATTCATGCTTGCAGTGGCATCAGTAATATCTACGTGATGTCTCCAGTAACGGTTTCGGAAGATACTCCATTGCACCTGGCAGTGTATAGCAAAAAGGTTGAGCCGCTTCAAACTCTACTCGATATTGCGAAAAAAAATTCAATGCTTGGGAATCCCTATACAAAAAAGAACGCGTATGGAAATACAGTTCTTCATGAAGCAGTTTTTGCTGGAAATATGGAAGCAGTAGAGCACTTACTCCAGGGTGAATATGATCCTTCAAAGCAACTTCAGACTAAAAACGCGCTT
>Ga0325411_1001489_pt1 | contig 26173 bp, 25 predicted proteins | sample PopdelMetagenome_13_FD_206181 | JGI IMG/M metagenome (GOLD analysis project Ga0325411, IMG submission 206181) | Populus deltoides microbial communities from Bellville, Georgia, United States - Xylem-PdIQD-R4 | ecosystem: Host-associated > Plants > Phyllosphere > Stem > Wood/Secondary xylem... | reverse complement strand
CAAGGGGCAAAGAACAGCTTCATGTTGCACTCAGTTATTGATTCCACAATTTTGTGATTGGTATAGGTCATGGTCAAGCGGCAAAGAACAGCCTTTCCTCCAAATTTTGTCCACTCCCTTGATGGTTCTCACATGATGATGACTGCTGTTGCCTGCAAAGAGGCAGGTTTGAACTTTGCAGGTTTGTGTGGGTTAGCAGATCTCTCTCTCCTTCCAGACACCTGTAAAATTTTTTGGGAAATCTTATTGTTTCATGATGTCCATTTACAGGGGTCCATGATTCATACTGGACACATGCATGCGATGTTGATGAAATGAACAGGATTCTGAGAGAAAAGTTTGTTGAGCTCTACGAGACACCAATACTAGAGAATGTAAAGTATCTTTATCTATAAGCTCGTCAAACCTTATATAAGCAGACTGCCCCTAGGAAGTAATTGTTTTCTTGGTTTTAACATGGTTCAAGCTTGTGCTTCACTAGTTCTTACTGCCAGTGTTTGCTTTCTTTTAAAATGACTTGACATGTAAGATAGTAGTTGATGACCATGATCCAGAGTAGGTAAATTGTTCTATAAAAAATTCTGCATAGATCTTTATCTATAAACCATGAGCTCACACCTGTTGCAATGGAAGTCATGTCCTTGGGAGAGAGCAGACCTTTCGATTGGTTACTTCAATTAGCTTTCCAACATGAACTGAAGTACATTACAATTTGAACCTGCTGTTACTTCTTTTATGCGCTTTAAAGAAATAGTTTTCTGAAGTTTTCTAAAGTTTGAGAATTCTATTCCTTGGGAGAGCAATGAAATGGGAGGGCATTCCTAGAAATTTATCCTCTCTTTACAGCAAACCGTGATGCATTTGTTGATTCTATTTGGTGATTTGTGATCTTAACAGTGCTTCTCAATATGTTCATGGTGGTTTGAAATTTATTATTTTTAAACCGAGAATCTTACATGTTGAGTGATGATATCAGATTTATTGGTTTGTTTATGTGCTTGCAGTTATTGGAAAGCTTCCAAAGTTCGTTCCCCAACTTGAAATTTCCTCCCTTGCCTGAGCGAGGAGACTTTGATCTAAGAGATGTCCTGCAATCAACCTACTTCTTCAACTAGTCTGAACTGGACACTAACCTTGTCAGTTACCTTAAAATTGTACTCTGCGCCTCTGGCATTTGGTCCCAAGGTGATGGCATCTGTACTCGCTTATCAATGGGTTTAGTCTGTGATAAAAGAACCCTAAACCGCATTGAGCAGAAAAGGTTGAGAAGAATAGAAGCTCGAGGCATGGCTACCCCTCATTTGGTATCCAATGGGCACCTTTGTACATATCCAAGCACAGGAACTTATTAATTATTAGCTGGAGATATCTGTGACACCGTCCTGCTACACACCTGATATATGACACCTTCTGTATCTGCTTTGTAAAAAGATAAAGAAATAGCATGATGCGACATTCAATGGCTTGAAGGATCGACACTCATTATTAAGCAAGCTGCTTTGTCATTAGTTGGCTCGGTGTAAAATGGAATTGAAGCTTCGTGCGGGAATGGATTATTATGTTGATGAAGTCATTTAAACAGTTTGAGGATGGATGAAAGCTTCGGTTGCCATATCTTCAGAGATGCTAACTGCAACAGATTTAACTTAGATTTCTTAAAATAATCACGTCGACGGGGAAAGCAATCTAGTGGATGACGAACATGTCTCTTTCGTGGTGTTTCGCCACCTTTGTATCATTTGTTGTATAGGATCTATAAATGGATGCATAGACTGGCTATTGGTTTGTTCTTGCCATGAGTTGGATCCAAAGCCGCAAAATTTATTACAAACACAGCAAGACCAATCTATTATCTTTTTAATTAACCATAACAAGCTTTAAGGGTCCAGGTGTAATTAAGCATGAATCAAAAGTTGTACGAATTGCCACCAGCACCTTCGTCCTTGCAGAACACTACAGTGAGGAAAAGATCTGGATTTTTACATAAGCAGTTCCCAAAAAATTTGCATATTTTACTGTCTGCATGACATTCACACTAGAGATCTTCAAGCAGATAATGAGAAGACCATGAAATCATGCATGTGGAGAGGGATTTCTTCTGAATAGGGCACAAGCATCACTGTATATGGCCACCAAACTTGAGAATAAAGCAAGAAAAATAACGAGGACAGACATGACCTAATCCTTCTTCGCTGCTGCGAAATGGGGATCTCTGAAAGATCGTAGGTTTCAACCAACAAATGAACAAGATATTAGATAGACCACCTAACAAATTGGAAGCAATATCAGCTTTTAGTTTTGAATGCAATCAAAGTGCACTGAAACTTCGAAATGGATACGAATTTGGGATATATGGTAGGCAACATAGAGTCAGACCCACCAACCAAGATAAATGTGCTCACATGCTTGGAGAAAAATGAAAAAAAAAAAATCAATGCACTAGAATCCCATCTTAGAGGTTTTAAGGCCTTCATATGTAATATTTATAAACACTATAATGTGAAATGTATTCCTCTTTTGTTCTGAAATCCGAACTATATATATGCGTAATCACAACTCCGAGCTAGAGTTAAATTACTCACCTTAAAGCAATAGCAGCTAGAAAAATAAATCCAAGACAAGCTGCAGAAGTTGCTTCAGTGAACTGGAAAGCAACCCTGATGCTGGGTATAAAGTTTGCACCCAAGAAGACGAGAGAAATGAGTGCTGTGATGATTAATGAAAACCTATGGTTATCTGAAACCAATGGCGTGGCTGAAGGAAAGAGAAGACCATCCAGATTTAGGCGCAGTGGATGGAAGATCACATGGAAAACGAGCATGAGATGCAAAGCATAGCTAATGCAAACGATATCATTGAGCAAAGAGCTGTAAGGAACGCCGAGGTCAGTGTCGAAGTTGGCCAACATATCATCAAGGGTTGAGTCACCAAATAGGAGGAAGCCAAAGAAGCTTGTCATTATAGGGACAGCTGAGCATAGAGCTAATGAAGTCAGCACAACTGGCTGTATCATAGAGGAATCTTCAAGCTCATTTTCAATAGTATGAACTGCAGAAGATGTATTTTCTTATTGAGGTTTTCCATAATATAATTCATTTATTCGAATGCAAGTAAACTACAGAATGCTTAGCTTGAGTCAAAATATTGAAGATCATTTAAGTCAGCTTCTCTCCTCACTGCAGAGAAGGGAGAAGAAAGTACCAATCCCAGGCATCTCAGGCCTTACTCGAATCCAGTAACCATACTCTAATGCATAACTAGCAAATACAAGATGGAGTTTGCTATAGTATAAGCCTTCCCATCCACTAATGTCAGAAATCAAGACACAAACTTTTCGTCATGCTATCATAGTAATTCTTATTCTCTAAGCATGGCTGTCCCGACATCAACACATCTACCAGCAAGGGGCTAAACCTTCCCAGGGACTACTACGTACTGGCAGGACATAAACTTCTATCTATCAAGTATCATACAACCAAAAAGGAACAAGTTTCTGTACAGCTTGTGCACTAAGGAATCAAATTGTTAATCCTAAAAATAGCTACTTGTCAAGTACCTGGTCTTGGAGAATAGACAGAAGAGCCCAGATAAGCCTAGTCACTCCCTATCCCCGGGGGCAATTGGCATCTTTTGACCAATTTTCGTTGAAAGAACCAGTAAAGAAATTACTTCTACACATCTGCCAAAAGGATGTTACTCATGTGCCCAAATCAAACCCACAGACCAAGCAATTTAGAGGATATGAAGATCAGCCTACTCAACGTTAAAATGACAGATAAATACTGTATCAAGAATGGGAACCACAGTGAAGACACTCCAAAATGAAGTGATATCGGCAATATTAGGAAGCACCTGGGCATGTTATCCCTTCCATTAACCAATATAACCGCAGTGATTCCTGCAGTAATAACGAGAAAAACAACTGCTAGTGCAACAGCTAGGGCAGATGTGTATCTCAACGAATCTGCTTTCATTTGAAAGAAACCATCAGCGCTACACAACAAAGAGGTTTGTGCTATCGATTTCTTATTAATCTAAGCAATATATAGAAAAAAACGACGGCATTATTTAGTACTGGCCCAAATGCTTGAAACATGCCAGTGGAGAAAATATCGAAAGGGTAATGAAAAGAAGAAGAAAGGCACGGCCATTCCACCAGTGGTTTCTTCCAATGCACCAGCATGATGAACTCCACACGAAGATGTTCCAGACAACACATCAGCTTGTCATGTAAACCATTGAAACATGTAAGAATATTTGAACTTGTCTAATTGTTGGAAAGAAGACGAGAAACAAAATGCATTTTACAACCACAAGAATTTCGTACTATGGAAATCAGACTTTCCAGCAGCATCTCCCACTGAAGTTTTGGCTCAGCAACTTTAGCAATGTATTGCAATTTTACAGCTGCCATCACATGCTGTCAGCTGCGCTGCTTCACTATTGCTAAGAGCTTCCAGCTTTTATGTTTGTAATTTTGGGGGGTTTTGAAAATAAAAGCACTTTAATTGTACATGTTATTTATAATCCTATTCCATTTAGAATCTCCAAAATTAGGAGTTTGATGGCGCAACATATAATTGACATCAGAAAAATCAATCCGCAGTCAGTTATTTAGGTCCAGATCCCTGATAATTGGTACATTTCTAATAGCTTAGCTAATAATTCCTAATAATAAACCAAAATCACCTACATGATTAGTTACGAATGCTTTTTGACAAGCATTGGACACAATAGATCGTGTGAACCAAAAACCTATTAATAGGTAAGAGCATATTCCAACCAATTCCCAAAAGATATAAATTTGGATTAAATTCAAACTGGTAACTAATCTCAGCATTGAAGTACACTGCCTACTGACTCCTCTACTCGTATGCAAAACAACTATCTAGAACTGCATCACCCAGTTTACATGGTAATCTCAAAACCACAAAAGAAATGGAAAAGCATGATTAGCAAGCAATGATAATTCACATGCAGTTACGCACACTGATGCGCCCCATAAACTTGGACACCCTCATAGATATCAGCAAATAACAGCCACTTCAATCTGAGATATCTCTGTTCTTAACCATAAGACTAAATTAAAGTGAAGCACGTAATTCACACAATTGTCTCAAACCCACGAATTAAAATGCAAAATGCATAATTATCAAACCAATTATCAAGATTCATATGCAGTTACGCACACTTACCAATGATAATCATGTAAACAATGAGGACCCTGACATTGTTAAGCATCACAAAAATCTGAAGCACTCTTCTCCCAACATTCCCAAATGCATCACCCATGAACCCACCATAAGTCTCCCGCCTTTCCAGCCTTACTGCACCTTAAGAGCATCTCAGCAGAACAGTCAGTGAGCACAGCAACGAACACTATCAAATCAATACCAAGGCCAGGTCCAAGCACCTTCATGGTTGCAGGCAATGCCATGACCCCAGCGCCATTGATCAGTGCATTGCTAGCGTTCTTATCAACACGGTTACAAAACTAGCTTTTTGGTCTCTGAAAGGACTGTTGTTTGTCCTGTTCGCTGTGTGCAGATGCCTCTTAACCCAATTAGTTACAAATTCTGGAAAAAGAAAAGGATTATCTTTTGCCATGACGTACGAGAGAAAAGGTAAATTAATCTGAATCACATTGAATTCAACGAGTTTCATAAAATATAACCAGGTAGATTGACTAATCCTACCACTAACAAATTTTACACGGTACTGAAAGTCAAAGCAGTAGTTTAATCCCCAGCAGCAAGTCTTCTCTTTATTTTTTAAAGGCCAATCCTTCTCCAAACATCAGATCAGAAGAGTGCCGGCATGATCAAATCAGTACCTTGAATGTACTAAAGTTGGGAGATTAAAAGCAGAGATATCTGCCATAACAGCATAAAATCATCTCCAACTTCAATGAAATTATGATTCTACTTAACGCTGCAGCATCTGGAAATAGAGAGGTCTACTTGACTGAGAAAATGCATATTGACTTTGCAACAAATACCGATCCATGAAGCTTACATCTTGAAGGTTACCTGCTAAAGTCGGATAGTAACCTTAAACCAAACTACATGCAATTTGTCAACACCCCATGTCCCAATACAGTCAGCTGACTGAGTCTTCTTTTTCTATGCCTTATAGCTTCCTTTGACAAGCTGTTTATCTCAAGCATCGATATAGAAAGGATACTGTCACACTCCAAAATACGTAGTATTATTATATTTCAGTCGTTGGTGTTGGCCAGTAAATTATAGCATTCTGCGAACGTAAATCACTTGCTGGTAAGATTAGCAATAGTATAAATAAGCTATCAGAGACTTGTTCATTGGTAAAATATATTGTCTTCTGGGATGCCTTCTACAACAAGACTAAGTTGCTGCTTACCCAAGTAGAGAACGGTCAAGTGTATGTACCTGGAAGGCATCAGAAGTGGTAGCTCTGATTCGATGTCGGTATGTGATTGTCAATTGTATCTTGCTTCTGTCTAGTATTTAAAAGTTTGAGTAAGCCTCAAAAATTTGAACTGAATTAAGCTTTAAATCAACTTCCATGTGCATACACCACTGCGTTTGATCTGGTTCGCAGGATTAGAGTTGGGTGAAATGAGTTCGAGATATTTTGGCTTCAAAAATTCCATTTTCAAACAAAAGAGGGAGTAGCCTGCCAAATTTGTTCAACCACTTGGTGTCAAAAAATACTAGTCAGCCATCAAATTCAGGTTTTTTTTTACAGGCACATCAATCTTGTGACCTTAAACTTCCGCTAGTTACGTTTGTTTTGTTTTGAAGCACAATTTGTGCAACAAGTCCAGAACCATGGACAATATAATCACTTAGAAACTTCAGATTTTAAGGAATTAAAATGTCAGTAAAGCACCAGAGCATGCTTGTCCTATTTTCATTCATTGAAAAGAAGGATAGAAGAAATTCTTTGACATCCTACCTCCATTTGCATGTTTTCTCAAAATGAATATGCTATGGCATCGAAGTAATTGTGTTTTTCTCTTTTCCCCCCTATTTTGGGTAAGTTTAAACTATTACCTGGTTGAGAATATTCTCTAAATTCAGTGTCCTGCTTAAATGGAATCTACAAATTTACCTAATCTTGAATTGAGTTCCTAAGCTCTTAATTGAAGTTTCATGCCGATAGTCAAACTTAAAAAAAAAAGCATCTGATCTTGAGAGGTATGGTAATCTTCTCTTCTTCTTGTTTTTTTTTTTTTTTTTGGTTTCTCCAGCTCAGCAAAGATTCAACTGCTATGGCTAGTGTTGCTGAATCCTTGCTGACATCAATTTCAGAGATCATTGAATCTGTAACTTGCATAGAACAAGAAAAGGAAAGCTTTGCTGAAATTGGATGCTACCTCTACCGAGTTTTCCCAGTCATAATGGAGTTGCAGACAACTGAGCACACCCCGAAAAATGCAATGGTGATCCTTCAATCCCTATCCAGAAGCATCACTGAGGCCAAGGATCTTGTAAACAAATGTCAAAGAGGCACCAACTCAAATTTTGATTCTGAATTGAAAGGCACCATATCGCTGCTGGAAAGGGTGATAGAAGACATGGGCGAATGCTTGAGCTCGATACCTTCATCAACATTTCAGGACCAAGAATATGCAGAAGTTGCTGTCCAAGCTCTTTCAAATGAAATGTGCAGTGCTCATTTTGAAGTTTGCCAAAGCCAAGTATTGCAGACCAAAGAGCTGGATCCACACAAGTCTTTCTCGGAGGAGGAACCAAACGAAGAACCTGTAATGGTAGAATCAGATCTCTACCCTGTCAGTCTTGAAGTGTCCACAGATAATTCCCGGTTCTTAAATACCCCACACTTCATAGAAATCCAGAAACCCACAAGTCTCAACAGGCAAAGGAAAAGCAGCAGCAGCAGCTCATCAACATCATTGCTAAAGATGACCGAGTACATAGAGCCAATGTATGAAACTTTCTTCTGTCCGTTAACAAAGCAGATTATGGATGATCCAGTTACCATACAAAGTGGAGAGACATATGATAGGAAAGCAATTACCAAGTGGTTGGAAGAGTCCGAGAACTCACAAGAAATTTTCTGCCCAATTACAGGGAAGAAGCTGTTGAGTAGAGTTCTAAGGACAAACGTAGCTCTGAAGACCACAATAGAGGAATGGAAAGAAAGAAATGAAGTGGCAAGAATAAAATGTTCCCGTTCGGCTTTAGTTTTGTCCGCTTCACCAAGTATGGTTCTTGAAGCAATAAGAGATTTGCAAGAAATTTGCAAAAGGAAACAACACAACAAGATACAAGTTCACAATGCTGGAATACTTCCATTGCTTTTTAAGCTTCTGGAGTACAGAGATAGAGATGTTATCTATGAAGCGCTGGAGTTATTACGAGAATTGACCAAAGAGGACGATGATTCCAAGGTTCAGCTTTTTTTTCCTAAATTTTTTACGTAATATCATAAATAAAAGAAAAGGATAGGAGTATGTGTGTGTTTGTGGGCGTTTGTCATGTTCTTAGCAAGTCACCTGGAGGAAATTTGAAGTCACAGGTATGTTTCCGTTCTCACAATTTTGAGAATGGAGCGATGTAGAAAAAGAGAATTTTACTTGTTACCAATTCCTGCTAATATCATCTGGTTCAAAAATTGATCAATTTCAACAACAAACTTAAATTTCTCCACCCTATTTTGCGCAAGGACTGCTAATCACTGGCCAACTCATAATCCACTAAGCCATTCCCTTGGCGGGAGGCTTTGATGTGAATCAGTCACTGGCCTGTAAGGAACCCCACCTGCAATTATTTAGCTACAAGACTACCATAATTGACCAAACCATGGCTGAAACTTTCAAAGAAGCTTCAGTAATTCGAATTGTTCTCTTTGGTCTGAATTGAATCTAAATATGAGTGAATACAATTTTGTCTAGGAATAAGCCACTGAACTTTTCAGGAATTATAACTCAACTTCGGTGATTTTTTGTGCAGATGGTGATTTCTGAAATGGTCGACATTTCAACAGTAATCAAGATGATGTCAATTGGTCACCGGCCCATAAGGCATGCGGCATTACTGTTATTACTTGAGATATCAAGGTCCCAATCATTATGGGAAAAGATTGGGTCAGTTCCTGGAGGAATTCTGATGCTAATCAGAATTAAATATAATCTGTCTGTCGATGCCTTCTCTTCAGAAACAGCAGATGAAATCTTAAGGAATCTAGAGAGGTCTCCAGAAAATATCAAGATGATGGCGGAAAATGGATTCTTGGAACCCCTTCTAAAGCATCTCACTGAAGGTAACTTCCAATACTCTCACACTCTACCAAAAGCATAGCAAGTACAGAATGGCAGAAGAGTTTTTTTTTTTTTTTTTGAAGATAGCGGCTAACAAATTCAAGGGACTTGGTTTTTCTGGGATGGTTTAAATAATAAAAAATAATTTCCTTATGTACATACAAATAAATATGCTCTCACAACAAAGTCAATGAAGATTCAAAATCAACAGGTACTGAGGAGATGCAGACAGAAATGGCAGAATACCTTGGGGAAATTGCACTAGGACATGACAGCAAAACTTATGTAGCTGAGAGGGCCTCTCCTGCTCTCATCAAAATGGTGCATAGTGGAAACACTATGACCAGAACAGCGGCATTCAAAGCTCTAGCACAGATTTCATCCTACCATCCTAACGCCAAAATACTTGCAAAATCTGGAATTATTCAAATCATGGTTGAAGAGATGCTCACTCGAAGAATCAATGGTGAACCAATTAACTCAAAAGGTGAAGCTGCTGCAATACTTGCAAATATATTTGAGGCTGGGAGCGACCTTGAGAACCTCCAAGTAAATTATCATGGATTAGCTTCAGACTATGTTCTGTATAACATCATTGACATGATCAAACATTCCACTCCTGTTGAACTCAACATCAATCTCATTAGAGTTCTTTTGTGCCTGACAAAGTCTCCCAAATCAATGGGCACCATTGTCTCCATGGTCAAAGAGATTGAAGCAAGCAACACCCTGGTTGAACTCCTCAATAATCCCCATGAAGAACTTGGGATCGTAGCAATCAAGCTACTCATAGCGCTCATACCTTACATGGGACACTCTATAGCAGAGAGACTATGCAAAACTGCAGGGCAACCTGAGAACCTAATCCTTGGCCAAAATGAAACAGGCCGAATCACACAGAAGCAGGCAGTTTCAGCAACATTTCTTGCTAAACTCCCCCACCAGAGCCTGACACTAAATCTCGCTCTTCTCAGCAAGAACACAGTCCCTGCAATCCTACAACAAATCAATCAAATCCAAAGAACTGGTATAAGAACAAGCAGGTATGCAATTCCTTACTTGGAAGGACTTGTGGGCATTCTAGTCAGATTCACAACCACACTTTACGAACCTCGAATTCTGTTTCTAGCAAGAAACTACAACTTCACCTCAGTACTTACAGAAATGCTCATGAAAACATCAAGTGATGAAGTTCAGAGGTTAGCAGCAGTTGGCTTGGAGAATCTCTCATTGGAATCGATAAGTCTATCAAAACCACCAGTAATAAAGAAAACCAAGTTCTTGAAACTCTTCTACCCACCAAAATTCCTATTTTCTGGTTCATCAAAGAAGAGAAAACTACCAGTCTGCCCGGTCCATAGAGGGGCTTGTTCCTCGCAAAACACATTCTGCTTAGTTGATGCAAAAGCAGTGGAGAGATTGCTGGCATGTTTGGACCACGAGAATGTTGAGGTTGTTGAAGCTGCATTGTCAGCAATATGTACTTTGTTAGATGACAAAGTCGATGTCGTCAAGAGTGTTGGCATGTTGTGTGAAGTGAATGCCACGCAGCATGTTCTGAACGTTGTGAAAGAGCACAAGGGAGAAGGTTTGCGGCAAAAATCCTTCTGGTTAATTGATAGATTCTTGCTGAAAGGAGGGAAAAGGCCTGCTTCAGATATATCACAGGACAGGTTGCTACCTACCACTTTGGTCAGTGCTTTCCACCATGGAGATATTGATACAAGGCAGATGGCTGAGAAGATCCTAAGGCATTTGAATAAGATGCCTGATTTCCCTACTTCCCACTATACCATGTAGAATCCTAGTGTAATATACTGCTGCTTTTGAATGCAAACAAGTTCTGGTTTTGAGTGTAATCTCATCATGATAAATGTACATCAAGCATTGGGGTGTTATCATGTGAAGTATTCAGTGTTTTATTTATTTGTTTTTACATTTGGTAGAGTTGAAAAGATGAGAAATAGTATAGAAAAAGCAGGTGCTGGGACTCGCCTTTTATTTTCAAAAAAGAAAAAGATTTTGGTGGTGTCTCAAGTGCTTCTGGGGAAGTTCAAAGGCACTGGTCTTGAAATGCCTTTTCCGTATTAACAAATCAAAAACATCAAAGTAAGGCTGAACCGGATGTTTCGACGAATGGATGCTTGAACATCCGGTACAACTGAACCAGATCTACAAAAGAAGGCATCTGAGAAGCCATCATCAAATTTTCAATCGTTCGCTCTTCTTGTTCCAAACTGTCCCAAAGTGATTCAATGAAAGAGCGGCAATTGGCTTTGAAGCAGAGGTATGTCTCCCAAGTCACAACAAAGCAATGGTTCATACCTTTTGGACCGAACGGCTTTTTTTATTGATTTTCGGGAGCAAATTCTATCTTCAGGACACACGTATTGCAGGTAGCAGGCAAGGAAGTTGGGGGGGTGGGGGGTATGATGGAGTTGTTTACAAATCCAATAAAAATTCCACTTGTACATCCTACGACATTGGACGACATTAGACAAACGCAACAGTGGCACAAAATTTCACTTTTCAAATGAGGTGGGTTTCGGCCGGCAAAGGAAAACCCACCACCACTGTGGGTCAATTCTGTTATAATTTTAATATTATATCGTCGTCCACTGCTTGGGTTCTTCCTGGGCCGCTTCATTTTCCTTTCTCTCAATCTCTATGGCAATCTTTTGACCGTCTCCAAGCATTTTCTTAGTGTTCACATTGTTTCTACCTCTTGTACTTTATCCTCCATTCTCTGTCTAATATGGCATACTTTCTCATGACTTGTACCACCTGATTGCAAATGCTGGTGTAAACAGGACAGGGAAATGGAGTTCAATGCTATACAAAAAGATAAAATAACTATAATTGATGATATCAAAACACTTGGTCAATCAAGTCACCAAACTGTGCGGTGTAAGGAGATTTTATAAAATATTTTCATCAACTAGGGCAGGTGTGTTGAACTTATCAAAAGATTCGAAAACTTGTATAAAAGGTTTATGCCAATCCATGTTTCGTCATTAACATTGTCCAAGTAGACGCTCAAGGTGTGTATTTTATATTTGAGGACGACAACACCAGCTTGTTCATCCAGGTCCCGTTGAGCAACAAGAGAACACACTATCCTCTGCTGCTGAGGAAAATGGCTTCCTTTTCAGTGGAGGATTTTGTAGGTAATGGAGTTTTGAAGGACTTGCTTCCAACGTTGTTGGAAGAAGGTTGGGATGATATTCCGACTTTGAAGATTATGAATTCAGAGGATACAGATGCAATGAACATGACACGGCAGCAAAAGGTTGGTTACTTAGAATTTGCTTCTCGCTTTTCATTTGATCAAAATCTGTTATTTAACAAACATTGGCTTCTTCACTGTCAACTACTGGAACGTGTCGAAATTTGACCCATCTCATTATAAACTATCAACTTCTAATTCTCTCTCTCTTACACTAGGATGCGTTGGAAATCAGATCATACCTGCATGATCGTGCTCTGCTGCAATATGGGGATAAGCTAGAGGCCTCTGGGAAATGTTTGCCTGAGCTTCTTAGCCTAAGCACTGGGGATCTCTCCTCTCATTTTGGGATGAAGAGAGGTCACATAGCCCGTTTCATGGACAGAACCGGTGCATGTGAAGATCCCTTGCTCAAATCATATGCTCCTCTCACTGCAAGGAAAATGAACGGCACAGTTTCAAGAAATAATAGCAATTTCAAGAGTTATGCATCTGTCAGTTCAAAAAAGATGGAAACCATTAGTAGTATGAATTATAATAAATCACTTGAACAATCACTCGCTGATTTTAAGATTAAAGATGGATACATCTTCAAAGGGATTGTAGCTGCAGGGCCAGCTGAGCTCAGAGCATGTGGTTGTGTACAACCTCCTCCAGTAGTTGAAAGTGTTGCCCCTTATTCTTCTATTGAAAACATCTCAGTTCAGAAACTAACACCAGAGTATAAGATTGGGATGGAGCATTTGGTGAAAACCAAGACACCTCCAATGAAGGCTGTAGAATTATGGCGAGATAAACCAGCTGTAATCCTTTGCATCAGGCGACCTGGGTAAATTCTGCTTTGTTGTGGCTTTCGTGTAGATAGCCTTGCTTTATCAGCTAAACTTGTGTGATATAACACATATTTGCAAACTGTATGAGTTTATTAGAGTAATCACACATAACAATTGGATGAGAGGGTAACAAGTGGGAAACTTAAGAAATCAAAACCTCATTCAATAGGTACTGAAAAATATTTAAACTTGAATGTCTTAGAGCTACCCAATAACATGGATAAATCAACTTTCAAGAATGGTCAGCTGTCCTTTATGCAATGACATTGACATTTCTTTTACTTGTGAATTTCAAAACAGGTGCATCATGTGCAGGGCTGAAGCTCACCAGCTTTATGCCAAAAAACCCATATTTGATGCACTGGGAATTCGATTATTTGCAGTTCTCCATGAACATATAGAGTCAGAGGTATCCAGAGAATTTCAACTTCACAATCTAATCAACTCTCTCTCTGGAAAATTGATGTGCTATTGTTGGCCTGCAGGTAAAAGACTTCTGGCCTCGATATTGGGGTGGTGTTGTGCTTTTCGATAGGAGTATGGAGTTCTTCAAAGCTCTTGGTGGTGGGCAGCTGCTTAAGGACAAATTTATATCAGGATTTATTTTCAACCCCCGAGCTATTGCAAATTACAAGCGTGCAAAAGCTATGGGAATTGATCAAAACTTCAAAGGAGAAGGTGAAATAAAGGGTGGCCTCTTTATAGTTGGAAGAGATAAGAGTGGCATAGCTTATCAGTTTATTGAAAGGAACTTTGGTGATTGGGCTCCTGTAGCTGAAGTAATTGACATATGTAGCAAGTTGCGGGTTTCTTAGCTTCTCTAATCCCATACCGAGGTTGCCATCTATCATGCCTTTTTTTCTTTTTTCACTTTAACCAGCTTCTCTTCAACCTGATGCAGAACCAGCAACAAAGTAAAGAGGAGTCCATCAAAACATCACAGCAAGATGAATGAAGTCTGTCCTCATCATCCATGTGTTCTTCAGATTTACCTTTTGTATATTTATATTCCTTCAGATTCCAAAATGGGAAATACTCCTATTTCTTTATTATTTCATTTCTGAAAGGTAACTTGTTGTTGTCAGCGTGCGAGCCCAGGGAGACTCCATGATGCAGCAGTGATATACCACCTTAATAATTTACTGATTCTTTTTCACAGATGTGGGTTGTTGCTTTGTATGGCATGTCTAGATAAATTTTCAAATTGAGTTCTGCAGACCTGCTAATAACACAGTTCAGGATCTGCTCTCAACCCAAATGAATCTATTTATTGAGTTAATCAGATAAATGGAGGTGCAATGTTATTATTAAGTGACTTAAGAAAGATAGACAGCTATATGGTAATTCTCAGCCTCACCAGTTGATCAATGTAACAGTTTTTTCACTAACAAAGTAAAATCGATGATACATGGAACTATCAGCTGCAACTTGGAGCTGACCATACTTTCTGAATCCCACTTAGGGTTTTGTGCCATACACTTCTGCTCGATTTTGGTGTGTGTGTGTGTGTGTGTGTGTGTGTGTGATGTCATAGAACTTATAGAAGAAGGGCATGGGACATAGATGACATTAGAGTCACATACATGAGAATAACATCCATGGCATGGTAAATGGAACTAAATAAGATATAAAAAATGTAGCTGAAGTTTAGAGACATACCAGCATTTTTTACTATCACGGATCCTTGATTTTTTCAAGATTATAAAGACATTCTTCTAGAATCCTAGATAGAGAAAAAAGGATTCCTCAAGAACTTTAGTGATACTCCTGCAGAGCATGCATCATCACGGTCCCGCTTCACAAAAAATCTTGATCTTGGTTAACCTCTGGTGCATGCTGGGTTTTAATCTTGTTCACACAGCTTTGAACTGTAACAGAAGCATATCACCAGAAATCTCCACATGAACATTTTCCATCTTTAAATAAATGAAACCTGACAGCATCTCTTACAAGTATCTCTCTCTGAGAAATCTTGGAAATATATTTAGTTGCATTGTGGCAATCCCCACACACCCTCAGATTTTTTACCACTCGTATAGGAAGGCCATGGGGAACAAATAATAACCCAAAAGCAATAGCAAGCTTCTCACTATGGTGGTTAAGCATCTTCATCTTCTCTGAATCTTCAACATCATGAAGAACTGAACTTGCATCTGGCACATACCCCTCCTCTATCATCTTGTGGTTTAGTTTCTCCAGCTCAGCATATATCTGATCAGAAAAGGGACTTGACTGGTCATCTGCGGAGAAAATATAAACTTTGCTTTTATACTTGATCCAACTGAATCCTGGTTCCTTTCTTGCTCCCTTTTCTCTCATTCCTCTCCTTAGTTGGGCCACATTGCTCCATTTTCCTTTAGCAGCATAGATGCTGGAGAGCAAGATATAGCCTGCAGGGTTCTGGGGATCTAGTTCTAGAAGAGACTCGGCTGCCCATTTGCCGATTTCCTCATTGCCATAAAGTCTGCAAGAACTCAGCAAAGTTGCCCAACCTATTGAATCAGGACTGAAAGGCATCTTGTTGATAAAATTTTTGGCTTCTTCTAACCTTCCTGCTCGACCGAAAAGGTCAATCATGCAGGTGTAGTGATCAGAAAAAGGAATTATTCCATGGTCCTTCAGCATTGATTCAAAATACTGTTGTCCTCTCTCTACCAACCCCGCTCTACTGCATGCTGAGAGGACTGCAATGAATGTAACAGCATCAGGTTTTAAACCTTGGACCAGCATTCTTTCAAATAAATCAATTGTCTCGTTGGCTTTTCCAAATTGTGCGTATCCTGAAACCAAAGCAGTCCAAGAAACTTCATCCCTGAAGCTCATTTCATCAAACAGCTGATTGGAATCTTCTATACTTCCACATTTACCATACAAAGTAATGAGCGCATTGGAGACTGTTATAAAAGAAATCAACCCAGAAACTAGGGCTTGACAATGAAATTGTGCACCTTCTTCTAAGCTAGCTAGATTTGCACATGAGCTAATAACACTTCCTAAAGTGAAATCATCTGGCTCAATCCCATTTCTTTGCATGTCACAAAAAACCCTGACAGCTTCTTCACTGAACCCATTCTGGCCATAACCCACTAACATAGCAGTCCATGATACAACATTCTTATTTGCCATTCTCTTGAACACTGCTTCGGCGTACCGTACACTTCTACACTTGCAATACATGTCAACGAGAGCACTACCAACAAAGACATTATGGTTATATCCACTCCTAATTATAAGAGTATGAATTTCCTTTCCCTCTTTAAAAGCCCTAAGCCCCCCGCATGCAGTCAACACACTACCAAACGTATACTGATCCATCGCCATCCCTTCTTGCCTCATACCTCTAAACAAATCCATAGCTTCGGCCTCCAATCCATTTTGAATAAGCCCTGTGATCATTGTTGTCCACGAAATGGAATCTCTTTCCTTCATACCATGAAACAGCCTCTTCGAATCCTTTACCATCCCACTTCTCAGAAGCCCTGTAATCATTGTATTATACATCACCACATTCCTCTCTTGAACCTCATCAAAAACCTGACTTGCCAAAGAAACTAACCCCATTTTAGCATACATATCCACCAAAGAACTCCCTACAAAAACATTAGCCCCAAACCCAAATTTCACAATCTGCCCATGAATCTGCCTACCCAAATCGACACACCCTTGACTCGACACCAACAAAAGCATAGTAGAAAATGTAATCCTGTTCAAATTTAAAACTCCATCTTTCATCATCGAGTTATAAGTTTTAACAGCCTCCACGACTGAGCCATAACACACATACCCAGAAATAAGCGAGTTCCAAGAGACCCCATCTCGATTTGGCATGATACTAAAGATCTCTTGCATTGTTGATAAATCCCCAGATTTCGAATAAGCAGAAAGCATGGTGTTCCATGAAAATGAGTTAGGTTGAGGCATTTTTTCAAACACATGGCGTGCATAGGTTATATTGCCTAATTTACTGTAAGCGTTGATGAGATTGTTATAGAGAAAGGTTTCTGGGTTTGTTAAGGACTTGATTATGAGGCAATGGAGCTTCTTGGCTTGTGTTTGGTTTCGGGTTTCGCAGCAAAGTTTTAGCAGGGAAGAGTAGTAGTTAGAGGAATTCGACATTGTTTAATTGACTATTTATCTCCGGCGGGAACGGAGAAAAAGAAACGGGTTGCAGAGTGGAATGCAACTTTACTTGTTAATATAGAAAATGAAACATTTGAAGAAAGCATAGTAATTAGGTTTTAGGTGAGTAGTGGTAAAACTCTCATATTCTGCAGCCCTATTCAGCTTCCGTCCTTTTTGACGATGATGCTAACGCAGAAACTCTTTTTTAGTCTACTATTCCTAAGATTTAAAAAGGGAGAGGGAGAGGGAGAGTGAGAGGAAATTTGTTAATGGCATACTTGTCCTAACAGAAAGCTTTAGCTCAGACGTGGACACAGCAAACATCTCTTTAAATGTGTATTATAATGCACGCATGAAGGATATTGCGGCTCCTCCAAAATTCTTTAGACCTGCTGTTGAAAATAATTTTTCTCAAAAAAGGACAGCGATTTTCGAAATTCAGATTTTTAATCAATGGGGTGTTGAACTAAATAATGGGATTGGATCCACATTTGACATGAAATCAGAAATATTTCTACTAACTAATGTAACAAAATGGATAATAAGAAAGAAAAAAGAATAGCATTACATCCTGTCATTGACTAACAAACAAACACAATTCCCATGGTTTTGTAAATTACACGGGCTAGACAACACACGAGTTTCCCATTAGCCTATCATCTGGAAGGTCGATCTATACATTTTTAAATTCATGGCCTCAAAACTATCCATTCGCATTTCTGGTAACAAGCATTATAATGATCAAGTGATAGACGCATGGAGGTTGCGGTAGTATCAATAGCCATCCAAGCTCTCAAAACCCTGCTGGTTAGCTGCAACTAACCTCCAGCTTCAAACTGAGATCATCCAGAAACATCTGTAATTTCACCATCTTCAAGATTTGAAGAGAAGCACAAGGTGCTTTAATCCTCAAGAATATTAATACAAGGATATGTGCCTGAATATAACGCATTGAGGCCAAGGAGAATAATTAAAGTTCAACTTTCAAATGTCCTGGTGGCAATGGCTCTGCAACAAAAAATATATATATGTATTCAACATGGGATCATTTAGCATGGGAGATATTATATAGCAAACTTCAAGAGCCATACCATTTACATCTTGGCTGTCTTGGGGAGCACTGGTTCCATAGGTCATCTGGACAACATTGTGGAGCTCATCATCCCATACATTGGGTAGCTGTCGTCAAGAATATTAACCGAAAACAAATTGTAACACAGAGGATTTGAAGAAGGCCAAGTGGAAACAATAATTTCAGTTAACTGGTATTTTATCTTTAGAGAATTTCCACTGAAGTTTAAGGTCAAAATATCACCAGTGTTTTGATTAGGAGACAGAAATATGCATGCATGGTCTGAGTTCATAAATTATCCTTCACGTGTAGCATAAAAAATTCCTAGAGACCTCTTTGCCTCAGGGCTTGGTTAATTTCTATACACAATGCACCAATTTAGTTGATGTCTACGTAAATCTTTGATACAAAAATATTTCCAGCACCATGTACTCCTCTGTTCCTGAAATTTTATGGGTAAATAAAAAAAAACGGATATAGATGTACCTGAGCAGGTTCCTTGAATCCTGCAGTCATGGCTGTCAATTGAGAATTAATAGTTCTCCGGATTATGTCAGAGTGACTCTCCATTCCAGGAAAAGCAGTGGGAATAAGCCCTGGTTGAGATTGATGTAATGCAGGATAAGCCATCGGCATTTCTGAGGAAAATGCCAGAGAGGATGGAGGAACAGCACGTGACTGAAGGATCTGACAATACAAAGCACTTTTGCTCAGATAAAGCACATGAAGTTGCATTTTACTGATCCAAGAGCAAATTCTTGGTCATGAAAACCCTGGATATGGATTGGGTGCACGCACCAGAATAAAAAACTGACTAATACTCACATCTTTTGCGAGGAGTCCTTCTATGTTAAAATCTAGCCTTGGATTCACCGTTGCAAGTTTCATTGATAGAAACTGCAAAGAGGTAAAAAGCACTCTCAACAGAAGCAAAGATAAGAAAAGTTAAATAACAGCATCAGAGAGACTGTTGTTTGAATTGTTTGTCCTTATGTCGAAAGCAAGAGCTTAATAGAAAGACCAGATAAGCTAGTAATTTGCTCCATTTAAAAAAAACCAGAAAAATAGTTCACATAATCAGGCTCATCTATCCAAACGAACTTTTGATGACGTTGGATTGTGCATGATGCATATGTAGTGGACTATTTAAGAACCACCAAATTGGACAAAGGAACAGATTCTCACTGTCTTACCTCAACCTGCCGCTGCAGTGATTGCACATAGTTAATGATTTCATCTAGCATCACTGCCTTCCCTGTGACCTGCAAGATCCAATTCATATCATGACAAGAACTAAATTAACTTGAGTTTCCGAAGAATATGCTTCACCTGAAGCTATCAAATCCAACAAACAAACCTTGCTGCAACCAGGAACAAGGTCCTGTAGAAACTTCATCCTTTCACTGATCTTTTCCCTTCTTACCTGCAATCAGGATCAGTCACTTGAGCCCACTCGCTGAAATAGAATTCGGTTCAGATTCCATTTATGAGTTGATAAAAAGAACTTACTCTTTCCGCAAGACTATGGCTATTTGTTGCCTGGCCTCTTCGAGCTCTGACATGAATATATTCTTCTTTTGGTTGATCTGAACCCTGAGACCCCTGTTTACCTTGTTTACCACTAGCCTTGCTGGTAGTTGAAGTTGGTTTTTGGTCTCCCTTCTGTTGAGTTTCAGGGCTACCCTTTGCAGATTGAGGGGTTCCCTTGGCCTGATCAAGCTCAGCATCCTACCACCAAAAAATGATCATTACAAGCAATTTAATCAACATACCACCAAATAAGGAAACATGACTGCTACCTCTCCACTCCTTTTTCTTTTCTTTGAGCCAAGGCTCTTAGCTGAAAGCTCCCCACAGTTGCCCTCCAACAATGATGGCTCATCTTGACCACTACCACCACTGAATTCAGCTTCGTCAGAGTCATTACCAGACGCCCCTACACCTTTTTTTGCTTCATCACGAGATCTTGCAAGGCTTTCTCTTTTTGTCTCATTCTTTAGAGCGCTCCCTTCAGTAGCCATATGATCAACAGACATAGAAACATCTTTGGAAGCTTCACCGGCGTTCATAACATTCTTTTGAGCTTGTCCACCAGATACTGATTTCATCCCACTGCCCACAAACACCTCTCCTGGTCCCTGCATCATCCCCCCACCCCTCGAAAAAAGACCCATAGACTCAGGAACTCCAAAAGGGTTCACCATATCACCAAAATCCCCTCCATTGAAGCACGAAAACCTGGCAGCACGCTCAATGAATGCAGAATCAGCAGGAAACTGTGATAAGCTCTGTGGGAGCACCCCAGGGGCATTCGGCAAGAAAATTCCACCTTTCAGCATTGAATTAGGTGGATTCCACCCCATTTCTAGTGTTCTATCAATACCATTTCTCAATGAAGCGGGGGCTCCTTTTCCAATCCCTACTGTGTTTGAACTGCTTGCAATATTTTGAACATTAATATCACAAAAAACCAAGTTCTGTGAATTGGTGGGATGTTCCCACATGGCTGGCCCAAATGAGTCTATCACAGAAGCAGAAGAGCAAGAAGCAGCACCTACTAGATCTCCTCTACAAACTGACATCTGATTATCAATGGGAACCAAACCCATAGATGAGTTTGGGATACTGGTACTGTTAAATCGCCAGTCTGAGGACAGGCCGCCAGGTGAATGGTAGTTGATAGGATTATCATTGCTCTTTCCTAACTCAAATTTATCCTTGTCACTCATATCCATCTCTCCTTTGCAAAAATAAACAAAAGTAGCCAAGAGAAACACACCTCTCACAGTTATACTCGAAATGTCAGTAACTAGTCTACAGAATTTTAGTCAAATAGAAAGTGAATCTAAATATTAACCAGCCCCGGAATTCTCTTGTGCCTCAATATAATTAGCCAAAGATCAAAGAGACACTGACTGAAGGATGCAGGGGAAATAGGAAAATAAATTTAAACAAGAAGCTCTAGTTTCTTCTATATATAAAAAGAAGTTCCCCCTGAGACCAGACACACAAAAAATTGAACATACAGCGTGAGAAACTTCACAATTCACAGTGGTGTCAAGATATTGCTTCAAAAGCTCAATCCACCAAACAGAAAGAAATTACCTAAAACCAAACATATCTATAGCTAACTACCTACAAGGACATTAATTATTAGAACTAAACGAGAAAGACCCGCTTCAATTAATGGCCTTAAAAACACCAAGGCGCTGAACTTGAAGCGACCCAGTACAAAAATATGTACCAAAAGATCAAAGAAACTGAATTGCCACCACTTCCTAAGCTAACCCACCAAAGAACTGAAATGTCCTAAAAATTGGAACAAAGGAAAGTACCCCCAATGGCCAAGGACACAAGAAACAAGATAAGCAGTAAAAAAGAAAGTTTCAAGGGAAAGCTGTCAAAGTGTGCAGGAAGAAGGCAGTCAAAAAGAAAACAAAGGAACATTGATTTCAGTACAATAAATAGGCCATTCAAAACCCTAGTCAGAGTTGTGGCAGCATCAGAGACAAGCTAAAAGTAGCAGGAGAAAGATACCCATTTCAGATTCTGTGCTACTTTTGGTACCCCGCTCTTCATTCAAGCCCTTTCCCACTCAAAAACAAAACTTTATTGAATTCTTTGGGTTCTGTTCTGTTCAAAACCCTCCTATCCTCAGCTTTTTTAAGGCTTCAGCTCACACACACAAACACAAACAAGTGATGTTGAAAGAGAGAGGAGGATACAACCTTTTTCACTTAGAGGGAGAGAGATGAAAGATGGGTATTCGTGTCCTTGAAGAGAGAGTGAAAGCGAAAGAGTAATGGCAAAGGTCCTGCATTTATACCCACGCTTGCATCAAAAAGAGAGCTCTTGATGATTAACCACCGCCACTGCTACCGTAAAAAATCAAGATTAAATAATCTTTATCTATCCGCACCTCCTCTTTCATTACTTTATTTTTTAATACCGCAGTATTTTCAAATTAATTTACATGATAACTTAAATAATTTTTAGTTCATATTTTACTTTTTTTAGATTGTGTTCAAAAAACTAAGATAGCTAGAGCTAATCTCTTCGATCACTGCAATTATCCTAGCACCTGGGTTGATGACTTTACTTGCTGTGAGGAATAATACTCAGTTTTGGCTTTGCCTTGCTTGGCTTAGCTAGCAACTGACATTGCCAACTTTCATTGGCGATAAAGTATCTTATTCAAGCTTGTCCTTTCATTAAAAAAATTATTGAGAGGAGAGCTTTCTTAATGAGGGGTTTGTTTGGTCAAGGGCCCAAGATCTAGCTAGTTTACCCTCATTTTCTCAAGAATTCCACCGGTACCATCAAAGTCATGTAAGCGTAATATTTTTTTTATTTTAGCATGTTGTGCTACTGATAGCAACGTAACCCATCCGTCTTATAAATAATATTTCTTTCTCTTCGCTATTTTCGTATTGTAAACAGTGAGTTATTGCTGGTCATAAATCGGAACACAACTGGCAAGTTTTGTTCCCACTTTAGTATTCTCTTTAGGGTATTGCTTGAAACTCAACACAGCACTCACCAGGATGATTAAATGCTGCATTAAAGTGGATCGACTCATGCCACTGTGAGCAGCTTGTAGCTCTTCCTGGAGGAGAAGATTCAAAAGATCAAATTGTTTTGCGAAACAAACGACTTTATAAGAAAATTTCTTGATGCAAATTGAGATATAAAAACATTTGGCTCAGATTTTTCTTCGTCAAGTGATTTAGAAAAATAGTTAAAAATCTGGAATGTGAGTTTGCAGTTCTTGATGACTCGAATTGTAAAATATTCTTTCATAGTTATTAGCCTCATTAAAATTGATTGTTGGGTTGGTAGTGATGTATTTTCCCTGACAAATTGGGGAATCACCTGCAATAGTAATTGAGATTTGAACTAGTAATGTTTAAAAAGTAAATTTAGAATCTAAACAATTAAATACACCCTCAAAGTATAATAAAAAATAAAAATATTTTTTTATCATTATCTAAACTCGTTGCAATTTTATTTTATTTTCACTCCTTTATACTGTTGATGGACTGGCCACTTCTCTTTCTCTCATGTCATTATTAGTTAGCCTTGGGACTTGCAATCTCAAAGACCCAAGCTGTAAAATAATGGAATCTCTTCCCCACTTTTCTTTACCAAATCCTAATCTTTACTTAGCACCGAACATTAAAAAATAACCATGCGAGAAGTGAAAATGATTTGCGCTGATCGGATTGGTTTTACCAGGCATGTAATGTGTTGGAGAGAAGTAGCAGGAAACAAAAAAAAACAAAGGTGTATTAAACTCCCATAAAATTTGGACATGCATGCTACCTAGAGCTATATTTTTCCTTTTCTTTTCTCCTTCCAAAATGTAAGAAACCCTCGTGTAAATAATAATCATATCTTTGGACATTGTACAAGAAACCATGAACAAAAATCTCTGAAGGTATAGTACAAGAGAGAAGACAATGAAAATAAATTAAAAAAAAAAAATTACTACCGCCCTATGAAAGAAAATAAGGGATCGGATTCCTGGGTACTATTTTCTCCCATTAGATTTTGAGAAAGCCAGGAAGCTGGCAAATGGGGCATTGCCACGTGTTCTTGTTTGCCCTTTTATAGGAGGTCAATTGATAGGTGTCTACATGTATGTATTATATAATATATATTTAGTACTAGATATTTTACATTAAACTTGACATTATTTTATTCTCAAAAAAACTTAATATTATTTTTCGATGTAGAATATGTTATGAAAAGGGTTGGCTCCCGGTTGGCGTTGGCTCTTCTTTTGGGAAAGCTAAAACCAAGAGAGCAACCAAATCCCATCCAAAGCAACATGACATGGGATGGGATGGTTGGGGATTCGAGATCTCTTGAGCAGAGCTTTAGAATTCTTTAACCTAAATCAAAGACTGCATCATTGTTGATCTCCCTCCCTCCCTCCCTCTCTCTCTCTCTACAGTGCCGATGCCATGGAGATGTTAATAATTAATAAAGTGGCCTTTGGTTTTAGCTTTAATCAATTAAAGCAAGCACGTTTGAGACTTTATATTAATACACAAATCTATAATATTATTACTGTACTTGAAAATAGTTAAATTATTACGTGTTCACATCTATCGTACGATTCCTTAGATCTTATATTATCCTTAAAGCATGCTAGCTTCAAATAACGTAGCTAGGGAACTCTTAATAATAACTCAAGTAATTATCAAACTGACAACATCCACCAACTATCAGGCATACCTTCCCTCAGGTGTGTAACTCGGTACTAGCATTTTTTAAGACTCTACACAATGAACCTATACGTGGGCTCGACTGACTTTTATTGTTTTCTCTCTGAGAAAAAGGGGCTCGGGTAAATAATCTATCAGAGGCATAAATGGTCAATGACATTGGGGATAGGAGTCTAGTTACAGATTATTGGCTCAATGAATCATGTTTAATCCAAGTGCATTGAGAAGATTGATGCAGTGTAACAAAATTGCTTACTATTTTAACTCGACGAGGTTGGATTTTCATAATATAACTGTGACATGATACCCTGGAAGTAACTTGAGATCATCGTTTTTCAATAACTAATGCTTGAGATGTAAAGATCTTGAACGGTAGAGGGGGGAGGAATGTCAGTTGGGTCTACAAGGACCATGATAAAATCGCCTTAAAGCTGCGTGAATTTCATGCAAACATCATGGCAAAGCACGATGAGATGTTGTTGAGTGTATAGTTTTCAAACTTTGGCGAGTCTCTTTTGGTCCACTTTTCTGAAACACTAATTTCACACGACTCGACCTTCTTTCTTTTTTATAATCATCAGAGGATGCCTCTTGAAAATGTTAGGACCTTTCTCGTGCTTTTCTCTGAGAATTTTCAAATATTACTCGATCTTCTTTCACCAAGTTTCTGACCATGTTTCCTGTGAAAGTAAATGTTATTATATTAGGTATGGCACCCCTTGGATAGGTTGGAGAATTGTGATAAGAGAGCGCCTGCTATTCCAAACTCCCTGTCCCCTCTCGGTGCAGATGATTGTCCCAGAGAAAAAAAAAAGATCAAAGGGTTTATGATTTTGCAGCCCTCCCTATACACGTAGATGTGTGAAAAAACAGTCATTTGGTAGATAGCTGTCAATTCTTGAAAGCCCTAGCTTGTTATGTTTTTTTTTTTTCTCAAGATAACTCCAACGTAAAGAAAATATAACACATATCTGCCGAGTGGCGTTGCTCGATCTCTTTTTTAAATGATTTTTCACATAAAAAAATATCAGGCTAATTTTAATTTTATGTGTTTTTTTTAATAATTTTAATATACTAGTATTAAAAACTATATATATATATATATTAAATCACAATTTGAACATATATTTAACCGAAAGCATTTTTATAAAAAAAAAAATTATCAAACACGGTTGTTTTCCATCGGATGATATATTATATTTCATTTGAATTTTCTACATAAATTACCCGTCGATTGCAGTTCAACGTGCTGGGAAAGGAGGCCAAGGTAATCAACTTTCTGTTTAGATGACGTAGGATTTACGCCCTTGACAATTGACATGTCCATCTGATGATCAGGCTCGCTTTATCACCTGTCTCTTTTTCATTTTTTCGTGTCATCACAGGACAGCTGCTTTTTTCTTTAAACTCTTTTCTTCTTCTTTT
>Ga0325411_1001486_pt1 | contig 26200 bp, 9 predicted proteins | sample PopdelMetagenome_13_FD_206181 | JGI IMG/M metagenome (GOLD analysis project Ga0325411, IMG submission 206181) | Populus deltoides microbial communities from Bellville, Georgia, United States - Xylem-PdIQD-R4 | ecosystem: Host-associated > Plants > Phyllosphere > Stem > Wood/Secondary xylem... | reverse complement strand
AACTAGTTTACCACTCGTTAATGATTCAACGGTTTAAAGTTCGAATGTTACACCTAATTCTTTCTAATTAAAATAAGGTTCCAATATAATTAAAATTAAATTTCAATATAAGATAATGTTGAAGAAATAGGTGCGTTAGAACATGCTTCCTAAATAAGGTGTTCGATGGACCTTTGGAAAGGAATTGTGAGTAAAGACGGACAGCATGGGGGACGGGGCAAATCAATCAAATCTCTTTCCACTCTTTCAATTATGTCTCAAGTTTTATGTCCAAGCCGTCCTGTTGCTTTTTCTCTCTTCTTTTTTTCTTTTCACAACATGTTGAGAGCTCTCCTCCTTTGTCCCGACTTGAAGGAGATGTCCCTGAAACGCTCCTACAAAAAGGTAAACACGCCCTGTCAAGTTTCAATACAGCCCTTGGTAGACATTTTGTTTAATAAATGATCATTTCTCCTAAATTTTAGTAATATCTAGCTAGTATGATAATTATCTTTAAAATGTAATTTTCATTTGTTACACATCTCCCATCCACGAGATTCCAGAAAGGGGTTTTACGATGAGTTGAATCTTTGATTTGTCAGCCATTGTCAGCATCTTTGATTTGTCAGCCATTGTCAGCATCACATTTTTACAAGAGAACAATGAACAAACGAGAAGGTTTGCAGCCACTACCTTTACTGTGTCGTCACGCTTTTCGCCAGATTGCGTGGCTGGTCAACATTGTAACCCCTTAGAACAGTCAGATGATATGCCAGTAACTGCACCAAGAAAGGGAAGTCAGGTTGCTGACGCATCTGGTAATGCTTAATGCAAATAGACAACGTCTGGCAGATTTGTAAAGGAGAGCATATGGATTGTTATGAATGAATGGAAAAAAAGAAAATATTAGGTTCTTGCATCATATATACTTTCATGCATCACAAAAACATGCATTCATGACCATCATTTGATGAAACTGATTTTATAAAGGAAGTTCTGAGTTAAGATAGACCGCTGAAAGAAGGTATCTGGCAATTGGCACATAAATCAACCTAAGCAAGCCATGGCCCGAATGGCGAGGATAGAAGCACAGGCATCATGCCATTTCTGTCAGCCCATCTACGTGCAAAGGTGATACGGCCCACCCTTGGAGCCACAGATTGAATGGCTAGGATATAAATACTACTTGACATGAGATGCCCTTGCACAGTTTACTAAATGACAAGTCAGTGAATCTAGCTACTGATTATTCTGAATTAAAGTGGACTGATTATTCCTAATCAAACACCCGAACATGCATGCACATGCATACATTCATTTATGAACAAATGCCAATGGTAGTAGGAATACCTGCAATGGAACTATATTAATTACAGGTTGAAGACAATCCTCAACCTGTGGAACTTCAATTACTCTACCAAATCCTCCAGGACATGCAGACACAGCATCACCTTTTGAACACATGACTATTAAGCGACCTTTGCGGGCATGAAGTTGCTGAATGACTGACTGTTGCTTGCTGTCAGACCACTAAAAGGAGTCAGTATCAAACAAATGAAAAATATTTGATGAGGAAGCATTCAACACGTACAAAACAACAAACCTGAAGCAGGAATCACGAGTAGCAATGACAATAATAGTAAGATTCTCATCAACTAATGCCAAAGGACCATGTTTCATTTCACCAGCAAGCATTCCTTCACTGTGCATAAGTGCTACTTCCTTAACCTTTAAGGCACCCTCCAAAGCCGTTGCATAGTTGTATCCTCTCCCAAACACAAGAAGAGACTGCTCCGCAATCAAAAGTTTTGCAAGATCCTTCATTTCCTGGTCAAGCTTCAGGACCTCCCTGACCTTGTCTGCAAAAAATCAAGACTTGAATATATAGTTTGGGACACAAAAGGGTAGACTATGACAATATATGGAAAAATAAATGACATTAAAAATCAGAAACTTACTTGGCAAGTCAAATAGACCATCTATTATAGCCTCTCTTCTCGTTTGACTAGAAATTGCGTCACCTCCGATTGCTAAGGCTAACATGGCCATCACTACTATCTGACTTGTGTATGCCTGTTGATAAACAGTGATAACATGGTTAGGCACTGATAGTAAATGAGATGAACAAAAACAAATAAATTCAAAGCCATCACCTTGGTGCTTGCCACGCCTATTTCAGCGCCAGCATTTATATGAACACCACAATGTGTATGCCTAGCTATTGCACTGCCAACAGTGTTTGTTATGCCTACACACAATGCACCATTTTCTAAAGCATATTCCAACGCATGTAATGTATCTGCAGTTTCACCAGACTGGCTGACAAAGACTGCTGTATCTTCTCTGTATATAGGACCTTGACGATCCAACAGATCACTTGCAATTTCCATAGTGACAGGGACACCTATAGTTTTATATGCAGCAAACCAGGAAAATTGAAAAAAATAAGCAGTACAAACAAGATTATGATTTTGCAAAATTTACTGTGCCAAACAAGACTCACCAGACAGTTCTTCCAGGATGGGTCTAGCAGCTAGAGCAGCATTATAGCTTGTACCACAACCAATGAAAACAATACGTCGACTCCTTCTAATTGTTTTAAAGTGATCCTTGAGTCCACCTAAAAGAACAGTCTTGGCTTTGCAGGAGCCTCCACGTATAAGCCTCCCACTCATGGTGGTTTTTAGAGATTCTGGCTGTTCATGGATTTCTTTCTGCATGTAATGCTCATAGTTTCCTTTGTTTATTTGTTCAACTTCCATCTCAAGAACAGATAATGCACGTTGCACTGATGCAGGTCTAGAGAGGGAACCTCCATGTCTTCCCTTGTCATTGTCAAACTTCAGGATTGACACATTTCCATCCTGGGACAATTATCAACATTGCGGGTTACAAAAAGAAATTGGCACTATAACAGGACTACTTAATTAGATTGTAATGAATCCAGGAGCCAATTTTCCAGCATATATTGGTTATTTTGACCTATTATTTACACAGTAAGTAATTATGTATCTCAAGGAAAAAGTAGACATTTTTAAAGAAGAAAGTACCAAGTCATGACTCTACATTCCAAACAGACATGCATATTATTGCCAAGTACATTCCAGTAAATTATGTATTTGCAGCATTACCAAAGCATATCTTCTCTAGAAACGAATATTTGAATAATAGCTGAATTGATTTTTTGAGGAAACAGGGAGCATTCTGCCTCAAATCAACTTGGTTCTAAAAAGGGCTTTAATGAAGTAACAGAGTTTTACGGGTGTTGGTGAATGAACAAAGAATTGTTTACCAACAGGATGTTTCAATGCTTCGAAATTTGTCCTGATTAAATGATGAACGAAGCAGAAGGGCATGCATTGATTAAGAGGTTGAAAGGTTGATAGCATCTTTTACAAACTATAACCGCATGCAGCTGACTCTTTCATCTCCCATATCCTTAACTGGGAAGTTTTTATGTGGATGAGCTAAAAGCATAAAGAATAAAAATAATGCACTCCAACTTAAAGAGGACAGACTAATGCAGAGAAAGGGTAAAGCAACAAAATTAAATTGGTTATTGGTCAAAGTTTCGATGACCTACATCTAAAAGTGTAAACGGCCTTGTCTTTCACTCTTTTCAAACAGATAAATGATGAATAAATCATGGTATAAAAGATTTCAAAGACATAGGCCTTGTTGATGAATATCATGCAGCAACAAGAGGGGAAAACAAGTACCCTGTCCTATTAAGAAAAATCCCCATCATATGAAAACCAAACGAGATCCTTTGATGTGCTGGAACAAACATGAAAGGAGAAATAAAAGGGAGACCATGATTACAGGTACCATATATACCACAAACTCAACCATAAGGCCACAATATCTAATCTTCTGAAAGGATGAAAGATGAGCTCTGTAAAACATGACCAAAAAGATCTTGTCCTTCTTACAAGGCTCCTTTGCTACACAGTAAATGAAGAATGAAAGTATGGGCAATTTGTGTAAACTAGGTTCCATGCACAATTTCCATTTGCAACTACCATCCATAATTCTCAGTTTCAAGGGCATATTAATACAATAAAACAACCACAAAGTCAGGGAGGAAAGAGAGAGGGGGGGAAGTTAAGGAGACAAACAGTAAAGGGTAAGAAAAAAGTAATCAATGGCATTGCTAATGTCATCATAAATACTCCTTCATCGAAAGCACCTGCTCCAAAAATATATAGGTGATCTAATATAGGTATTGAAAACCACAACAGTCTCAAGTTAACTGTTAACTTGAGTTAAACAGCTCTATAAGCCATCATATATCTAATAAAATCAATGATGAAGTTGAAACTTCGGTACACATCGTTATGAAAGGAGCTATTGAATCTGACAACATAACAGTAAAGCACATTTTTTATGTATAAATGCGAAGAAATGAGGTGATATTGAAAGTACTAATTCTCTTGTCGGCACATAATCAATTACTTGAACTTATAAGATTTTCATCTTGCAAAGTCAATTAAGCATTCATCTGCAAGAATATGTTAACCCAAAAAAAGAAGAAGAACACGAAGAAGAATATCTTAAGATCAGTATTATGAAGGGCAAAAGACATCGACCTAAAAAAGAGAGAAAATATCGGGAAAACATAACATAACAAGAGAATTAAAATTAACGAAGACAAAGGAGTACCTTAAGATGAACTACTTCACCATCCTCAATCACCAAGACCTTTTTTGTGTGCTCAACAATAGCATGAGCATCACTGGACAGAAACAGCTCTTTTGGATGGTCATTATTTGAGAGGAATTTAGAATCATGAAATGTTGGTCCGCTGTTAAACTCTTCATTTAATTCCTGATAGAAGACCGTAAGCTAATATTAACAGAAGCATGAAGCTTATACAAAAATGGGACAAGATATAGTAATGCCAATAATCCAGACTTTCTGATCCATCATGAAGAGTAAACCATCAACTAATCAGCTAGCATAAGCTTTCAATTATAAGTTGTTATTTTTTCATGCTTATTAATACTTTGAAGTAAAAGCACAGGCATCACTTCCTAACAGACTAGCGGCTGCATTAAGAATAAAGGGGGGGGGGGGGGGAAGCAATCTGTAACAGTGTTAACTTGCTATTTTTACGCTCAATACCATGAGAAGCAAGACAAGCAAACAATCTTAATTACAGCTTGCAATGTAGGCATATATCTTGCAGCACAGTCCTTGATATCATCTAATTTATGTCATCATCACCTGAGTATATACAATACGGGATATAGGAAACCTTAAAGTATAGTGGACACAAATTTATGTTTTCACAAAATAAACAAACATAATTTTCCAGATTTACATTTGTATTTCTAATGAGCCAAATTTGTGAAGCAGAATAGCAATCCTAAAGGTCAGATAAAAAAAATAAAAAATAAATGGAAAACCATGAATGCAGTTATCTGAATGCAAAATCTATCAAACAAAGACTAGTCAAATTCCAACTTCAAGACTACGTACATCCTCAGTTTTTCATTAGATGAACAAATTTTGATACCAGAATTAAGCCCCTATAAGTTGTCTTAAAGCAAGAGCACATGAACTAACTGCCAAATGCACATGTTTCACATATTATCCAACCAAAAGAATGGCTATGGACAACCAATCAATATGTATATTGGGAGGAAAAATTAAGAAAACAATTCTCAAATGGAACAGTTACATATTTTTTAAATCATGGCTTTAACCCAAATTTTTCAGAGTACTAACTAGAACCAGTAAAAAAAAAAAGAACTTATAGATTCAAATTTCTAGGGAGAAACTAGTGCTGTTAGAAGCTTGTATACTTCATCAACAAACTTACTTTAACACCCAAGAGCAATGGACTTCCACGTTTGCATGCAATTAACTCATTTGGATAATGTAGGCTCTTAAAAATGAGGGCATAGGCTCCTTCAAGATGCCTCATGACTTCAAGCACAACTTCACTAAATGTGACAGTATGAGAACCTGCAACACAAAATGGAACTGAGTAATTTAATGTCACCTTAAATTTCACTTCTGAAGAACTATAAATGTCGCCAAGCTTTTTCAGAGAAACATGAAATCAATTTCCTAAAAATCACTGTCATAAGTAACAAGAGGCAATCAAATCAATTCTACAAACACTTTCAGAGAAAGTTTGACTTTCATCTAATTGTTGTGTACTCCTGATGGCATGCAGCAATACTACAATGCCTTGGGAGATGATAAGCCTTAATGAATAAATAAAACACAACAAACAATATAGAATAGCCCCATCACCAACTACAAAGTAAAATCATTTTCATGTCCATGAAAATTGTTGGCAACAAATAATAGTTGTTTCAGACATGCTGTATTAAGTGGAAGGATTAAACATTCTTCTGCTTTAATATTATATCATTTGAATTAGTAGAAATTACAAGCTATCACTACGATGCTCTTGCGGGCAATACCATTCACACAACTATGAAGAATCATAATTCTATACAGTTATGCTCCACTACAACAGAGAGATCTTGTTTCAGGTTACTATAGGTTATTGGCAACTATATTAATAGGACCTTCACATCCTCTGAGCAGTTTGTATGAAAAGGATTCCGGTACCTCACTTCCTTTAAGTAAATTACATTAACAAAGTATTAGCCTTGTTTGATAAATATTCACAAAATGAAAACTACCTTCTCCTTCATTTGCTTTGTCAAAGACAAATTTTGCAAGCTTTGGTATTACTTCTGTGTCGGTTTCAGATTCAAAGGTGAACCCATGCCGAATAAGTGTTTCCCTTAACACCTGAAGATTTTAATAGTGAAGTAAGAATTCATTATAATTTTACTGGTATTAAAAATACTGCCCACTTCAAAGCATATAAGTAATCATGTAGCACATTTATATGGTTAAAAAAATGAAATGAGCTATGAAATTTCAAAGTACAGGAAAGGATGGAATAGCAAAACAGAGAGCCAGAAAGCAGTAAGTAGAATGGCTAATTTCATCTAAAATGTTATAAGGAAGCACTGGTATTATTTTGGTACAATCTACAAGATACAACCAGACAAATCCAGTAGTCGTTGAGCTCTTGACTCAGTGAAGTAGGACAGGGTAAGAACAAAGATAAAAGAAGCCAAATTCCCTATAAGAGAGGGAAAGGTAGAGCAAGTAAAAAGAAAACCCTAAAGAAAGGCTAAATCCCAACAAAGAAAACCCTATAGAAGAGGGTAAATCCCTATCTTAAGGGCTGAAGGATTTGAAAGAAAACCCCCTAGGAGAGGGTTCAAATCAAAAGAAGAAAAAAGACTCAATTCTGAGTTTTAATCCATCATCATCATTCCCTCCTACAAAGTATACGGTCTTTATAGACACCAAGAAAACCTAGTATTTTAAACTAAATATGAAATAAAATTATAAACATACTGAATTACAAACAAACAAGTAAACTTTCTTGTTCTTATACTGCAGAACTCAGCTAAGTTTCTAAACAGCGATTCTGTCCTCAAAATATTCAAATATAATTGCTAGCATCATTTATTAAGCACTAGCGATAATTGGCAACAGGAAATGAAAAGAAAAAAAAAAAAAACATAACAGAATGTTTGAGAAAGATTTATTGGCAGTTTTCAGGTGAGAGAGAGAGAGAGAGAGAGAGTTCACAAAGTAAGGACTTTTGTGATTTCCTCCATTTAATTCACATCACCATTGCCATCACCACCAACAGTCCTATCAACTGTGCCACTGTTAACACTAAAACAACTACGTCTTGTCCAGCCAACCTCACGTTCCAGTCACCAAATAAAAAGGTGTAAAGGGGGGAAATTGATACCACTGCAAAACCACTAGCAACGCTACAGTTATTTCTTTGCCTGGCACCATACTCCACCACCATCAGCCAACAATTGTGAGGTTCATAACTAGTCAACAATCACTCAGTCTCGCCTACGCCTCCAGCAATGTATCCATTGCACAAAAGCAATGCTAAGACTAACACAATGACTGAACACCCGCTACCTTATGATCTCAATCAACACCACCACCAGTTTTTTCAGTAACAATTTACCTCCTCATTACTTCATCCGCATTGTCTGCACGTTTTGACACAATTTACAGGAAAGCTATCATGAAAAACACAAAAAGAACAAGAAACTAGGGGGAGGAACAGACATATCAGAACAATCGTATACATCTGAAAGAAAGTGGGTTAGTAATGAAAAAAGGGTTGCCACTCTTCCAAGCTAGTCCCGAAGCAGCCTCAACATTAATTATAAGTTCAAAAATAGGACCATATGTGCAAATACTACGAAGAAAGTCTGCTAGAAGACTAAGACTGGTCATTTTAGCAAATAACGCTTTAGGAGAAAGTAAATGAAACTCGAGACTTATAAATCCTAGACTATCTGAAACAAGTCTATAGTTTCTCACCAAGGATACCGACCACAAAAGTTAATTACTAGACTGAAATATACAAAACCGCTGCCAATTTAAGAGGTTGTATAAATGAAAGCTTTTGACATGGGCATCAAATTTATCAGAGCTAGATGCATAACATTATACATGTATTTCTTACGTAAGCAAACAGAAACAGAGAAAAGTGGACATCACGTGCAAGCCGAAAATATGACACAGCTTTATCAGCCTGATCACATAACAACAACTCGTACCCTTACCGAGGAGGCTTCCTACAAATATCTCTACGTAAAAGGAAATATAGTGTTTATGTCACTTCAACTTACATCAATATCATTACAAAGATATCATTTCCACTGTAATCTAGAGCGGCACATCACCATTGTGGGTGATGGTGAGGAAAGAAACAATATCTGGTAGCGAAGGCTTAAGCAAACCTGATAATTAGTTATGACGCCATTGTGAACAACAAGGAATTCATTTCCATCACCAGATGTTTGTGGATGGCTATTCCTTGGAGCAGGCTCTCCATGAGTAGCCCAGCGGGTGTGTGCTATTCCAGCATGGACACAAAAGGATTCTTCCAAATCTAAACCCATGGCATCAGCCTCTGGAAATACAAAAGATTAAAACAATGAGTTGCTTTGAGAATTTTGGCTAGTAAAGTAGAGCGGTCCATCATGTGCATGCTTATGCAGTTGGCAAGCTGGTTAAACCCATTTTTAGAAATAAAACATAATATGACTTCCTTCTTTCTCGACTTCACCCGACCCAGTTGAATCAATACGGGTGGGTGGGTACAACCTCCGAACTGGGTTTTCCGCAAAAATCCATTCCGTGATCAAATTAGATCAAGCAACAAAAGAATTAAAGATGCCGGTGTTTCTCGTAAATCAATCAAAAGACGAGAGAGAGATGGAGAATTGGTTACCTTGATAGACAGATTTGACAAGGGATTCGATGTTTCCTTCCTGACGGAAAACAAGAGGTTGGTTGTGATCAATGGAAACCCCGGCGGAATCATATCCTCTATATTCAAGACGCCTAAGTCCGTTGAAGAGAATTTGGAGAATAAATCTCCTCTCCCTATTGACGTTGTAATTCAAATACGCAAATATCCCACACATCCTTTCCTTTCTGTTTTCGTTTTCCTGGTTCAAGTTTATATAGAAAGACTTGACTTTTGACTTTTCTCTTTGTTTTCCTCGTTTAGATCCATCTCGGTGTTTTCCTCGTCTCTCAATTTGTTGAAATCCTTAATCACCATTGCAAAGCCCAGTCAATCAGCCAACAATAAGATTTTTTTTAATAATAATAACATAAATGAGGACTAGAAAGAAGATAATATTAGTTATAAATAAAAGCCTCTTCGTCGGATTCGTGTCGGTCTCAGAAACTAGATCTAGACTCGACTCAATCAAGCTTAGATAGGTTCAATTTAAGCAATCATGAGACAACGCAAATTATAAGTAAATTAAACGTGCAAAAATGGCATTTCTGAGTGAATGGATAAGCTAGCCTATTTTGAATTTCACGTGTACAAAAAAAAAAAAAAAAGTAGGCTATTGTCAGCATCATCAGTGACCAAAGATTTTTTTTAGTAGCTTTCAAACATAAAGATACAGGTATTGTTTGAGATAATATTTATTTTTTATTTTATTTGAAAATATATTTAAATAATATTTTTATTTTTAAAAAATTTATTTTTAATATTAATATATCAAAACGATTTAAAAATATGTAAAAAATTAATTTGTAGCAAAAAAATTCATTTTTGCAAAAGTATTTTTCAACTGCAAAAACAAATAAGACCAAAATCAAGTGCTATAATATTTTTAACTATACAAAAAGAAATGTTCACAAATGCACATCTAATTCAAAAAATTACTTATTACCCAATGAAGTTTAAATCAAAGAAATTAAAAGTTTGAGGAACAATCAACCTCTAAAATTGATAGAACGAAGGACTCAATTACATAAAATACAAAACTAACATGGATCGATGAAAAGGCACGAGCGGCATATTAGGTAACCCACCTGAAAGCTGCTCGTGACGCATGGTATATCTTTGAGGATTCAATTGACGTTACTCTAGCGATGTCTAAAAGCTCATGGCCAAATAATCTTGGACGAGTTTGCTCTTGTTTGATAATAAGACACATTAGAAGATTAATGACACTACACTAGTTTTAGACTGGATGAAGGAAGAGAAAAAGGGATTGATTTTTTTGCTAGTGTTTTTCCTCCCCCTCTCTCTCTCCATATGTGTCCAGACTAAGGTATGGATACATATATAGTTGTATAGCCTAACTAAGCGTGTTTGGGTAGCCTAGGTCTGTTGTTTGGGGTTTTTCTTTTTTAAAATTGATTTTTTTAAATGAGAGAATTTTTGTTGATGACAACTGCTTTTTTTTTTGTAATACTTGCATGACCATTGTAAAAAGAAAAACTTATAAAAAAAAATGTTATTTTGAATGATGCTCATATTGGCTTAGCATACTTGTAAACAAAATATGTGACCTTAAATGGTGGTCGTTTGAATATGATATGCCTACTTTTAACTACCGCTAAAAGTATGGCCATTTGGCATGATGACCGTATATGCCTACTTTTTGACTATTTCTATAATGATGGTCATTTTTTATCTTATTATTACATGTGCATTTTGACAACGTGATCATTTATGACTACTAAAGACTAGTCATCTTAACATGTTGACCTCAAATCGATCATCTTATCAAGGTGATCACTTAGGATTAATAATGACTGGTCATTTTGATATAGTGATTGAATGTTAATTATCTTGACAAAGTGATCACCTTTGGTGTTTAGTTTAGCATTATATTGATTTTATATAACTTAGTTATCTTAATATGACAAAGCATGTTTATGTAAACCTAATGGACATGGCTTGGACCATCCTTATTGAGTAAGGCTCCATCATGTGATCTTGATGGACATGGCTTAGTCATGTACTCCTAATGGAATAAGATTTGGTTATATTAATAGGGTGATCATACTTGAAACTTTGAGACATATTTGGTTATCTTAATAGGGTAACCATATAGAACTTTGAGACTTTGTTTATCTCACAAGGTGATCACCTGGAATATCGAGATAATGTGACCACTTAGGTGAAATAAGATTGGTGTATTTTTCCCGATACCATTTGGTTTTTAATATATCACCTAATAAATAATTCACTTTTGATTTATATAATAGTGCTCCTAATCTCTCTAAAGATATCACTCAGGCAAGAAACATAGATCACCCTTTTTCAAAGCTTAACTTGCTATATGGTATCGTGTCATTTTCTTTAATTTTCTTACCCTTTGAGCACAAGTTGTTGTTTTGCTACATATTCTTAAAACAAATGTTTGATGAATCAAGTGTTTTATTAAAGTCATATATACAACTATCCTACCTTACTCTATATTGTTTGAATCTTTATACCGCCAGTAAAGAACATAAATGACTTTTTCGTGGTGGGATTGATCATTGTCTATCCTTTTTACCCTTGTTATTAGCTTGGTTAAATGCTTCAGTTTAGTTGTTCACTTGCTTTAAGATCATGCCAAATTATTCTTTTGTTCCTAATCTTTAAAATAGTGTATTAAAGTTCCCAATCATATCCTAGGAATCACATGCCTATGTTGCAAACACAACATCAACCTATAGCATTAAAGCATGATCATATATGAAGTGTCACATACTCCACAAGTTCATAAACAATTTTAGTCTAATTACATAATCTAACAACATTACTTACTGATAACCCAACTTGTACTTGGGTAATACAATGCCTTATAGATTATATTCTAGTAAGGTAATATGAATACTTATGTACCTTAAAGACCTATTATTGACTAGCAATTAAGAAGATGTTTTGATATGATGTAACTAATCCAATATGTATGAGAGATATGGATAGATGTTGGGCATACAATAATGCATATATACCATTAGCCATGTTTAAAATGGGTTGATCAACTCCATTTAATTCCTAAATGAATCATGATTGTTGATTTTAAAATATTCTCTATAGAGGATAATGAGTCAATGAGGGAACATAACACCAAAATTATCAACCAATATGATGATGGAGTTGCCAATCTCTTTACAGAACTAAAGTTGCTTGGTTATTTACACTGCCACCTAACTACAATAATAAGTGGAAGGAAATGAAAGCTCATTTTTATAAGCACTTTTACAAAACAGAGCTAAAGGTAAAATTGGTTGACTTGGACATAATTGTTCATGATCTAGGAAAGTTCATAAAAAACTAAAACATTTTATTTTAGGACTCTCAAAACCAAGTACATTGTAGGTATAACAGAGCATACATGCATTAAGTTGATTTTAGAAAAGATGTTGCATGGAATATCAAAAGGAGGTTTGTGGGAACCATATACACTACTGTTTATACCTTTATAAATGATGCTATTTAATATAAAAAATGATAAACTGATTAAACCGGGAAAATAAAAAAAATAATCAAAATCGAACCATGAAAAAAACCAATTAAACCGATTAGAATATTTTAAAAAAAATCGGTTTGGTTCGGTTTCGGTTTCATAAGTTTGAAATTAAAAAAAAACTAAACCTAACCAAAACGGTTTAGTTAAGAAATAAACCAAAATGAACTGGAAAAAACTGAACCAAACTAAAAAGAACCCATTAGAAAGTAAAAAAAAAAAAAAGCCCAAAAAACAATATAATTTTCAGTTTTTAATATAAAATAATCAAACCGAAACGGAACCGAACTGAATCGAAATTGGTCAGTTCGATTTTGGTTTTTAATTTAAAATAACTAAACTAAACTAAAACTAGTCAGTTGTAACAGGTTTCAGTTTTTTTTTTATATTTTACAAAATTTTGATTTAGTTGTTTTTATAAGTAAAAACCGAACCGAACCGAAAATGATCACCCTTAGATATCACCTTGTTACATGTCCAATCCTAAGTAAATCTAATTTGTAGCAAATATTTATAGTATTAGGAGAAAGATAAATACATGAAGGAAAGAGAAAATTACATCTCATTCTACAACAAAGTGATAAGAATTCCTCTTTCATGTTTTTATTTCCTTCTTGTGTTTATCTCTGTCTTAATATTGTAAGTGTTGGTAGTTACAACTTGAATATTATAAAATTTATCTAAAAAAGAGGTTAGTTGTTAATTTTGGAGGAGAGAGGTAAATAAATTTTAAAGGGTGAGAATTGATGTTATTTTGCTCTTCCATCATTTTTTTAGTTTAACATTTTCTCTCTTTTTTGTTTATTTTTTGAACCATAAATGTATATTATTGAACTTTTTTTGTATTCAATTTAAAATTGATTTTATTATTTTGATGACCATTCTAAAAATATTCTTAAGACTTGTTTATTTTTAAGATTTCTTACATCTGTCGCACGTGGACGCGCAACGTCGGGAGGTCATAGGAGTCGTCATCTAATTGTTTGGTTCAGGGTCGCTAGGAAACTCGAGTGTACTGGTTTTATTAGAGATTTTAAGGGTAAGAGATTGTTTATGGCTAAGGAAGGTATTAACACCTCCATCGCACCCTATCTGAGATAAGCTGCATTATGTGGTTTAAAGGTTTTGATAGGTTCCTAACCGGTAGTTTGTATATAGCTTAAGATGAGAATTTATTTGTGTGAATAAACTGGGCGTTTAGAATTTTATTATAGGCTCGTGTACCCAAATAAATTATTATAGAAGGGATCTACATTAGTGCCCTGACAAGGTTCAACTCTCCTAGAAGCCGAGTGTGTTTTCCACAACTCAGGTGTTGTGGTGAAAAAAATATTCCCAATTAATATTGGTGAATATTTAGAATAATTCTAAGAATTTTTTTGGTCAACTTCTAATATTTAAATATCAATCTCACTTAGAGGTCAAACATTTATACTAGAATATTAACCATTAATCCCCATAAATTAAAGTTTTAGTGGTTATTGGAATATTGGCTAAAATCTCAGGGATTCAATAAACCGATTATTAAATCCAAAATGCATACTAAAAATAAAATAAAATAAAATAGACCATGTATTTTATTTTTTAAGAAAAATATATGACTTTTGTTTTTATTTTTGAGAGACTTGGTCATATGCAACATGCAAAAAGACATTTTATTTTATATATTTTTGTAAACTTCTTGAAATAAAACCGCAAAAAATCTAAAGGGGTTTTGCCAAATACATTCTTAAGCCAAATGTTCAATTAAAATCAATCCAAACAAAGCCTAAAGACTAATTTGATTTTTTTACTTGCCTGGGATGACCCAACTAGGCTGACCCAGAAATTGTTGACCTAACTGGGTTGACCCGATCAAGTTGACTCGGAAACAAACTAGAAAAACAAAACCAAAAGAGATCAAACTTCATATAAACATAAAAACTTAAAAATCTTTTGGTCAAAACGGATCAAACACATAAAAGACAAAAAAAATAAAGAACATTCATCAACACCTCTATAAACACAAGTCTCAATCCAGACCAGATCTCGAACAATGAGGGGCATGGTTTTATTCGCAATCATGCATAAAACAAGAATTATGGATTCGCTTGCTTCAGGGGTTATCAAATTAACACGATTTTGCCAAAATAGGTTTCCATTCAAAACTGAAACCCTAAGATTAAAACTCAGTAAAACATGTTATTAATGCATCAAGCTCCTATATTACTTACTAACAATGACAGACAAACTTACGTAAACTGAAATTTAATCAAAACAAGCTCTAAAACTAGTACCTAAGGCAAGATTCATCGGATGAATCTATAGAAACCAAAACCTAGAAAACCCAGAAAACTAAAACAAGCTGAGAATGACCATTTTGAGCCTCTAAAACATGCTTTCCCTATTCTCATAGAACACATTATCAATAATGAATATAATTGGGACAAAGAAAACAACAAAACAAAAACAATACTCAAATAATACATTGATTTTCAATCCTAAAAACTACCAACTCAAAACAAAAGGCATGCTTGAATAATGTGACCTTCAAAATTCATCTTTCGTCATTCCAAAAGACTAAACCACAAACCTAGAACATGAAACCATCCCTTCATTAATAGAAAATACCCTCCTCTTTGCTGCCACTTTTGGCATTCATCAAATCAAAACAACATGCAATATAATGTATAAAGGCAATCATTAACATGTCAAAACATTCAAAACTTTGCATTGAACACAAGAAATCAATCCAGCAGGGCTCATGGACTCCACTTTCAAGGTTTGAATTTATATACCTTCCTAGCTTAAAAATCATCAAATTTAAATTGATTTTTGATATTGCCTTCCTTTTCCTTTATCTTCAGACTTAAAAGTTAAAGATTCGAATTCCCTCATAGATTGAATTTCTTGCACCTTAGCAAAAGTTATTTCTTCTTATCTCTTCTTCTCTCTTTTTATCACTTTTTTTTTTTTTGCCTCTCTACTCTTGATTACCTCTCTGTTTATAGGTGGATTCAAAGCTTATAGATGGGTTTGTTAGGGTTCTAACAAACTAAAACTAAGTTGGCACATAATCAATAGTTTTGGGTTTAAGTGGTTTTGTAGGAAACTTAAAGGCCAATGTGAGGTGTTTTTGGCCTTTAGATCTTGATAGGAACCCTCTGAGGGATTTAAGTGGGAACACATGAAAGAGTTAGATGGTTTTCTACAAATGGGTATCTTAGTTAAGGCTGACTAGGTTGGTCACTTTCATGACTTCATCGAAGCGACTCTAACATCAACGTTGTCTGAGACCACTTGAACTTGGTAGACGGGGTGCATATCTATCAATCAAATCTATTCTTGCTTAATTTGAAGGTTTATAGCTCCACACACAACTATTTGAAAATGTCCACTCAAACAACATGACAACTGAAACTACAGTGATGACTAATTAGGGACAAGATGTTGTGGAGATCAACGAAAAATATAGGTTGTAAACGTTTGATTTCAAAGACATGGAATTGTAGAGGGGGTGTTTCTCAGTTAAATATTGGTGGTTATGGCATTCAAAGTGGTTAGAAACGCTACATTCATTCCCTTAAAGGTGCCCCCTCAATCAGCCAAAAACTAAAGAAAAAGATGCACAGTATCTTGAAAACACCATTTTGGTTAAACCCTATAGATTAAGGTTTTTTTATCTGGGATTTGACAATTTTCAATTTGATCCATATTTTCCCAATTTTGTTTAATTTTACTTGTAATTCCACCTAAACTCCTAATTTTACAAGTTGGTTCTTGATCTCTGATTTATTCAATTGGACCCCTAAATGACCATCAAATTCTTAATTTTCTTTGATATGACCCCTGATTTAATCGATTTCAGTCCCTAAAGTCATGTACCTTTTGCAAGATGGTCTTTGGTTCACGAATTGTTCAATTAAGTCCCTAATTGCTCACCAGACTTGAAATTTTATATAATTAAGGCCCTGATTTAACCAATTAAACTTTTTAAAGTCCAATTTCAGTCCCCAAATTTCAATTTGTTTCATTTAACATCCAAATTAACTCTAAAAGCTTATATCCCTTGCAATTAAGTCATTAATAAAATTAATTAAACCTTCTAAATCTTAATTAGGTCCTTAAACACCAAAATAAAGCATTTTTACTATTGGCCCCTTTGTTAATCAAAATTTAGATTGCTAATTTTGCCAAATCTCGAACATTTTGGTCTATCAACTTTTACTTGGCATTTTGGCCTTTCACTAACAAACTTAGACGGTTTTTTTTAGTTTTTTTTCATGTATATTCCCTTACAGATATGTTTTATTTTTCTTTTTCACTATTTTTTGGTTTTTTTTAAAAAAAAATGGGTAGCCACAACATCATTAATATTTCACCCTTAGATCTTATTCCTTTTAACACTTCCTTTCCAAATTTTTCTAACTTATACTAAATGCATCCTTATGTTCAAGCCTAGTAGAAATATTAAAGATAAAAATATAATGATTATGACAACACAAAAACAAATATTATAAAGATATAATTAACTTATGAAATAATTAATTATATATGGATAATCAAATAAAATTATATATCATTCCTCATAATTGACATAAGATTGGTTTTCATGTAAAATATATTTACAAAAAAAAATTAATTTCATGATAAAGCTCATGAGAAGATTTTATTTTTCACCTAAAATAAGCAACGAAACAAGAAATTACACCTTACACAACACACAATAAAACTAAAAACACTGGAAAAAAGGAATAGTGCTCTGCATTGTTCACGCTATCATATTTTATTATGGATTAGAACAATGAATATTTTTCTTAAATTTTCATCAAACTTTATTATATGCAAGCTCATCATTCTAAGTTATATTAGCATGATTTTATTTGTTTAGATTTCTTTCACTTTACATGCCCTCACACGTTCCAAGTATCATGGAATGTTCAAACAATAAATTAAACCTCGATTCTGCAAAATAAAATTTTAGATTTTACATAAAAAATTAAAAAAACAAGGACTACATTAAATAAAAAAAAACTAAAACAACCATATTTTCTCTTTTTTTGTACAAAAAACTCTCATTTGATCCCTAAAGTTTTGATTTACATGCTAGTTATTCCTTGTTGTTTTAGCATTTTATATTTCTTTTCCAAAATTCATTTTTACATTTTAGTCTCAGAATTAGATAGGTGGCTCACATTACACCGGGGGTCAGGTCAAGATTTCCCTAACATAAAAAAAATTTCAAGGCAATGATAACTTGAGCCAATCCGAGTTAATTTAACTAACACACGATCCAAAATATGAGATCGAGATAAACCTACATAAAAAAAGAAAAAAATCACAAAACTTAAGGTCCTATAGTCTAATATTAAATGATGAAAAAAAATTCAATTTTTAAAAAATAGTGTCAAAGAAAAAAACTCGGGTCAACCCGGGTTAATTTGACCAACCAACCACCTACGATATGAGATTGAGATAAAAAAATAGACTCTCAAAATAAGAACCTAGCAAAAAAGACCAAAGTTCAATTAAAATAATTTGAAAAAAAAATAACCTAGGTTAACTTGAAAAACCCGCACTTAGAATAACCTCATAGAAAGAAAAATAAAAAAATAATAACAAAGGTCTATGACCAGTAATATAATAATGCCACTTGATGAAACTGAAAAAAAATCATTTAAAAAAAAGGTGAAGAAAACAAATTGAGTCAACTTAAGTTAACTCAACTAACCCACCACCAGTGATATAAGATCAAGATAAAAATATTTAAACTTTCAAAAGAAAAACCTACCAAAAAAGATCAAAGCTAAATAAAAAAATGCTAAAAATCAATATAACCAAGGTTAACTTGATTAATCCGCACTTGAGATAGAGAAAAACAAAAAAAAAACATAGAGTTTAAGTGTCAAGAATATAATGCCAAATGATAAAATGGCAAAAAAAAATCATTTATAAAAAAAAAAGTCCATGAAAAAATTTGAGTCAATCCGAGTTCACTTAACTAATATATCACTCAAGATAAGAGATTAGGATAACCCAATAAAAAAAAGTGAAACAAATGTCAAAGTTCATGGCCCAATAACCAAAATATCAAATGGTGAATTTGAAAGAAAAAAATCAAATTATAATAAAAGGGAAAAAAAAAGAACTTAAATCGGATACGGGTCATGAGATTGGGATTACCGTGTAGAAAGACAAATATGTAAAAATAACAAAGTAAAATTTCCAATTACAAAACAATATAGAACATAAATAATATAGATCAAATCTCGTATAAAAACTATATCAAAGAAAATAATTAGAGACTAAATTGACAAACAAAATAAATTAATAAAATGACAAGAAAATAATAATCAAAAGAATGAGAACCCAAAATAGATTTAAAAAACTAAATAAAATAAGAAATTAAGGGGAAATTGAAAAATAAAGATAAAAAAATAGCAATCAATAGAAAGAGGACCAAAATTGGATAAAAAAATAAATGCAATAAAATGATTGGGGATGAAATTGAAAAACTAATAAATCAAGGAAATGATAAAACACCAAAAAAATAGCAATCAAAAGAATAAGGATCAAATTAGATACAAAAATTAAATAAAATTCTCAAGGATGAAATTGAAAACAAAATCTAGACTTCAAAAAACATCAAAAGCAAAATAGATAGTAATCAAAAGAATGATAGTCAAAATTGATAGAAATACAATCCGGAGGACACGATTGTTTCTTGGATGGGCTTGCATGAATTTCTAGGTTAGGAGAGAAAAAAAGATGTGAGGAGAGAGAAAAAAAGCTTGTTTGCCTCCGCTATAAACACATGCCACCCCGCCAAAACAAAGATAATACATCACTCCTAACACCGCCTTGGCTAGTGAAATCTAGTAACTGGACGGCCTCGCCCGCACCTACTAAATAGCACGGGACCTGTCACGTGTTGATGCACGTTACAACTATTTTTAATAAGATTTAATCTTTTAAAATGACTAAATAGCCCCTAGATCAACCAAAAATAACAAAAAAAACTATAAGTAAAAAAAAAAACCCTTGCAACCATGCATATAATTTTTATTTTATCTTAAAGGTAATACCATAACTTTATTGTTCAAAAAAATTAAAAATATAAAAAGCCTCATATAGAAGTTAATGGTTATTATCTCTAAAGAGAGAACCATAGTTTTACTACACAAATTGTTGTGCCTTCCTCGCAAGACACTTTCTAGGCGGTGTCCTAGAATGGTTTTTTGTTGGAAAAAAAGAGTCGTCACCTAGTATTATGGTTACTAAGAACTCTAATTGGTCTCTTAGAGATTCTAGGCAAGGGACTAATTATATAAAGGGAAGGGTATTAGAATGTTTAGTATGTCCAACTTGAGGTAGACTACGTTGTTTTTTCTCTTTGTTTGTTATGGTCTGATGATGTTTTTATTTTTATTATGACGGTTTTGTTATGATAAACAAACTGTGGTTTCTTAGGTCAAGGACTTTTAGTCTATAATGGTTAAATGTTTTCAATTATCATAGAGGCTTTTTTCAGGGTTAACTTGGAATTTTTTGCTATTATGTCATTCCAAATAATATTTTAGGCAAAATTCCTTGAAGTGTTTTTTATCCTTATATCATAAGTGAATGAGTTGTATTATTCCATATAATATTTTGGATATTAACCTCATATAAGTTTTATATCCTTGTTTTAAAATGAGTAATAATAAATTATTATCTGTAATAATATTTTGGATATTAACCCCCTTTAGGTTTTTTTATCCTTATATTACAAGTGAATAATATATTCTTCTTGGCAAAAATAATTTTTAATATTTTTGAAATATAGGTCAAAATCCTTTAGAATTTTACAAATTTATTGTAAAATCCATGCAATATCTTTTTTTTTAATGCCAAAGTATTTTAGATTTTTTTAAAAAATGATCAAATAGTTTTAAGGATTTCTGGCCATATGCAATAAAAAAATAAAGTATTTGTTTTATTAAATTTAAACTTTATTTGGTAAAAACCTATTTTTTTTATCATAAAACTGTCAAAACAAGCCCAAGAGGGTGTTTGCCAAGCACATCTTAAAAAAAAAAAACTTCTAGCAAAAACATTGCTAGCCAAACAAAGCCTTGGCCATTTGACCTCATTTTGACCCAACCAGTTAGCTCAAAATCCTTGGTTCAACTATAAACCAAATCAAAGATTTGGGTTTAACTAAAAAACAAACTAGAAAGAAAAATGCCAAAAACATATTAAACACAAAAAAAAACACATAAAAACTCATAATTTCTGAGCCAAATTGGATCGAACATAAAAAATAAATGAGAAACATGAAGAACAATAAGAACATTCAAATATGAAACTAGCAACGTGAAACCCAACCCAGGCTAGATATAATTGAACTAAGTCCACAAACATGTTAGAAATCATGTAAGGATCTATAATCTAGTATCCATTTACTTTTATTATCAAATAATCAACATAATTTTGTCAAAATGGGTTTCGGTTCAAAACCAAAACTCTAGGATTAAACCCCCCCAAAACTTGTTGCTGATGCAAAAAAACCCTAAATTATTAATTAATAAAGTCCAACGAAGTGTTTGATGCAAAAAAATAGACCAAAACTAGTATAAACCATAGAGCTAAGACACTGTTCTTCCCAATAATACAAAAAACACTGCCTTAGAAAACCCAGCCATTATCAAGCCTCCAAATTGACATTTAAAACCTTTAAACACGCTGCCTTTAGTCCTTACAAACCACATTACTATAACCAGATATGTTTGAATAAAAAAAACTATTAAACATCAAAATAATGCAAGAAGTTCCAAACTTCAAATCTGCCAACTTAAAACAACATACATATTCAACAATGTGGGATTCAAAATTGACATTTTGATACTCAAAATAACTTAACCAAAACTCAGGAACCCAAAACATGCACTTACAAACCTTAAAAAGACATTAAACACCTCATACTATATTTGGCATAAAACAAAAACCATTTTATTTTATCAAAATTAGTCACAAACATATTGTCTTAACATCTAGTAGCATCAACAACAGCTTCAAGCAAGATTTAAATAATAATGTCAACATTATACGTACTAATTGAAACCAAAACCACAATTATTATGATATAAAAAAATGCTTGGAAGTATCATTAAACATGCATGAACAATCTAAAAATGTGCTTCATGGACATCATCTACTAGACTAAGTTAAGGTTTTATACCCTTCAAGCTTTAATAATGGTTGTTGCCCTTTCTTTTTCAAGATTGCTACTTTCTCTCAAAGTTGAGGAAACCTAGTGCTAGGCTCTTGAGTTTTCACACTTAGGGGTTCATTATCAATATTTTCTCCCTTTTTGTTCCTTTTTCTCCTTTTTTTTTCCTATTTTTTCATTATTTTTGCTTTCTGGTTCATTTTTAAGGGCTAGTTATAGGGTTTCAAACTAGGATTTTTATAAATTTAATTAAAGATTGATCCTCTTTCATTAAAGCCTGGCCTTCTGATCAAAATAAGAGAGTTTTGGGTATGTTTTATAGATGTGAGGTTTGTACTTATGTTGGTTTTACAATGGTGTTTTTGCAATAAACTTGGTTTCTGAAGATTATTATGGTTTTTCCACACTTGGAGACCAGAAAGCTTGTTCTTGGCCTTTTAATTTTGAAAGAAACATGGCCAATATTTCATAAGAATCCACTAAGAAGGCTTGAAGTGTGAACACAAGAAAAAGATTAGTGGTTTTGTAAAATAGGGATCACAACCATTGATGACTAAGTTACCTACTTTTTAGGCTCCATCTAAGAAACTCCGATGTCATTGTCATTGAAGACCACTTAAAGTTGGTAAAGAGGGTGCAAACCTTTTGTTTAGATCTAACCTGTGTAAATTTAAATGTTTGTAGCTCCATATTCATTCGTTTGAAAGTGTCAACTTAATCAGCCAAGAATTTGAAAATGTAGTAATGGCTGATCGGGGACAAAATGTTGTTAACTTCATTAAAGAAAATGGGATGTAAATGTTCGATGAGAGTGGTTGATTTTTGTAGAGGGGGGTGTTTCTCAATTGAATGATGGTGATTACAGCTTACAGGTGGTCAAAAACTCCACTTTCATTCGCTTAAAGGTACCTCTTTGATCAATTAAAACTGTCAAAGAAAAAGCTAAATAGTGGCTAAATGATGCGTCTTATTTTTAATTTGGGATTGACAAACTTCAATTTAGTCTCTATTTTTGTAATTTTTTTAATTGCACCCATAATCATCTTCTAAACTTTTAATTTCTTGTAATTTCACTCATGTCAAACTCAATTATCAGCCTCAAAATTCAACGTCTTTTTCATCTTGGTCCTTAGTTTCTGATTTGTGCATTTTGACACTCAATTGACTATCAAACTTTCAAATATCTTTAATTTTAGCCCCTGATTTGATCAATTTCAAACCATGCATTTACACACTTTTTCGTTTTGGTTCTTGGTTTTGGATTTCTCCAATCAAGTCTCTAATTGTTCATCAAACTTCAATATTTATGCAATTAAACCCCTAATTTGACCAAATTAACCCTTCAAATTTGCAATTTAACCGTTGGAGTTCAATTTCTTCCAATTAAAGCCTAAATTGACTGCAAAAATAAGTTTTTCTTGTAATTAAGCCCTCAATAAATTAAATTAAACCCTGTAAAATTCCAATTGAGTCCTTAAATATTTAATTTTGAATTTTCCTTCACAAATTGAATTTTTCTTGTTAATAGGGCTTTTATTAGTCAAAATTAAACTGTCAATTTTTCAACCTTGGATATTTGGATCTTCAACCAGTCTTTAGCAATTTTTTAGGCATTCTTCATGTTTTCTCCATTGATATTTTTTTTAGATTTTCAATTTTTTCTTATTTGTTCTGGTTTTTTTCTGGGCAACATCACAAATAATAATAAAAAAGAGAAAAAAAAAACCTTGCACCAAAGATGTGCATTTTTTTTTGCTTTTAAAGGCAACAAAGTAAATCAACTATGAAAAAAAGAGTACTGACCAATTGTCCTCAACTAATGTTGTAATGCCCAATGGATCGCTTGAAAAATATGATTTTGCCCTCACTAGCTAGGCTTTTAGTTTGTTTGAAAAAGGGTAAAAAAAGATAATTCACTCTGCTAATTCATAGTGAGGCTATAATAAATGACTAATATCCTTTAGGTTTTTTTATAATGTTGAGAGTGAAAAGAAAGAGTTGCTATAAAATTTTGGAAAGAAAAGATGATCAAAAGGCCAAGTTTCAACCACAAAAAAGGATCATGGTGTCAACGAGTTTATATTTGTGAGAGGAATTCAATAGAGATGGTGTTACTCTTTAACCATGTGAAACAATTTGATAGGACTCTATAAAGTTTTTTTATTCGTTTAATTTTCAATTTTAGAGTGATGAGAGGGTGTTTGAGTTTACTCAGGTTCTAAGGGTAATTTTAAGATGTTTTTAGGTGAACATGAGTTAAAAAATAGGATTTTAAAGTCTATAAACTTGAATCCCAACCTTTTTAGTTATCATGTATTTGTCCAGTAGATGACATGTTGTATGTTTTGGCAAACAACATGTCGTACAATTATTTAAAAAAAAAACTAAAAAATAAAATCAATTTGGCGTGCTAGCTTGGCCTAACAATTCTAATAGCGTCTGACTTTTTTTCCCTACTTTTCATTATTTGTTTTATTTTTTATTATACTTTAAAGAGATATTGTAATTTTTCCCTTAATTGTTTGCTTGTATATTATATATGCATTTATAAAAAAAAACAAAAATATTTTTTTCTTGACAACTAAAATTAACCTTTATAATAAAATAAATGAAAAACTATAAAATAAAAATGATAGAAAGAGTAAACTATTTATTTGCGCATCTATCTTTTACTTTTATTATAAATATAACTTCATGCTTTAGTATTTAATTAGATTTAATGACTTTTTTTATTTATTAATTTATATATTTTTGAATTTATTTTATTATATGTAAATACAATCTTGTAATTTATTAACTAGTAGATTGGTGGCTCGAGCGAAGCCACAGGTTGAGGTAATTTTTTTTTAACTGCAAAAAAAGCTCAGGAGATGTTTATGTTTTAAAGAAGTACGAGAAATTTGATAATTGGGTTAAAACAAAAAAAAACCAAAAATTAAAAAAAAATTGCCGAACGACTATATTGAAAGAAAAATATAAGACAAAAAAAGATTTCAAAGTTTGTTAATTTTTCAAACCATGACCCAGGTTATTAGACTGGAAGCAGTATAGATTAAATAATTATGAGTAAGGTTGTCAATTCTGTTTCGTTTCGTCCAAAATGGCTAAAACATTTCATACCAATTAAAAAAAGGGAACAAAACGGAACAATTTTCATCTCATTTCAAATCTCGGTTCGTTCCGGATTTTTCGGTTAAATTTCGGCCGGAATGTTCTAGTTTCATTTCACATATTTCGTTTCGGTCTTGGAAAGCCATTGAATCAAATGGAACATGGTTCAATTTAATTAATTAAATCACTCAAGTATAAAAAGCTCTTTTTCATCACTATTTTCAATAACAATGATATTAATAATAATATTGAAAATTATTATTACTATTTTTATTAACAATGATATTAATGTTTTTAAAATTAGATTTATCACTAATATATATGGTTCATATTCATGTTGTTTTTTTCATGTTTATACTTTGTAGGAATTTGAGCAAAATAAGACATGTTTTAGATCTCATTAGCCTTGATAACATTGACTTAGCTTTACTTTTAAAATATTTGTGTTAAAATATTTTACTTTAATAATATTTTGATATTTTGTTTAAGTTGAATTACAAGCCTCGTTTGTTTGCTGGAAAGTGATTTCCTTGAAGGCTGTGTTTGTTTCCCGAAAACTGGTTTTTGGGAAACTACTTTCCAAACTTTTCTGTTTTTGTTTGCAATTAAGAAAGTTGTTCAGCGGAAAACACTTTCCAATCAAAGGAAAATTTGGCTTGGTTTCCAGGAAAGTGTTTTCCTTTTATGTTATGTTTGTTTCCCGGAAAGTGGTTTCCCGTCCAAACTTTCCTGTGTTTATTTGCCATTAGAAAAGTTGGTCAACGGAAAACACTTTCCAATCAAAGGAAAATTTGGCTTGGTTTCCAGGAAAGTGTTTTCCTGGAAAATTTGGGCGGAAAACACTTTCTGGAAGTTGTGAAAATTTAAAAATATCATATTATTTGTTGATTATATCAAATTTGATCCTCAAACTTTTAATTGCTTATATATATATATATATTTTAATATTTATTTTTCAATTTCATCTCTTAAAAATTAATTTTTATATTAACTTTGGTCCTCATTTTTATAATTGTTATTTGCTTTTCTTTTATCATTTTTTTTATTGAAATTTTTTATATAT
>Ga0325411_1001485_pt1 | contig 26205 bp, 11 predicted proteins | sample PopdelMetagenome_13_FD_206181 | JGI IMG/M metagenome (GOLD analysis project Ga0325411, IMG submission 206181) | Populus deltoides microbial communities from Bellville, Georgia, United States - Xylem-PdIQD-R4 | ecosystem: Host-associated > Plants > Phyllosphere > Stem > Wood/Secondary xylem... | reverse complement strand
CACTGCGTGAAAATTTGCGAAATGAAACTACTCAGGACAACGCTTGGATTATGGATTGAGCAGATTAAACCGAGTGAATTTATTTTTTCTCACACTCAAACTTTTTTTACTATAAAATCAATACAAATGTAATGTTTTAAATAGCATATAAAAGCTTTAGTAAAAAAGTCTGTAATATTCAAAATATCATTATATAGATAGGCCCACAACATGGGGACTAATAGTTTATAAGGAAGTAGATACTTTGGGCCTCCGGTAGTTCATCTTTAAACCCATCTGGCAAGTGCTGGGCAGCTCCATCTATATTAACTTGGTATTTAGCAACCGGGCCTAAAGATACACGAATGCACTACATGGTCATGTGGAATTGCGAGCTTTAGTAAGAAATCTAGAAAGTACAAAAAAAAAAAACAGCCTGGTTTATCATAGGACTATCTGGGCTAGGAAGCCAGTTGTTTCCCAAATGTTGTTTGTTTTGGTGGAATCAATCAAGAAATATAATACATATTGTCAGGGCCCAAGAAGGCCCATAAGAAAGCTGGGTCTTAACTCTAAAGCCTGGCGAATCTTAATTTATTTTTCGAAGGACAAATGTATATCGTTTTTTCATTATTTATCATTTTACAGGAGTGGAAGTGGGGTTTTTTTTGTTGGTTCTCCGGCCATCGGAACTGGTCCTTAACTTTTTGAGGTGGTCAGGTCAGAACACATCATTACTCAATTAACATGGACTCCATAGATACTTTTAACTTTTTTTAGTAGTTTCAATTCAGCTAACAGACCAGAGCACACCATACCACGATTGTTAAGTGAAACTACAATTATATGTACTAATATTTGTCATGTTTTGCTAGAACCATTCCTGCAAACAAAATTCTTGCTGCAAAATATACACACCAGATATGTGGGGAACAAATTCTTGCTACGTACGTACTTTCCAACGAAGTACATGGTTCCAATTAATAGCGGTTTCGGCATTGTTGATACCGAGGAGAACAGTGCTTGCATAGGTACCTATTGTAAGAAGCGATTATCAATATAAAGCGATAAATGTGAAGAACCAAGTACGTCACATGAAAACAACAATCGAAGATTCTCAAGGCAAAATGTCTTTCATGAATCTTTTCTACATCGTCCTTGTCATGGCAACTTTTGCAAGTTATTAACAATGCCACCGGCACCCCCGGAGGCAAAAGATCTGAAAATGAAATGCGGATTCCTTACAGAGCCAAGAAACCTTACAATTGGCCTCGGAGTTCATTTGAAAAACGTTCGAACAAAGTGAAAATTACAGAAAAAATTATCAAGAAGTGGAAATGATCCTGCAAAGCTTTTCCGGATCAGCAGCTAAAACCCATCTCAACTTAATTAGAGTTAGCTCGGACTATATTTAACATTAAAATGGAGATGCAAGGAGCTTTTCCGGGTCAGCAGCTAAAACCCATCCAAACTTTATTAGAGTTAGCTCGGACTATATTGAACATTATAATGGAGATGTAAGGATAGAAATTTATTGGAATCCTATATCATGAGAGCACACATTTTTAGCAATGGTTTGGCAACAATGGCACGCCTAGTGATCATGTAATACTAAAGGCCGGGCGGGCAGTACCCTTACATCGGGTAAAAGAGGTTCAGGTCCACGATGGGATCGATCGATGAGGGTTACGGCTTATTTTCTTGAGTATTGCATGGTATAATTAGAGATTGGTCTGTTGCTGAGCTTAATGCTTTGATGAAGGATTCTTACAGTGATGATTTTTTTGTGCAGTTGTTAGGGAAGGACCAACTTTGGAATGGTTACAAGTCACTATATATATATATATATATTGCTTGTTGTTGCTCTATAATATTTGTAGAATGGAATATAATTATGGGGATTTTTGTGATGTTATGGAGAGGGAGGAGAAAGAAGTCTTTTAATGTTGATTTTTTTTTTCTTGTCATATATAACAAGTTCTTTATTGTGATTTCTTTTACTACGAATGAAATTTGCTACTAGTAGTAAATTGAAAAGATCATGCCAAAAAAAAGAAGATCTTATGTGCTGTCGTCCTGAAGGAATTTTTTTTTTTTTTTGATAATTATCAAGAAAATATTAAAAAGACCATAAATTAACCAATAACCAAAGCAAAATACAGGACTCATCCCAAAGGTTTTTCTTTGTAATTACCTCCATAGTTGAAATTTCTGTGTAATTAAAACCAGCTCATGCTCGCTGCTTAAGTCAAACATTTTCTTAGTTATCAAAACAAAAATTATGCAATATTTCAAAATAATTAAACTTATTGAGCTCATCAAGCTTTACAATAACCATAACTTTTCCTTGAAAAAAAAGGCTATCTTGCAAGCATTCTTCTTTTAAAATGTGTATTTTATTGCTTGAGATTAATTTGTGTGTACGTATGTATATATGTGCGTATAATTAAAGGGAGGGGTTAGCTTTTAAAAAGAAGAAAAATTATAAATAAAAGATTTAATTGCAAATAGATTTTGAAATGTAGGGGTATAATTGAATACTATGAATCACAGGGATTTAAATGTATATACGATGGAAAAAATGACAAATCGTAAGGGAGGCTACTGCCCTCCCCAGTCTCTTAAGAGATCTGTCATTGCTAAACTGATCACCACAAAGAACTTTATCATTTTTTTAGTACGAAATGCAAAAGAAAAGAGCAGGTGACACTTGAAGGTAACAAGTTTAGAACTTGTCTTGGTGGAGAAAGCACAGAAGTGATTTTCTTACTGCCATTTTTGAAGGTTTGTTAGGCTAGAGATAGAGCGAGAGAAAGCATGAAGCTGTTCAGAACAGGGTAGATGGATCAGAAGAAGCACATAAATACAGGACCTTGAAGATGAGAAACGAAAAAAAAAACAAAAAATGAAACACAAATTCATCATATCATTAACCAAGGATCGGGATATAAATAATTTTCAAAATACAGTGTTAGATTAACTTTACAAGAAAGAAATGAAAGTGCATGCGCATGGACCTCAAATTTTAATTTTATAAAAGAAAAGTAATATTCAGCTTTAAAAATGATGTTAAGCAGGGGGAAATCCCAACATCTCATTGAGGTTTATATCATGGATAAAATCGGGCTAGATTTATTCTTTCGAAAAAATACACTAATATAATTATTATTAATATTATAAAATAAAATAAAAAACGGAGTACACCATTATATATGAACAACAAGAAGACAAAACTTTACTGAACAACAGATTCATTTACAAATTGCATTCGAATATCTAAGTCGCAAAAGAGATCTAGAGAGAAGGAATTTGTACGAGGAAAGAGTCTCCCCGACATTCTTAACTGCATATGCATCATAGAGTTTCCTTGTTTGATTCAGACTATCTGTATATATGTCTGATTCTATGAGAAGAACGCAAAAAAATTGTAAGAAGAATACGATCAAGAGGTAAAACAAATGATTAAGCACAGGAATACTGGCTCTCAAATATCAGTGACCACGGCCGCGATTGCTTGGCCCCGAACGAGCTTGCCTTATATTAAGTGTAACACCCTTCTCCCATTCAAAAGAGTGTCCTTGTGGAACAGGCCTACCCTCAACGTGCATGGTGTACGACAGCAAGAGGAAGAAGATCAATATAGAAATAGCATTGAAAGCTAGTACAAATGAACGGCACCTCATTTTCTCTAGATCTCTCTCTCTCTCTCTCTGTGGCTTAGCGTTAGGTAGGGGTGTAGTTATTTATTGTTATCCAATGTGATGAGAAGTGAGAGGAGAGGATCGTTGTTTATATATAAGGAGGGAAAGAGAGAGAGAAATAGAGTGTTTATGTTTTCTTGATGGCTAACGGTTAACGCTGTTGTGTAGCTCATGCGTACGTTTGAATTTGGTGCTTCAAATTGTGAAATCTACAATTTGACTATTGACATTTTGAGAATATTGAGGTGGGATACGAGCCGAGTCAATTTGTCAGGCAAGAATTGAAAAACTCTATATTTTCTTGCTAGATAAGGATACAAAACTCTCCTTTTTGATGTTTCGTCTCGTTAACCTGATCTTATACTAGTGTTTTTTTCACCTAACAAAAAGGCAAGGGCTCGTCCCCTTTCCTTAGGCCCCCCGACTCCAACCTACTCCCATTTAGTCACAAATGCCTTGTGTCCTTTTCCCATTACTACTGTCAATTGAACAAACCCAAATTCCTTTCATTCGTCTAATTAATCTCATAGATTGAGTAGGGCGTAGCAGACTTTCTCTGTAGTTTCCTATTCTGTATCCACTATGCCGCAATCAACTAGGCATATGGCGGGGCCTTAATGGCCGGGTAGAGAATAATTAGAAGTTACTGTTTTACATGCCGCCAAACTCTAAGCCCCGATATACTGCAACAAGGAAAAGATCACTAATGCTCTCCGCACAACTTTAAAGTAGATAAATTATGTGATAGAACATGTTGATGTGACCTTCAAATGAAGAGGATTTGATCTAGTTTAGCTAGAGAACCCAGCATTACGTTGCTTAGCTGACAACATCAACGAGACTTTTCTATAGAGATTTCATCTCCAATGCTTTAAGTTTCATGTTTTTCTCCTACAGTAAATTCGAGCCTAACAGACGAGAACGATTGTAATATTTGCCCACTTGGGAGAGGAAATCGGAGAATATTTTTCTTACGGGAAAAGAAAACAAGAAAAATTTCGAAAACAAATACAATTCAAGTTCAACTAACTGACTAAATTACAATCTTGACTATATACAATGGCCTAAAATTCAGCAAGTTGAATTATGGGGATATGAAGGAAAGAACCCGCAGTAAGTCGACCTGTATGAATGCCCAGCTTGATAGGCTGTCCAGTCACATGACAGGGGTTGATCTCCAATTCCAGAGCACGTGCCAGCAAGACACACATGAGAATCAACCTATTGAAAGGGTCAATTCTCCATTCTTTCCGTGGAGGGAACTGTTGTGTTTGGTAATGGTTTCATACCTTTCAGGGTTGTTAGCAGTACTTTCTGGTCTTCAGTCCACGGTCCTCATTGCTACAAAAGGGCATTTCAAAGATTATAAATTCGACCATATCTCATATCTTTGGAGAAAAGGAAAAGGATGGTGGGATTGAAAAATCATAATTCAGCGCCACCCTTCCCTACCAAGATGTAGAGGGTAAGAAACGAATTGCAAAGGTGATGATCTCATGGACGTGATAGTAGAAAAAAGAGAATAATCTATTCAAGGAAATATCAGTGGCTAATAGTGAACTTCAAATTTATTACAAAAAAAAACTAAATTTTTACATTTCACCGAAACATAGTTTATACTTTATTGTGGGTTGAAGTAGTGTAAAGATGTTTTTGCACTAGCTAAAAAATTTCATTAAGCATACAATTGCTTTTCTATGAAATACATTCAGCATTGCATATTTGATTCGGGACAAAATGATATGTGACTTTCATTTCGCTACAATATAAATATTATTTTGTCCTTTGAAGCACAAAAAAATTAATCCTTAAATGAAGGGCTCTTCTTTCTTTTTAGAAAAAAAAACAAGAAGAAAAGGAAAAGGAAGAGCACGGTCATATTCTTGGGAGGGTAAAAAAAATACATGCATAAAAGGGTTTATTCATTTTTTTGTTTATTAAAATAGTTAAAATTACCCTTGGAATTTGAAAATCAAAGGCTATTTGCGAGAGTGTTTTGATCTTTTTTAACTTTTTTTTTGTTATTCTTGGATTTTAACAAGGCTATCTTGGTAATTTTAGATTTAAGAGTATTGTTATAAAAAAACTATCACGTGTAATGGCCTTCAAGCCATTCAAATGGCATGTGAGAGCCAGACATCAACTAAAATCTTGCTTCCGCCATGGTGTTAGGAGCGGCTTGTCGTCCTCTTTCCGACAATGTGGCATGTGCTTAAGGAGGAGGTTTGGTTGAGTTGCAATATAAATTTGTTTTTTCTTCTCTCTTTTATCTCTCATTCCCTAGAAAATTGCGTTTCAACTTTCAAAAATATAATTATGTCCTCCGGTGCGTAATCTTATCTATTTTAGTTTTTTTTTAATTACTATTTATTTTGCTTTTAAATCTTTTTGAAGTTTGGATTTTTTTCAATTTCATCCTTGGGAATTATATTCAATTTCATTTGTTTATTCAGTTTGGTCCCTCTACTTTAAATTGCTATATTTTTGTGCTTTATACTTTTTTTAATTATTTTTTTTGCAATTTTATCCCTTTCCATTTTATTGCATTTTTTTTTAATTCATTTTTTATCCTCGTTATTTTGATTGCTATTTACTTATAATTTTCTTCATTTATCTTTTTTTTAATTTTTTCCATTAAAATTTAATTTCATTTGGTTTTTTATCCAGTTTTGGTCATCATTCTTTCAGTAACTTTTTTTTATCCTTTTCTTAGTTTTTTTGTTTTACAATTTAGCCCCTAATTATCTTCTTTCATTTTTTTTATACAATATTTGGTCTGTATTGTTTGGGTTTTAAATTGTTTTATACTTAGATATTTTACTTTGTTATTTATTTATTTTTTTTGTGGTTTCCTTCCAACAAGGCAATCCTTTATTAAAAAAAATAAAAAAAAAATCATCATTTGTTATTTGGTTATTAAGCCTCTAGCTTCATTGTTTGTTGTGTTTTTTTTATTGTTGAATTATCACGATCTCATATCTCGAATAATAGGTTAATCAAGTTAATCATAGTTGTCTTAGATTTTTTTTCATACAATTTCATACTTTGGTGTTAAATTATTGGCCTTGAGTTATGTGATTTTTTCAATTTTTTTTCTTTTGGGTTATTCCGGGAGCGTGTTAATCAAGTTAACTCGGCTTAGCTTTCATTTTATTACTCAATATTTTCTTTTAGCTTTGATCTTTTTTGCTAGGTCTTTTTTTTATAAGTCTAATTGTTTTACCTCAATCTCATGTCATAATTGGTGAGTTAGTCGAGTTAACTCAGGTTGACTCAATTTTTTTCCTTAATTTTTTTATGCTAATTTTTTCTTAATTTAATCATTTTGCATATAATTATTTTCCCTTGAACTTTGTTATTTTTTCGATTCTCTTTATACTTCATTATTTCAAGAGAGGGATGGTCAAGTTAATTCTTGTCAGCTTGTGTTTTCATTGACAATATTTTTTTATTTAGCTTGGGTTTGTTTTGTTGGGTCCTTCTTTTGAAAGTCTATGTTTTTTTTTTAATCCTAATCTCATGTCACATATAAAAAATTAGTCGTTGATTCGAATTTTTTTTTCTCTATTTTTTATATAAAAAAATTAATTTTATTATTTTACAATAAATTATTAGCTCTTAAACTTTTTTTATTTTTTCACTTTTTTTTCTGTTTGATTATTCTAAAAATATAGATAGAGTTTCTTTTTTGTTATTCTAAAACATAGATAAAGTCAACCGAATTTTCTCATAATTTTTTAAAACTTTTTTTTATTTAACTTTGATTTTTTTTATTTAGATCATCCTATCTAGCAACACGTGTACATCTTATCTTATAAGTGCTAACAATATAATTATCGAGTACTCTTTTGTTAGCCTAATTTCTTTTAAAAATGAGTTCCAAGAAAAGTAATTTTCAATGAAACAAATTACTTTATGATGTTTGATTATAAAATAAATTAGAAATCCTTTATACGATGTTTGGGTAGAAAAAAATGAACTAGAAAGACAACATTTTAGAGCTATTAAACTTCCTAAAATAGTAAAAAATAAACTTGGAAAATGAATTCTTTTATTATATTAAAAATGAGTTAAAAAACACTTTATGATCTCTTTGATGTACATTGAAAAATCAATTGCAAAAGCTGACATGTAACCTACAAAATGAAAAGTGTTTCCCATACCTCAAACCAATATCTAAATATAAATATTCCATAACTCGAATGAAGTATATCTTAATCATTATTTATTTATAATTAATATTGCAAATTTAAAAAGAACAAACATTGATGAACAATAAACTTCAAAATAGTTTAAATAGTAGTAACATGTACCGAGCAAAATGGGAAAGTGTTTTCCCAAGTTTAAAAGAGGAAAACACAAAACCCCCTAAACCCCTTGTGTTTTCGTTTTACTGGACACCACATTCTATTGACTTATTTTCTAAGTCACCGTCCACCGAACGGTCGGAAAGCGTCTAAAGTGTTTTTTAGAAAACCACTTTAATACAAACAAACAAGGACTGAATATTAATGCTCATGGTTAACTAAGATGCTAGTGAAAACGTTGTTACCATCTCCATGCCGCAGGGGTAATGATGGATTCGGTTAGATTTTCATTCAGGATGAAGGAACATGAAGAAGAACTTGAATGCCGGTAGCTTCCATGCAGCATAAATAGTCACCAACCACCAACAATGCAGATTTTTTAACTGGAGCACCAAACCATCAAGAAGACGATTCATTATCGGTGCTGCATTAAACCCATCTAACTCAACTGGGCGACTTTGTAACATCCTTTGCACTTCAATGGATTGAACTGATACACTGTGATGATGCACATGTCTATTGATCTGTTCCTTCAATCGCTAAAACTATTTCTGAAATTTAAGACCCCACTGTGCTTAGCAATTCGGAAGGAACCATCTAGTATATTATATTCTGGATTTTCTATAAATCGAGGAAATCTGTGAGGATTCACACCAGGAAGAAAAAGGCTACCTTTAAACTGAGGTGTTTCCGAGGCAATGCTCATGGGCCAACAGAAACTGCACAAGGGTGGTTATGAAAATGAAATGCACCAAGTGCCGGCACCAATGATCCAATTGTAGCACAATGAACACTGGGATGCGCAAGCCCTGTTCTGACCCATTCCACTCAGTTTGGATAGCTTCCCCAAAGTTCCGGGTCAACCTTTCATAAACACAGCCCCAAGTTCTTCAGGTTGATTACAGAAATGATCCTCCATATCAACATCAGGCGTGCCCAATAAGTTATGAATACTCAGGCCTGGAGCAATAATACCAATCTTAGAAGGCTTAAAAGCCTAAAGCATTCCAAAACCACATAGCTGCAATTGGAAAAAAAGGGATGAAAATCAAAACCTTACGGAACACATGAATTTTTATTTGAATGCATTATAAATAGTAACAGTGATTCAGGATATACTTTCACTCGGCGAATCACCTGCAAGATTGGTAATGAGTCTCAAGCCAAGAGCACACGTGCAAATCCATTCAAAGATGAGTGCAGATCAGAAGTTCAATCATCTCTGGGAACCTGAGATGAGAAGCCAAAACCATGGTTAGCAAATCTGTGCTAAACTAGTTGTTAACAATCATTCTTCATGACAGCAAGATGGAGTGATCAGATTTTGGAGTTTTGCTCAATCAACTCACAGGCTCACAGCTATCAAATATGAATTCATGCAATCATTAAATGGCATGAGATCAGCAAAACTTCATATTAAAATCCAGTGAAAGGTCAAGAAATGAGACCATCATTGAATGAAATATTAATTACTGAGAAGGCAGACGGTACTCAACTAAGATGGTCTGTCATTCTGGGAGAGACTAATCATGCATACACTTTCACAAAGATAAAGCTTATGGCACAGCCATGGAAATCACAATAATGTTGTGGTTAGCTAAGCTGTGCAAACTTTTTTGATTGACACCTTCAAATGGTGCAGTGTTTTGACTAACACTATTCTATTCTGTCCATTCTAGCCATTAAAAATAACATGTTCAAGTCACGTGTTATCCTCAAAACACCAAGAAAAACCATAAAAAAATTGATTTATCACAAAAAAATTGATTTCTTCGTGATATTTTGATCGTAACACAGCTGAAAATTAATGGCTCGATTTCTTCTTATAAGTTTTTTTTATTATTTTATAGAAAAACATATCATGGACAGAATCTAACTGAAAGGGTTTCACGCAAAACACCTTGGGGGGGAGGGGGGAGTGCTGTTAAAAGGCATCTGTCACAAAGACAAATAATTTCAAGAACATTTGTATGGATAAGCCTGTTGTGATCATCAATAGAAAGGTGTAGTGAGACAAAAATCCAAGAAATTCATTCATCCAGATGTTTGGAGTAAGAACAAATTTAACAAGAAGAAATACTAGAAGTTTAGATGTAAATGCTAGAAACTTGGATTGCTAAAACTTCAAAGCAGAGATCCATGGATCCTAAGAAAATCAGCAATATATAATCCAAGCTACTAACTATCAGATTTGATCTTACCATTAGGGTTGGTTAACACTGTGAGACCCCAAATTGGGATAGCAAAGTAAATGGTTGATAACTCTTCCCCATGAATTGCTTCACTTTACATCTTGTAGGAAATGGGTGGAGTTATGAAGTCCTTTCAGAAAGGATGTAATAAATCAGTTAAATATGCAAACCTCCTCCATAATATTCTCCAACAGATGCCTAGAAGATTGAGGTCACAGGAACTCGAAGTCAGAATTCCAATTGTGGATTAAAAGAAAAATAAAAGAAAAGAGGCTCATAATTCATAAAGGCATCAAAAAAAAGTGGAAGAAGGGAAGAAAAAATGAAGACCTCTAAAGTAAAATTAAAGCTACACCAAGTTGAACTTCCTAAAGTGCAAAATCCTCAGCAAGCAATAGTATCCAATGGAACAAATGAAGAGATGCTAGGACACAATACAAGCACAAAAGGATTAAATTCTTATTGTGCATGAAAAAAGTAGACAAAAACACTTGAGATAAATGACAATCAGCACAAGAACATGCAATAATTACTTTCAATGTGGCAACAGGTCCTGATAGGGTATTATAAAATCAAATATACAACTTGGTGGAACCACAAAGCATTGTTAAATCATAGCAAATCCTCTAAACAACTGTCATATAAATTATTCATACACATCTCAAATACGAATTTTATAGAGAAACTGTATGCATCATTATATAACCACGATAAAATTGCTTCCATGATAAATGCAAAACATCTACAACAGAATCAATAAAAAAGTGGGTGTGCTAACCTGAAGGTAAGGAAAGACAATATTGTATACTTGTAGGAGGAATTTCGACTTGGTCGTCAACCTGAGGCAAGATTGAAGTTTCATTAGCGATACATATCAAAGATTTGAATAAGAATTTGCCATATAAATAAATAAAGAGCATGAATCCAGCAGTAGTATAGCTTATTAAGACCAGAAATAAAATGGCATCATCATTCATGAAGCCCAATATTGCAAACATAATTAGCCACCATAAAACAAGCCACACTTAACATCAGCAATAAAATCAAAATTAAACACGAGAAACAGAGAAATTTACATACAAGACTATTTCAATATGATAGACCAACTACAAAAGGCGGTAACAAAATGCAATGCTTAATTTTGCATTACCAATACCTTTTCTTTATAATCAATCTTACCAAACCCAACTTGCAGAGGTAAGAACTAGTTGCACCTACTCTAGCAACAATAACTTGCAAAAGATAGGAACTAGAGAGAAGCAAGAACTACAGTTGCATATGTGCACACGCACACGCACACGCACACGCACACATGAGACAGAGACACAGAAAGAGACCAATTAGATACATGCACATACCTTCTAAGAAGACAGAAACAAACATAAATTTCTTCGAGGTCTAGCTCCATCTTTAGTTTAACATATTGCTTGAAAAGCTCACACAAATCATATGTAGCTTCCTCACCACAAGCATCACTATTTTCATCCAAAGGATATAGACATTCAGAAATTATTCGTTGCAGTATAGGAGATAGACTTCCAGTTGATCCCAGTTTGTAATACAACTCTGCCAAAGTCTTTAATATCAAGCAGCTGCTGACTGTGAACTTATCAACCCACTGTGGGGGGCTCCCAATCCAAAGATTAGAATTCAAAACAGAGGCAATGGAATTTGATTGATTCTCAGTGATTTTAATAATCAAAGCTCCCTCAGGATTTTCTGAAAGAGGGTGTGATCCAGCATTTGAAGTCAACTCTTGTTTTCTGTGCGCAGGAAGCTGTCCAAGTATGTCACCTCTCAATTCTTCTGGCAATTGTTGTAACACTGATACATCCACTTGACTTAGAGATAAAGGCATTAAATCAGTGTTGTTAGGGCTTACATAGCAAATGGCCTCATTCTGCAATCCAGCCCCAGAAGGTGCTGCTTGTGCTTCCTCAATCATATGCTGTTTTGCCCTATTTTCCACCATTATGAAGTCAAGGGGAATCATATCAGATGCAAGAGGTCCCTCGCCACCGTCAACTGCAAGCTCTTGCCCTTCAGCTGAAGGGGTGCTAGGATAACTGTTGGTGTTTTCACTTGCAACACTGCTTTTAGCAATGAAATCTGTTAACTTCCCTCCATAAATTTCATTCAACTCAGAAAAAAGTTCTTCTGGAAGACTCTTGACAACTCCCATATCAAGATGAGATAAAGGTGGTGGAGCTGAAATACCACTTGATGAATCGTTGTCCACTTGAGCAGAAAACCCAGTCATGTCAGGAAATAATTGACCTGAAGTTCCAATCATGTTCTTCACCTCAGAATCTATCCTAGCCCTCTCTTTGTCCATACTGTTGATGCTACACCCTTTTTCAGTAGTTGCTGAGGAAGAGGTGAGCCATGACCTCAAAGAGTTTCTTTCAAGCACTTGTTTAGAAGGGTCTGCATTTTCAAGCTTGGAAACTTGCAAGCCAACACCCCGAATGTCCTTGACATCCAAGCAGAAAGACCCAAAGAGCTGCTTTGTTATCCTTTGAAGAACTTCAACATCATCAGTAGCATTAGGAACTGTCATGGAGTGGCTCAGATTCTCACAGTCCCCGCAGCCCATATATTTAGCAGGTTCATCGGCATCTTTTCTTCTCTTCTTTATCTTAAGGGTAAATGTGCGCCCTTGCAATCTACATGCTTGCAAACGGAACGAAACCTCCTTGCAAAGATTTAATAGGAAACATCGACTGTCTTGCAGATCCTTGAACCTGACACCCCAGTTGACTTCAGCACCTATAGTCTTGCTTTCCTGAATGTTACCAACCAGTCTATTATCAACTCCTCTACTATAGTTCCACAACATTTCTCCAGTTTTCAGTCCAAAATCCTTTTGAAGAGATTCCTTGGATATCAGGCGTAACTGTCCACAAGTCCAAACATTTTGCTTCTTCAACTTCTCCTCCAAAACGTGCCCTATTCCTGGAAGTGCCTTAATTGGAAGTTTGTGTAGATACTCATCCACACTTACAGAAGGGATATGGCATTGACCATTGGGTTTAGCACTTCTAGTGGCAAGTCGAGCCATGAGCATATTCCCAGCTATCCCAGCACTTGCAGTGCATCCTGTAGTGTCAAAAATCTCTTTCCTTATTGTCGAAGCTAAAAGCTCAGGATCTCCCATATCTTTTTCCGTGATGTCTAAAAATGCTTCATCACAGCTTATGGCCTGCACTTTGTGGCAGTGCTTATGCAAGATGTTGTAAAGTTGATCAGCTACTTCTTCATAAGCTTTGAAATTGTAAGGGAAAATGACAAGTTGCGGACAAAGGGCTTTGGCATCTCTAACAAAAATCCCAGCCTTAACTCCATAGTTTCGGGCAGGGTAGTTTGCTGATGAAATTTCAGCTGTTCCTTTTGGGTTGTCAGAATGGCATACTGCTACAGGCTTATCATGTAACTCTGGATGATTCCGGATGACTACAGAAACAAAAAAACAGTCCTGTGCCATATAAAGTCAATGACCATCAAGAAAACAAAATGAAGAAATATGGGAAGACAAAAAAAATATCTGAATGACATCCAAGTCCAACTATTTTTACAGTTCTGAATCTCATACTACTACTAAATCAACAGTGCTTATATGCTAAAATTGAAAAGGGTGATAAGGTGGAACTATTGGACAATTCATGCCAGCTGCATGAGCACCTTAACTAATTCATAAGGAAAGAAGACACAAGCAGGAGTATGTTCAAAAACAATACCATGTCAACATGGATAATAGTTGACTTGTTAGAATTATCAGAGGTGTTGAGATCTGAGCTTCTGCACTTAAACTCACTTGATGAGCTAGGAAAACGCTTACGGTACCGACTTCTCCAGGTTCCTATGAAGTGCAGCCTTGAACTCTGCAAGAACAAAAGTTTTGTCAGCATGTCACCAAAGAAGGCACCATGGGAGTACCCTAAACTATCAACACATTGAGGAATGGAAAATTCAAAAGATGTCAAGAGTGTGATCACATGACAAAAATGACTCATCAAGAAAATTATGCATTCAATGTCCTTAAGTAGAAGCACTTGTGGATTCTACATGCATATGAATCTACTATAATAAATTTACTTTCCTAATAAACAGAATTAAATGCGCAATCCATAAACACATAGGATGGATACTGTGGAGAGGAACAGATTGAGAATAATAAAGTAATACAGTGATGGATGCCATGTCAGTACTCATTAGTAACAAAAATCTAAAAGGCAGACTTATAACAAAAATTCTGATATAGCAGGGTTGTGAGAACTGAGAAAACAATTGCATCATTGGCCAGTAACACCCAACTAGCTACTAGTCATTTTCAGTTTGGTGGCTGAAAATTTTGAGTGTTTTAACTCTGATCTTTCAGGGAAAGGCTCAAGTACTGGGAAAGTCAAAGAAAGTATCAACCAAATGCCTCAACAATAAATATTTCTGCTCAGCATACACATAGGCCTGTATTACCGTGACCTTTTGGCATAGCCTGACAAAACAAACCTTTTTGTTAGAAGAAAGAAAATCATATTAAGCTTGATGAGAGAAACATATAGATCTGCAATTCCCAAAAAATCAAACATCGATAAGGCATCAAGATAACAAACACCAAGAAATACCAGAATAAGTATTTACAATTTTAAGAGGACCAGCTCAGGTTCTAGGTAATCATTCATGCACATGGTTTAAAAGAATAGAAATTAAAGGAGATAAAAACAGTAGAGAAGAAGTGCAGGGTGGCAGCAATCTTCTTATTCAATAGTGCACAGTCAGTATTCTAATCCAGTACCTTAAAGTAATTCTCCACAAAATTGGGATCCCCAAGAGTTGAATGAAGTCGATTTGAAGGCCCACTAGGTTCTGAACTCAGTGATCCATCTGAACTTTTATTGTGTAAGCAATAGCCACTAACTGAAGAAGAAAATTGAACTGGACCAGATTGATGCTTGCTGTTTACACTGTTTCCATATTCTGCATCACTACTACCAAATTCTGCCATCTTTACTTCTGCAGATTTTCCACTACTGCTATTTAGCTCCTTGAGTTGATGATTAGGATCATCAAGTAGTTTGCCGGCTTGCTCGGCAAATCTCACAGGTTCATCCACTTTGGAAATAAAGGCATCCTTTGTGGTGCCACCCTCCAAAATTGGATCCAGGTTCACTTGACAAACTTCATCAGTCAAAACATTCTCTGGGACTGGGTTACTTTTCAGGGTAAAGAAGGCTGATAATTTTGGTTGGTTACTAGCAAGCTGGTTGAGCTGGTAAGGAATCCCTAGCGACAACACAATAAATTCCATAGAGTCAAGATGTATGAATTTAACATACTTTTAACTCCTCAAACATCAGAGAAAGTGAGAGGGCAGAATCCCCTCAGGCCCACTCAGGGCAATGGCTCATCAAATTTGAAACTTTATTAGTTATACCCTTTTGCCAAAAGAATTTACATTTCAATCATTATCAAGGCCTCTCACGGATTAATCTTTAGATTTTGATCAAGATATGTCTGTTATTGACTTGCTGGCTATTAACAAGTTAATGTCGATACATGTAGGTGGACAATATTTTGGCAAAAAAAAGAAGGTGCCCCATTGCCAAGTAACAGTCAAACTCCTCTTTCGAAAGAAGGAAAACGCATTCACCTATTTCAATTCTTTTAATAAATTAAAAAAAAAAATTCCCTGACTGCCCCCACCCCTGCAATTTTTTCTAACAAAGCCAACGCTGCTTTTTTAAGCATTGATAGAGAAAACAAGGAGAATGCAACCTCAACATGGTTACCACTTACACTTAAAAATCCTCTAGTCCTTTATCTAATACATTTCTCTTTAGAAAATTAGATTTGGTAAGTTCTCTTATTGCTTCTTTCTACTCTCCTTCGAAGAACTATGCCATCTATAATAACAAGTCAAGATCAAGAAAACAGGCAACTTACAACTCAAAAGTTTGTTAGCAACAATAGAATCCAAAATCCATGCAGGTTTGACCACTGGGAGCCCACCACTAAATGACCTGCATTGGATTACCAGCAATGAAAAGAAAAATTAATTCCAATTCCATGTTTATTGGTTTTAGAAAATAAAACCAATAACAGTGTGAACCTCAGGTTCTTGATTTTACTATCGGGAAGACTGCTACAGATTATATGCGTAACTTGATGCCTAGAAAAGTAATTCGCAAATCGCCCACCATACTTCAACATGTAAGCTCGCAGTTCCTGAAGCAGATGTAAATATCAAACACAAATTCAAACAGTAAGGAATCGCAGATTAAAACGAAATGTATGAAAAATTAACCTGGTTCGAAGGAATTGTGAAACCATCAATAAAAATAGAGACTCCTTGAAAAATCAGCTTCCCGGAACTCGAACCAGAATGGGAAGAAGTGGAAGCCTCTGCTTCAAATTGGTGTTGAAGCTTCCTATTCTTCTCTACCATATAACTGCACCCGATTTTATTTTTATTTTTTTGTCAAACATTACAATTATAACACAAATACACGATCAACAAAACATTATTCACAAATTAAGTTCCATTAAATCTGAATTAAGGTATGTTTTTAAGAAATTATTAAGCAGCACATTAAAAAGAACGTAAAGCAACATGTTCATTTCTTGTGAAATTCCAAGTTCTACAGAAAAATTAAATTATCAGAGAAAACTTGAAAATTATTTAAAAAAAATGATATATGTATAGAGAGAGAGAGAGAGAGAGGACCTGCCGAAATTGGAGAAAGGAGAGCTGCGAAAGGAGGAGCGAGAGGAGGAGAGAGAGTTGGCACCCCAACCCATGCCGAGGGTTTTTTGCTTGCTATTTTTATTATTTGAAGAATTCGAATTATTCAAGCCTCTCTTTGATTTTCGACTTGAATTGGCAGAGGAGGATCGCGAAGAATCAAAACTCATTTTCTTTCCGTTTTCACTTTTTTTCTTCAGGTATGATAGATATATAGAGAGAATCCAAATGGAGTGCGGAAGAAGCTTTTTGACTCTCTGTTATTCGTGTGTTCTAAAATTTTAAATGAAACGGCAAAAGTGAAGTCCTGATTTTATATGCAGGATATACGGGCCGCTTGGCCCATGGGTTAGGCAGACTAGGATCATAGTCCGGCCTGAGTTTTTTTTTTTTTTTACCAGACGAGTGGTTTTTTTAATAATCGGGGTCTGGGTGCTGAAATCGGACCAGGCCAGGGCTGTGTGAGGGGATCGGTGTTTTCCCCCCTTTTTTTTTTTCTATCAATGGGGATTGATTTTTTAAAACCACTATATTTGCACTCGTATTATATGATTTTATTCTTAAGAAATCACTGCCATTAGAGTTTTGAAAAGTATAATGTCGCCGCAGGCTCCGGACGTTAAGAGCTTAAAACACCACCACCGGTCTACAAATTGATACTTAATCTTTAATTTTAATCATTTAATATATGTTCTTCTAATGTGATGTTGATGACCGGTGAATTCTGAAAATCAAACGGTTCGAAAATATGAATCCGGGCTGGTAAAAGGAAAGAGTGTATATTTAGTATTTCAGCTGATTAAGAAACTGTTGAGAAGTGCAGTGACTTTAGTTTTTTGATGTTTTCTATAGGTATATTTATCTTCAATAGATATTAAAATTATGTTTTTGTGTTTATTTAATATCATATAGTAATTGCTTTTTAAATTATTTTAAAAAATATTTTTTTATTTTTAAAAAAAAATTTTTTAATATTAAAATAATCTAAAAACATAAAAAAAAAAAATCATTAAAGTTGCGCTGTTTGAACTTGGAACTGCTTTGTTTCGAACGCACAATCTTATTATGGCATAATGTAGGTTGCACTAATAGAAACAATCGTAATCACTTAAAAAAAAATTAGATTACACTGTTGAAAATATAAAAAAAAATATTCCCTCAAAAATAAAAAATAATGTTCGCATATTCAATTGCATTATTAATAACAACACGGTCTTTGCATTGTTCCCAGCTGTACAGACAAGAATTATTTTATTTTTTCTCCAGATATTTTTAAACTACGCAAGCTTGTCAAATATTCTTTTTAACACGTATTAGTTTCAAAAAAACTTCGACCCGAGGGTTAAAAAGTAAATACACAAGGTAAAAGAAACAATTAGACTAGCAACCACCCCTTCTTACCAAAAATGGCATTGATATCAGTAATGCCGGGAACATTTACAGGTGTGATCCATGTTAGAAAGCTAACTATGCCAAAGAGGCTGCCACCCCAAAACAAAGAGAGCCCTTCTCCACCTTCCAATACCTTCCCAAAAGTCTCGCCTAGTTTACATCAAAAATAGGCAGAGAACCCCTTTTGCACCCGACGCTTGGTTCTTCTCCACCATGCACGAGTCCTTTGGTATTTTTACTACCATGCCCGTTTACCCTTTTTGACCCTTTTCCACCTTGAGCTACCTGGCTCTCAAAAATATAGGCAGAGAATTAACTATTAGAATGGATTCACTGTTTACTTGATGAGAAGGATGGGTGGTTTTTTTCGGTAGTAGCAGGTGACCAGAAATCGGCACCATTGCTGCTTGCCAGGTGAACGGTGCAGTCCACTGGGACAAGACACAGCCCCCTGCTGCTCAGATTCTTTATTGGCTCCTTTACTCCAATCCCTCCGCCTTCCTAGCATGGTTTTACCATGGTAAAAAAAAATAACAGAAGGCCATGTCAATATCAATACTAATAGCAGTCTGACTCTTTACCACAAAGGCAAATTTGTTTCACCATGGTCAAAATTTTCACTTGATCCGTGTGATCTAGTCAAAGAGTAAGTGGGACCTACTTAAGGTGGATCCAGATGCTAAGATGTGGATTCATATAGTCGTTTTTAAGAAAGGTCAAAAAGGACAAAAAATGATTGTACTTTGGTACTTACAGGTAGATTTTGCAGGTAAGGAGAGCACAGGACCTTAACCTGATCTTGCAGAAACCTGATATATCCCATCGCTTCATGGAGCACTGAAGCTGTGTCTGTCTGCTAAATTTCAATTCCCAATGACATCTTTACTTAGCATGAGGCCAAAGCCAATTTTCATCATAAAAAAATTCTTTGAACTATACAGAAAACAATCCTGACCAAATTAAATATAGAAAAATAACTTAATCGTGCAGTTCGGACCTTGCCAAAGGGGGATACAAGCTGTTGCAATGAAGTGATTCTGTCTCCCACCTTCTCTCTCTTCACCTGTCAGTAGAAGGAAATTAAGCTGATCAGTGCACTTTCGTCAAAATTAAAGAATTATATGCAGCGTGCATGCAGGTATATCCTAGAAATTAAGAAAAAACAATAAACCGTAACCTTAGCATTTCCGGTTGACCTGGGATTCTCAGTTTTGGTCTTTTTGCTGGTTCTCTGGCTAGGCAAATTAGTTTTGGCTCTGGTGTTAGTACTCTTCGCTGTTACTTCTTGGCTTGACCCATTTCTTTTTCTCTGCAAAACTAGCAAGTATAAAGAGAAGACCAGAAAAATCCAAAAGCAAAATAAACAAATTTCAACCAGATACTAACATTTGATTTGGAGACGGTACTGATTACATTAACAGTACCGTTGCAGTTGTTACCAGAAGAAGCTGAAGATGAGTCACTGCGTGTGACTCCAGAGATTTGAGGGGTAGTCTTTGTTGCTTCACTAAACATCACAGTTTCACTTTCATTCTGATGGGTATACCCCCCGAAACAAAGCATTCTGGGAGACTTTCCAGTGGAAGAGAAACGTGAGGCATGGGCCATATCAACACCAGCACCCACTTCATCATCATCATTAGAGAAGAGCAGCTCAGACAAACTAGGAGGATTGCCCTCTGCTACAAGATGGCTCCCCTCAAGAAAACTCTCACTCCCAGACATCTAAAACAAAGCCTGGAATCACGAAGAATACAGTGTGTAACAAATGGCGTTCTTTGTTTGTGTGAGTGTGGTGGTGTGGTCAGGACAGGGGTAGCAGCCGTTACCTTAGAGAGAGTGAAGTGACCACTGTGTTGTGTAGTATGGGAGTGAAGTTTGTGGGGGCCTGGGATATTAATTTCCAATACTGGCTTTGGGTTTCGGAGTGTTTCAGTCAACCACGCCTAGCCCGAGAAACCGTGGTTTAGTCCTTCAAAGCATTCGGTTTGGCTAAAACCCTGTTAGCTTTCCTTCTTTCTTTCATTGCTTGGCTCAGACACCAGACTAGTCACGGCCATGCACCGACTGGTGCTGGTTAATACGAAACTGACTAGACTAGACTCGACGTGTTTTCACAAACTATTAAATTAAAGAATTTCTAATTTTTAAAGAATTTTTAAATAGTTTTTTATTTAAAAAATATTAAATTGATAATTTTAAATTTTTTTATGATTTTAATATGATAATATTGAAAATAAAAATAAATCTAAAAAAATATTATTTTAATAAATTTTTTTATTAATATATACTTTTATAAAGCATTTCATTACTGAACACCCTTGTTCAGACGCTACCACCCCACGCCCCTGTCAAGGGTAATTAGATGCCTTTTAGCATGCAGTGGTATTAATTAATTAATTAATTAATTTTGCACAAGTTAAAGAGCATTAAAATTATAGATTGAGTAGCAATCCTTAAAAACTTGTGAATTATCTCGCTCTCGTAATCAACTAATCATGGCATCATTGAACATTGCTAGCTGGATATGATTTTTTTTTTAAATCTGATGGACCAGCATTACTTGTTCCACTCGATTGATATGAGACTAAACACCTATCCTTCATCCAAGCATTCGTCTTGTAAATAGTTACTTGCTACTTTATTGTTTTGTGTTCCACCTTGGATTAAAATTTTATTGTACATGACAACAAAAATTTACTCAACATTATAAAAAAAAAATCAGTTTGTAAATAATTATTTGATATCATTATTAAATATAACAATAAATCTTGAAATTTTTCAATTTAACTTCTTGCCTGGTATAAATTTAAAATTAAATCGTGTAAATGTTAATATAACTATAAAAAATAAATATTGAAATCTTTCGATTTAACTTCTTGCACGATATAAGTTTAAAATCAAACCATATAAAAATTACATTGACATAACCAGTTAACTTAATTAGTCCCGAGACAACTCGTCCGACCACTAAAAAGAATCTAACAAAGAAACCGAGAAGGTAAATGATAGAATTAACAAGAAAAAAACATCTTGAATCAACTTATTATCTAGCTTTAGTTTGGAAATAAACTGTGTGAAAATTTTCCTAACTTGACTTAGTTTTCTAGTTGGTTTAAAGACAACCCGGCTCGTAAATAAAAAAATCTGAAGATGAAATTTAAATTTTTTTAAAAAAAACTCCATCTAATTCTCTTACCTGATTTTAGTTTAAAATTAAATTACACGGGAGTCACTTCAATATAAGTTAATTAATTTGGTGAATTTAAAAATAATCTATATAGTTATAAAAAAAAATAAGGAAGAGGTTAGAAAAATAATAAAACTGAAAAAAAGGTTGAAAAAAAGAGGAGTTTGGGTTAAAAACAAAAATGAGCCTTGTTGCTATAGACATGAAGTGTTAAGCTCCGTAAAGTATACAAAAAGTTTCGGATATGACTCGACTGTTAAATAGCTTTGTTACTGACATTATCGCTGCAAATTATAATTCAAGATAAGTACGAGAAAAATAGTATACATCAGTGAATAGTCTATTTTAAGTTAAAATGGAATGTAGCTGGTATTTTTATCCAGCAGTTTTTAAAAGAAAATGAACGAAGAAAATCTTGGAAAAAATTATAAAAAAATAAAAGAAAAAAAAAATTATGCAGTTTCCCGAGGAAATTTACAGTTATAATTCTCAACCAACTCAATATTAAAAATAATAAAATCGATAAAGATAATTTTAAAAATAATCATAACAAAAAAAAATCATGTGGGGAAATACTGTAGCAATCCACAGTATTTTAAAGAAAAAAACTACGAAGCTACTCAACCAGTTCAATATGAAAAAAAATAAAATCGACAAAGACAATTCTGGATAAAAAATCATTAAAAATAAAAAAAAAATCATGTGGGGAAACACTATAGCAATCCACAATGCTATAAAGAAAAAAAACTATAAGGCTAAATTTTCAACCATCTTCATATTAAAAAAATAAAATCAACAAAAACACGAAAAATTTAAAAAAAAAAGACAATTTTGAAAAAAAATGAAAAAAAAATGAAAACAAAATAAAAAAAAAACATGTGGGGAAAGTTAAAGCTGGATTCTCAACCAGCTCAATATATAAAAAAAATCCGACAAAGATAATCTTGGAAAAAAATATTGGGGAAAATATTGTAGCAAAACAAAAATCATGTGGGGAAATATTGTCACAGTCCACAATGTTTTAAAGAAAAAAACTACAAAGCAAAATTGACAAAGACCATTTTGAAAAAAAAAAGAAAAAAAAATTCATAAAAAATAGAAAAAAAAAACCATATAGGGAAACATTGTAGTAATCCATACTGTTTTTTTTTAAAAAACTACAAAACTAAAATTTCAACCAGTTCAATATTAAAAAAAATCGACAAGGATAATTTTGAAAAAAACACAAAAACAAAAAAGAATAAAAAAAAAGACAATCTTGAAAAAAAAAAACATGTAAAGCCCTAAAAAAAAAGAAAAAAAAAACATGTGTTGTGGGGAATGCTACAATATTTTCCCATATCTTTTAAAAGTATTAGTTAATATCATAATTCTCAGGGTAATTTTCAATATTATTATACAAACTATAATCTTATCCGGAAACAATTAAAATAAAATAACATTTTAATAATTTTATTCATTGTGAATTTAAATTAAAAAAAATAAGGAGAAATATAAAGAGACCAGGCTAAGCTAGGATGAAAACAAAAATAAAAAAGTTTCCAACTACCTTTATAAAACTCCATTATTAATATAAACTCATTAACATAAAAATTAATTATTTTCATTACTAGCAGACAACCGAATATTTTTCCATTTTCTCTTGTTTTTTAATGTCCTTCGCTCTTTTCCATCGACACACAGGGATCATATGCAAATTAAATAAAATTTATGATATAAACATAAGATCTTTAAAAAATAAAAACCAAATATATAAAAAATTTAAATTCCAGGGATAAAACAATAAAAATGAAATGCCTTTTTTGTTGTTATTTCAATTTTTCTACAACAACGAATTTATTTTTTATTTTATAATATTGACGTAGTACATCTAGAGATAATGATCGTACAATAAAATACAAATAGAAATAAAAATGACTTATAACATATAAATTGATGCTAGCACCAGGTGCAACGATGAAATAACACATGAATAAAGCTGTGAGGACTAGAAAAATAAGCACCGTAAAAAATAAACAGTATCATTTAATCAGTTTTAATATTAATTTAAAATAGTTTGATAAAGAGTATTTTGATCATTAAAATAAATAAAAAGACACTGATTAATTATTCATACTATTGCTGCTGCGAATTGGAATTCAAGGAATGACTGAAAACAAAAACCTCCCGATGCCATTTGAAGCAAAACCAGAAAAGAATCTACTCCAGCGTGTGAAATTTTGATCAAGATTTTCTAATAGTCAAACCAAAATAGAGCTCGTATATCTCGTAGTCAATCTTAAATTACACGACGAGATTATCTCTGAGCTCGTCTTTAAAATCATCATGTAGCATTGAATTTGAGCTACACTACAGAGACCTAAGGAAAAAAGACGAGGATAACATTCGCGAGACTCTGTGGAGATCATTTTAATTTAATAATTTAAATTTTTAAATGAAATTTTAATATATAATTTATATTATTTTTTAATATATTTTTAAATAAAAATTATTTGGATTTGAAACTTATATAAATCTATATTATTTTATATTTAATATTTTATCAAATAAATAAAAATGATAAGATTTAAATAAAAATTTTTAATCACTTAATTATCAAAGTTGTAATACCATATTAAAAAATTATTTAATGTAATATTAAATAAGGTTTAGTGATATAATTTATATTAATATCGGTAAAATGTGGAGCTGAGATTTGATAGGCGCGTGGGGGTTAAACATTCAGCTTTCATTACGTTGCAAAACTAACTCAAGAATGGGCCACGCGCCGTTTCTCAAGAAAGATCAGCCGCGCAGGAGAACCACAGATCGTACATTTCCATCTTATCACGAGCAGTCCAGATCAGGGGTTACACAGATGACGATTTCAATTGTGATGGACAGCTGTAGGGTGAGGCACGTATTGAAGTCGCTCGCACTCCGTTCATACGTTGTTGTCCTGCCCCCCTTCCTTCCCTTTCCTTGTGGGAACTTTTACCGCACTAGTACAATTTGTTACATAGATACTGGGATTAAACTCAGCCGCTAGTAAAAATTACAGTTTTATTAATAGATCGCTAATAAAATTTTATTCGCGATTGTTTTAAACAATTATTGTTGTAATTAGTATTTATACTAAAAAATTGTTAAGTACAATAATGTTTTTTACAATACACGAATTAATAACTCCACCATAAATTTTATATAAAACAAAACCTAAACCACCACAACCAAAATCCAAATAAAATTATAAATTATCAAACTCATAACTAAGAGTGCAATAATTTAACATAGTTTTTATTTGTTAATTATAATTATAAATTAATCCCTATTATTTTTAAACGCGGCTTTTATTTGTTAATTATAAAGATAATCAATAGCATCACTAACAAAACATACTAATGTGTATTTTTTTTTACATGTAAATTCACGATTTAAAATTTTAAACAAATTATTTACAATATCCACCTATTAATTAACAATTTTAAAATATACTTATCTAAAACAAATATGAAAATACATAACATATAAAACAACATTAAAATCAGCATGATAACTAACCAAGACAACATCACAAAAATAATAGTAATAAAAATAACTCTTAAATAAAAAAGAAATAACACAACATAATAGTACATCTAAGCCTATCTATCAATTTCTCATACAACAGCGAGTGGATGAACTAATTTTATTAATAGCACAACTTTCTACTTATTTGTATGATTTTATTATTTAAAACAACATTGTTTAAATTTAGTATTTTTTCTAAATTATTAAATATAATATAAAATGTCTCAAATCAAGAAGATAATAACAAGTAAGTTCATCATCGTCGAGAGAACATGTAGATCAACCACGAAGACAAGATAAAAGATGATTACTCGTGGAGACAAGATGAGTGTTTTGGTGAGGCTAAGTGACTGAAGGCTGATTTTGTTATGGCTTTTTATTTGTTATAAAGTTTTTTTCATGCAGGAGCTAGCGACTAGCATTGATAATAGTAGAAGAATTGTAAACTCATTGTAACCGTGATTTTAAAATCATGGTTGTATTAAACCCATGATACTAAATCATAATTTATATTAAAAACATAATTTTTAACAGTGATTTATATATATAAAAAATAAGACGGTACAAAAAAGCAGTTCCCTTTACAAACATGATTATAAACAACGATTTCGTTAAGCTTTACTATTTCTCCGTAACCTTTTCAACTGTACGATTCCCTTAAAACTGTCGTGTAGCTGTGTTAGGAAAGAAGGGGGACATTTAAAAGGAAAGCGCGTTAAGATAATTTCATATTTTTCTTCTCCAATCACTATTAATATTTAACTATTTCTTTTTATTTTTAATTCCATTGATGATGTATTAAGGAACTCCAATTTGTAGATTTTTGCATCTCGCATGATACACGTTTTCTTTTTCTAAATAAAGTCGGGTCGGACTGAAGATCTCTTAAACCTTGAATTTCAAGTAGTTTATTTATTTATTCTAATTGCTTCTACGTTTTTTAAATGAATAATGGGAAGCTATATATTTTTTTAAAAAAAAATTATACTAACAAGGAACAATTATAATGTAAAATTATTTTCCTTTATCATGATTTAAAATATTATTATTATTATTTATAAAAATAAATTTAATTATCATATAATTAAATAAAAAATTTAAATAATCCCTCACAATGCAAGATTATATATTTTAACCGTATATATCTCTCAATTTT
>Ga0325411_1001484_pt1 | contig 26212 bp, 11 predicted proteins | sample PopdelMetagenome_13_FD_206181 | JGI IMG/M metagenome (GOLD analysis project Ga0325411, IMG submission 206181) | Populus deltoides microbial communities from Bellville, Georgia, United States - Xylem-PdIQD-R4 | ecosystem: Host-associated > Plants > Phyllosphere > Stem > Wood/Secondary xylem... | reverse complement strand
TAGTCATTCGGGTTATATTTGGGTTCGTCAACTAATTCACGTCAAGTAACTTCCACACTGGTTAATTTTAAACTCAAGATAGATAAAAAGTTGTGTGAAGAGGTTTCAAAGCTGATCCACTAGGTCACCCCCCCCTTTATTCCATCTTCTAATTTTTTTTCAATTGAGTCCTTTTTTTGTGTTTTATTTTTCAATTTCATTCATCAACTTTCATTGATTTTGAATCGATCTTCATAATTTGTTGGTTGCTTTCAATAAGATTATCTTAGTCTCAAATAAACATCACGGTATTTGATTGGTACTTAATTTTGTGAGTGTCTATTTTTGTAATCATATTATTAAGTACAAATAGTTTTAAAAAAAAAATCAAACCTAATTGAATCCATGATCTGAGCCACAGGTTTGGCGAGTTAAGCCACGAAGCCCAGGTCAATTTAATATGTCAACGTGTCAATATTAAAAAAAAATGTCATTTTTAGTTTTTTAAGCCAAATCATGCTTTTTACCCATCGTTCGTATTGGTTTTGGCTCCGCCAAGTCGACCGAGTCTCGTCGAGACAACTTCATGCGGATTAATTTTAAATCTGGACTAGATAAGGAGTCTGTTATATGGGTTTCTAGGTTAATTCGCTGGATTAGGTTTAATAACAATACCAAATAGTTATTTGTGGTTTGGATTTTTTTAAATATTTAATTTTTTTTATTCGATCTGCAACGTAGCTTGACTTAATATATATGTGTGTGTGTGTGTACTAAAACACCCTATAGTGAAGGTTGAATAAAAAACATTAACATGAAAAAAATATCCAATCCACATGAATTATTAGCATTGTTACTAACCTAACCCGATGGTCAATCCTGAAACCTCCCGACCCAACTCATTGCTTGACTCGGGTTTAAAATTAACCTACTTGGGAGTTGTTTTCGACATAGCAGGTCCAAAAGCAACCCAAATAGTCTTTTAAAAGTGTGGTTTGGCTTTATAAAAGTTTTCAAGATGACTTTTTTTAATATTAAAATAACGACATATTGGATCAACTCGAGCTTTGCAGTTTAACCCGTTAAACCGATGACCCGAATCGAATTCACTAGGTTTAACAACTTTTTTTAATAATTTTTTTACTTAATGATAACATAACAAAAATAGACACTTGCAAAATTAAGCACCAATCAAATACCATGACATTTGTATGAGACTACGATAACCTCATATAAAGCAAACTAAAATAAATTATGAAAACTAATTCAAAATGAACCAATTATAAATAGATAAAATTGAAAAATAAAAGTCAATAGGGATTCAATAAAAAAATTGGAAGATTGAATTTAAAAAGGAAAAGGAAAACAAAAGGCCCAACCCAACAGGTAAATCTTGAAACTTCTTGACCTAAGCCCTTGCCTAGCCTGGGTTTAAAATCATCCCATGTGGAAGTTGCCCCGACATGAGAGGTCCAAAGATAACCCAGATGATTGATAAAAAGCTTAGTTTGGCTTTAAAAAAAAATTCAAAATGACATCTTTGTTTTTAATATTGAGACGAAGACATATTGGATCGACCTAAGCTTCACTTTTTAAACCGCCAAACTCATGATGTAGACTGTGGAGTCCACTAAGTTTAACAACTTTTTTTAAAAAATAGTTTTTACTTAATAACATGATGATAAAAATAGACACTCACAAAATTAAGCACCAACAACATATTAGGATGTTTGTTTAAGACTGTGATAATTTCATAAAAAATAAACCGAAACAAATTTTGAAGACCAATTCAAAATTAATCTAAAATTAAAGGAAAATTAGGAAAATTTGAAAAAGGATCCAATCAAAAGTAAGAAATTGGAAGATGAAATTTAAAAACAAAAAGGATTAAAAAAAACAGTTGCTTCATTGTTCATATGAAAAATAAAGGAGCTGGGGTTTTACCCTAGTTCTTTTAGTATAAGATTTGGTCACAGGTTTCCAACCGATATATTGGATTTGAAAATAGAACAAATTTCTGATGTGAATAAAGAGGCAAGTCAAAGACAAGATCCTCTAACAAACACAGAGCATAGTTAAATTTGCGGAAAATGTAAAATTTTTATAGTAGGATAATGAGATTTAAAGTAAAGAATCTTAAATTTGTATAGAAATCAATATAGGAGATATTAGTTACAGGAGAGTGTTTAGATAGAGTTTTTTTTGGTGTATTTTTTCTCTGCCTTTTAAAACTCAAGAGGTCTCCTTTTATAATGGAGCTGTCATCAAAGAGGCTAAAAGACCTTTTAAAAGGTTTAAGATTCTTTTTGGCGCGTCGTAGTTGGCCATGTGTTTTTGTTCCCCTGGAAAAGAGACAACAATCTTGGAAATTGCCTTTGAATTTTGTGGGGTTTTTCTTTATTGTCTTCTTACTCATCGACAGTTGATTTGTCGTTTTGTAGCACCAGGAGATTTTGTAGAAAAAGGCCTACAACAATAGGCCTGGAAAAAGAGTTTGAAAATCAAAAAGACTGGGCCTAAAAGAAGGGCTCAAAACAGGTGAGCCTAAAAGCCTTGAAAATACTCTCTTTTTGTATGGATTTTGTAAAGATGGTAAGATGCCATAACAATCATCTTCATTCTTATTACCTAGAGGAGCATGTGATCCTGAGGATGAGGAGGCTGAAGAAGAGGAAAACATAAATTCTCTTTTTCCATTATCCAGGAGTTGTTTCATGACCTCAAAATATTCTTTTTTGGATCTGACAGTTGCCAAAAGTGCTGAGGCATGGGCTTTTTAGGTGAGGAAAAGGGATTGAGACTGGTCTTGTAGATGTGATGGTTCTTTAATGTCATGTCTGTTGTTTAAAGAAATCCATAACATTACAGTAGATTCAGAGCTTTTATTTTCTGCCGCAAAAAAGTCCCACCATTTCACTTTGTATTTTTTGATCAAAATTACATGAGTATTTTGGTCATTGTAGTCAAACTATCATAAGCATACCCAAGGCACAAAGAATTTGGAGCAGATCATAAGCATCAGGGGGAATTTATTTTCTCTCTCTCTGAAATTCTTTTTGAAAAGTTTGTAGCCTTTTTCAACCACAGGGTGTGGGTGAAGGAGTTCGGTAATGCAACCAAAGTAATCCCACCATTAACGAAACCAATTTGGTATTTTTATAGTATTGATTGAGTTATCAAAATAAAATAGCCAGGAATGACTTCCTTTGAAGTTTTGGAGAAATAAAGCATTAAATCATGCTTGTTGGTAGTCCCAATAGGAATAGGTTTGGCAATGGTTATGTAATTTGGTTTGGAAGTTGATAGAAAAACGAATCCTATAATGAAAATGTTGTTTCCAATCAGTTTGATGGAGAACATCTTTAATGATACTGGTAGAATTAGATGGTTTAGTATGGTGTTGTTTAAAGTTAAAATGTTTAAATTTTACTGAACTAGTAATTTCAAGGATGCCCATGTAGTAAGCATGGGTTTTTGTAGTGTCCCAAGGTTTGAAGTACCTCCCTAAAGAAAAATGTTTTATAGTTGTGACAAGAGGATCAGGATAGTAAAATCCATCTTCAATAGTTAAAACATTTTGAAAATTGTTTTTGATGAAATATTCAAATTTTGGTTTTGAAGATGTTTTCATGAAATTAGTTTGGGATAATGAAAGATTTACAGATTGAAGCAGATGTGTTTTAAGAAGACTTTGCTTAGGTTTATGAAATAAGTTTAGAAGTTTTACCTGATTGAAAGGATTCATCCTCTTGAAAGGATTTTTGGCTGAAAGTTTGTATGGCCAGAAGTAATTCTGGAGATTTGGATAAAGTTTCTATCAAATTTTGTTCCTTGTCACTTTGTATCGCTGGAGATTTATTGCTTTTTCTTCAACAATAACTGCATCGTACCAAGAAGTTATTGGTTTTTGCAGAAGATATGGCAGAAGCCATAAGTTTTGGAGTGTTTTGGGTTTTTTGTGGTTTTGTAGGTGCTGACTAAAGGGTTTTGCCCTTATCTTTGGACTTGAGAGACATCAGGACCTGTTTTGGAGAAATTCATGAGTTAGAAAGTCGGGAATGAAATTTGTATCTTCTTTTATATATTCAATATCAAAATAAAAAAAAATACTTAATATAGCTTGTCATCGAGCAAAAATATGTTTTAAAGCAATATTTGAACATCTTTTTGTAAAACTTCTTTAATAGATTACCAATTAATACATAAAAGGAATTTTTGGTTTAATAAGTCGCTTTAAAATTTTGTAATACATAGAACAATTGAAAGAATTTCTTTCTTGATGGTAAAGTAATTCTTTTGACAGTCATTCCAATAGGCAGAAGTAAATTGAAAATTTTGTTCTTTGGAATTTGAACTTGCTTGAGAATACCCTCATACCCTAATTCTGATGCATATGTTTCTACAATCTTAGGAGCTAAGGGATTGGCTAAATAGAGATAAGGGATTTCTTGGACTTTCTTTGTAATATGATGAACGAGAGCAGTATGTGCATCGAACCAAGGTACTGAGTTTTTTTCTTAATCTATCATGAAAGGGTTTTGCAAGTCTACTAATATTAGGATAAAAGTCTAAGATATAATTTAGACTTCCTAGGAACCTTTGTAACTAAGGTTTATCAAGGATTTTATCAGGGAATTTGTTAACAAAGGTAAGGGATCTCTTAATGGGTGTGATGTTACCTTGACAGATATAATGGCTGAGAAAACAAACATGAGTTTGAAATAGAGAAATCTTTGATTTGGAGACAATTAAACCATTTTGTTTTGTAACATGAAAGAATGTTTGCAAGTGTTTAAAATATTGTTGTAATGAGTTTGAAAAAAATAAGAACATCATCAATATAGACTATGCAAATTTTGGAATATGCATTAAATGTCATTCATTATCCTTTAAAATTCAGATAGTGCATTTTTTAAACCAAATGGCCAATATTTCATTCATACTAACCAAAAGGAACTGTAAATGCAGTTTTGTAACGGTCTTTAGGATGAATTTGAACTTATTAAAACCTTGATTTCATATCAAACTTAGAAAATATGAAAGCAGAATGCAATTTTTATAATAAATCTTTTTTTTATTTGGAATTGGATATCTAATCCACTTTAGAGCTTGATTTAGTGGTTTGTAATTGATCACAAGTCTAGGTGTCTCTTTCTATCTCAGAATTTTTGTTGACATAAAATGCAACACACGACCAAGGTGATCTGAACTTCTGGATTAGACGTTTAAACTCTAAATCTTGGATTTCGAGTCTACAATGTTGTTCTAATTCAGCATTCATTTGGATTGGTCTTATTTTGTAAGTATTTGCTTTTCAGAAAAGTTATCTTCATAGGGAATATCAATAACATGTTTTATTTTCTAAAAAGCATTTGGCAGATCATAACAAATTTCATGTTCGATCTTGTTTTGGAAATCTGAAATTCTTTTTTGTAAAATAGAATTTTGTAACTGATGTTCAATTCTTTGTAAAGAAACATCTTTTTTCAAATCATGTAAATGAAATTGTTTTCCATGAATCAATGCATTGATCTGATATTTATGTATAGAACATGCTTTGATTAAATTAAGATTTTTAGTTTTTTAATTTTCTAGGAAAGGAAAAAAAGTCTCACACCATTAATTTTTAAAGTAATGTATTCATGTTTAGCTTTGTAAGGGGTAATTATGTCAATGAATGGAGTTCTAAGAATAATGGTATGATTTATGTCATTTGTAACAACAAAATGGATGTTTGTGTATTTCCTAAAAGATAAAGTTAGGAATTGTTTACTGCAGAAATTCTTTCAGAAGTATTTTGAAGAAATCGTTTAGGAACTATTCCTTCTTTGATACAATTTAAATCAGCACCTATATCAAATAAAACAATAGTTTGTAGTTTGTAGCCTTTTGACAAAACTAAAGTAATTTTTATTAAATATATTTTTTGAAGTAATTTTCTTTAAAACATTCAAAAATCTTCAGGAACATGTTCGATGTTTGATAATACATGATCTAATACATGAGTCTCAAGAGTTTGTTCTTCAGATTCTGGTTTAGAATCTGAATGACTTTCTAACTTTTTGAGGAGGTTTTGTAATGTGACTTGAGTCTTTTTGTTGGGCTTGTTTAAAGGTTTGTATCATAGACTTAAAGGCTTTAATATATGACTGTAACTCTGGGATAGTAGTTATAGGTTTGGATTTCTTTTTCTTGTTAATGATTTTTGTAAGGTCATAAGTGTTGACATTGGTTGTGGGTAAGATGGAATGGTTCTGAATAGGCTGGGGTGTTTTAGGTTTGTTAAAATTATTCAACAACTTGTCTAAGTAGGATTTTTATAATTACAGATTATCTAATCTTTTGATGGTCTCAAGAATAAATTTTTGATCTCTAGTTAAGACATTGAGTTGTTTATAGGATGAGGTTTTGGAATCAGAACTAGTAATTGCCAATTCATCTATTTGAAAAGCTTCTTCAGAAATGTCTGAAGGGTTTGATTCAGCCTCAAAAGATTCAATGAAAAGGTTTTGGATTTGGTTAATAATCTATTCATCTATTTGGAGCTCATGTAATTTTGTATTGACTTTATAGAATCGGGAAGTATGACCTTTTTGGCCACATTTGTAACAAGTAAAGGTTTGAGCTTGGACTGTGAAGGTTTGTAAGCGTTTGTGGGGTTTTTATGGGTTTTTTTTATAGTAAGGTTGTTCTGGTTTGAAGTAGAAACAATTTCTATGAGTATTACTCTTGTAAGGTAATTTATTGGGCTTTGAATATGGCTTGAACTTGGGACAATTTCCATTGCAAGTGGGTTTTTGTACAGACAAGTTGAACTATTGGCAAAAGCTTCTTAATTCTTGTTTGGTTCGTTTCATTTTCCACTTCAAGTGTTTTTGGAGTTTGAGGTCTTAGTAGATTTTAATACCTTTTTTTTAGGTAAAGCTGACTAACTTTCCATATGTCAGTTGGTCATAAGGAATGATTTTGGATGCAAATATATCTTTGATTTTATTTCAAACCTTTTCTCTTAAAAGGATAGGCAAACCAACAAGGAATTTTTGTTTTTAAAAGGGTTGGTTTGAGTCTTCTTGGAGCATAACACGGGTGAGGAAGGTGTTTTTATACCACTGAAAATCACTAAGCTTTTTACATCTAAAGTTTAAAAGGAGTTCAACATTTTTATCTTTCAAATGGGAAAGATCTCCTACAAAATGTAAAGAAATGGTTAAGATGAGGGTTGATACAACATCTTGGATGGTATTTCCAAAATAGTCAAAGATAAGTGTTTGTTCTTCAGTTATTTGGATGGAATTTAGAATTTGAAGATGTTTAGCTTTAGTGAGATGATAATCTCACCATCCTTTTAACTGGCCAGAGAAACCAGTTATAAGAAGTTCGACTATGACTTTATCTAGAGTACCAGTCTGGGTTTTGTAAGCGTTGACTGTCATGGTCATTTATTGTAGGGTGTTTAGGTTGTGGTATTTTGACATTCCATCTATGTTCCATTCATAGAAGGAGGAGACATTAAATTTATATTGGCTAATAATGGTAGGTTTATTTTGAATGGATATGTTTAGGGCAGCGGGCGATTTGGGGTTTCTTTAAACGAGTTTATCAATCTTAGGAGTTTCTTCTCTAAAGACGTTTTCATCAGAAGTTTTAGGTATGATCTGTTTGATTATTTTGAATGGTATTAATATGGCTTGTAAAGGTTGAAGGATTGTTACTGACTTGAGGAGTGTCAAGAACAATTAGGGCTGAGGCTTCGATCTTGTGAAAGTGGTCTTTAATGGCTCTGAAAAAGTCATTTTTGTTTTTTTGGAGTTCTGTTTGGCTTGTTTTGGTGACTTGACTTGGTAAGGTTTGAAAACTAAGTTTTTTTAGCTTAAGGTCTATAGGCTTTGTAGTTTCAGAAGGGTTGGCAACAATCTTTTGGATCTGCTTTTCTATTTTGGTTAATTGTTTGTTTAAGGTGTTAAGTTTGGTATTGGTAAAATTATTTTGCTGGATAATATGTTTGGTATTTGTAATAATGTCTTCACTGGGAATTTTGTAAGGAGCAACTTCAATTGTTTGGTCTTTGTGTTGGATTTTGAGGTTTTTTAAGGGTGGATGTTCAGACTCGACTGAAGGACCACTAACAAGTTCCCAAACAAGAGTTTTATTTCTAGATGTAATGGGACATGCACGTTTTATAGGTGTGAAAGGATATGCAATATGATGTTCGAATGCATAATACAATTCAAACCAATCAAAAATAAGATTTGAACTTTATGTAATATGATGAAATTATAAAAATATTTTTTATCTCATGTCTTTGTTGTAAAAAAGTTTTGAAAAACCAAAATCTCTTGTTAGAGTTATAGGCACCATAAAAATCATTTTTGAAATAAATTTTGTCAACAATAAATTATTTTTCTGAAGTCAAAACATTCAACTCGTTTTGGATGTTTTCTGTGATTGCAGAAAAGGTTGGAGAGGTTGGAGGGGATTGTTGTTCAGGGTTTGTATATAAAGGTTTATATATATTTGTGGTGTAATCTATATTTTGGAAGCTGGTATTTGGAATATCAGAAGTTGATTTCCTAGGTGGATTTGTTTTGTATGGTATATTTATGAGAAAAAGGATTTTAGAGATTCTTCCTAGATCTATAGTAGTGGACGAGGAAGATTCATTTGAAAACCTAGAACTAGTTGAGTGTCGATGGAGAGAAAATTTGACTTTCCCATCAGTATATTAAGTTATTTATGTGATCTGGATATTTGGTTTTGGTGGCTGTAGTGGTTGAGGTTGTGTTACACCTTCAAGGATCTAGTTTTCTGGAAGGGTTACATCTTTCCACTGGATGCTCTATGAACAACCGTGTTTGATCTAAAAATGTCAGTTTAAAGGAGTACGGTTTCACCTTTTTGTGATTGGAATTTATGTTTGCTGACAAAGGTTGAAAACATGGCTTTGTAATGAATCTTAAAGATCAAGGCGACTAGAATCGATCCTTCAAGCATATTGTAATTGTGGGTTTATATTTTTAGGATTAGGCTTTGTAAGATATTTCGGTATTTAAGGGATATAATAAGGTTTGGATAACAATCGAAGGAAACTGGACCACTGTATAGGCTAGACTCAATTGAACTAAGTAAGAAGTCTTGGAAATTTTGATATCTTGCATCTTTGAGTACTGCTAGAATGGTGGTATTGAGACCTTCTTTGGTAAGAAGTTTGATCCCAACATGTACTAGGCTGACTTAAATATATTTGTATTTTCGATATTGATGTTTTTGCAAGGATTTAGGAGAAACGAATTGGATAGTTTCAAAGGGTTTTGTGAGCTGCATATCTTTTTCTTCAGTTTTGATTGTAAAATCAGTTTTGAAAAGATCAAATTTGGAATTTTGATAAATATGTGTTTTTGAAATTTTTGAAATTTTCTAATCATCAATATATTTTGTAAAATCTTCAATCGTAATTTCTTCACTATTGTTAACTCTTTTACTTTCAGAAGATTCAGAGGTAGAGAAAGTTGGAATGGAAGTTATTCTATAAAAAACAAAATCTATAATTTAAAAAGATAAATTTAAAAATGCAGGTCGCAGTTTATATGGGTTTACTGCCCTTTCATCACTCAACGGGAGTTACTACCATTCAGTAGCGTTCACCTATACTTTTAATGTTTTCTCTTCTCACCACGAATATTGTTTCTTATAATACTATTCCTATCCAGATCTCAGTAGGCTTTGATATCAAAGGAGTAAAGGTAAAGTAAAGAAACCAGTACTTGCCGTTGTTACACTTAAAAATGATCTAAAGATCTAGTCATAGACTTTCAGCCAATATACCGGATTCGAAAGCAGAAAAAATTTCTGATGTGAATGAAGAGGCAAGTCAAAGACGTACTTAAATTTGCATAAATGTAAAATTTTATAGTAGGATAATGAGATTTAAAGTAAAGAATATTACTTAAATTTGTATAGAAATCAATACAGAAAATATTGGAAGAGTTTTGATTAATATCTAGTAAAAAGAATCCAAGAAATTCAAAAAACCCTTTCAAAAAAATTATGATTTTCCCACGTATTTTTCTACCGATTTTGATTAATATTAGTTTGTATTTTTATATTGTAAAGATACAAATCCAGTATTAAAATACTCGATTTTCTAAAAAATTTTGCAAAAAAAATTATATAGAAAAAAAAACAAATGTGTTTTTGTTTTCATGCATATGACCAAGTCTCCCAAAGATTAAAAAAATCATATTATATTTTCATACAACAAAAAACAATTCAAAAATATGTATTAGCATGCATTTTGACTTTAATAACTAGTTTATTAAACTCACGAGAACTAGGCCAATATTCTAAAAATAAAAAAAATTATTTTTTTTCCTTTTAGTATCTGGGGTTACGACCTTATACGTAAGATGTATTCCGGATATTAAATTATTTTGTTGACGTTAGAACTGTTAGGTTTTACTCGATAAGATAAGGGATCTCCTTACCGAAGATGACTTTTCGTAAACTTTAGACAGACCAACAACTAAAAAACACAACAACACCTTAATGTATATCAGACAATTAAACAATGCAGCTTACCTTAGGTAAGACATATTTGGGATGCTAATACATTTCTTTTATGCAACCAGTCCCCGTACCTGATCTCTGAGACCAGTTAGGGTTTCTAGTGACCAAAATACTAGGTGGCGACTCCTATTCCCGCTTTCTACGGATAAAAGACAAGAATTACCATCCCTATATTTGCCAGATACATACTGAGAGTGAATGATCGCTGCGACGTCACACACGTGCGACAAAATAACGACTCCACTAGGGACCTTATGGATTAAGCTTTGTTTTTGTTTGATTTTTGTGTTTGGTTTTGTGTGTTTTTAATATGCATTTCCTTTTGTTATTTGCTTATACGCTTTAATTCTTGTGCATATTTATTCATGCATTGTATAGAATTGTTTTATGCATCATTCATATTTTTTATGAGATTTTATACTGAGAAGAACTTTAAGTTAAGTGGTGGACTAGCAACTTACCTTATGACTTTTAGTTAAGGTTTAAGTTTGTGTAAACCCTAACTCTTTGCTGAGTGCTTACACTGGTAATGATTTGTGCACATGCCATTCCATTACCTACTAAGCCCCCATATTACCTTCACGAGGGTGATAACTAGAACAACAAGAGACCCTTTTTAGAGACTAAATAGTTAACCTACCATTTGTCTCACAGAAAAGAACTAGAACCTGCCTATAGGATGTATGCTCCCTGCCTATTGTTTTGCATCAAAAGCGAGCCCTTCTTGAAGCATCTTGAACTCAAGACTTAATGATGACACAATGGTCGTTACTCAGGAAATTTATGTTGTAGAGCTCAAGCTAGAATCAAAATTCTTGTTTCATCATGCAAGAGTTACAACCATATGTCACCCCTTGAAGGACAAGTTTATCATATAAAACATGCTCAAATATTTAAACATACATGCTCATTGTTTGGAATAAAAACCCTCTAATTCTGTTTTCCTCACCAGAGTCAGGAGTTGCCAACATCTGACAGTGTTGAGGAGGATTCGCTCAAACTTCCAATCTAGAAACATAGCTTGTGGTAAAAGGATTCACTGCTTTACCATAGACCCAGCTGGTGACCTATGTTGGGATGCCATCAAAGAAAGTTCTGACATGCTCATCAATGGAGACTATGGGGAAATGTAGGTTTCTTTTTAAAGAGTACAAATTGACCTACAAATCCCTTTTCACAAAGCTACATAGCCAAATAACCAACATTGTCTCTGGTTTCCTTATCCAAAGCATGATCAGGAATGAATATCAGGTTTCCTTTGTTTCAACTGACACTTTAAGGACCCATACAAAAACACCCTTTGATTTTCTTCTAGAACATGTGGAGATTGTGTCATCAACAAATCAAGAATTTACTTTGTCGCGTACATAATGAATCATATTATTATGTGTGTAACCTTTCTATCCAACAATGGAAAAAAATCCTGAATCCCAATACACGATATTATACTATAGAATACAGTCTAATGATTGAAAGGTCAAAGCCTTTACGATACAAGATTGTGAGATTCTTGAAGCCCAAGTTTCGCTCACATAAAAAATTCTATATATACCATTGTATTAGAGTCGAGTTGTCTGAATCAGCAACTTGGGAATGGAAGCTGTTTGATGAAATGAAGTTGTCGTGAGAAGAATCCCTTCATCATATGACAAATGTATATATGAATATCTCACTTGGAAGAGAAGCGTCTTTACATTCGATGTGAAAAGGGAGAGTCATTGTTTGTTTCCATATCCTTTGTCAGCCTCTGAGGGTAATGATAACAAAGATATCAAACTTACTAAATACAAAGGAAAGCTCGCCATGACCTGCATCGATAAGGACAACAATTTCATGGAAGTATGGATCATGGAGGATCATGACAAAAAATGATGGAGTAAAAGGCATTCAATAAACATAGGGGTTTTGACAAGGAAAGAACCCCACGTAAGTCCTTTGGCTTTTTGCAATGCTGATGTTGTGCTGATGGGAGAATATTTTTCTGACGTGACTTTCTTCAACTTTAAGACTAGAGAAATTGACATGTTACGATTAGGAAAGGGTTTACTCCATGAATGCTTCCCATTCTAGCTCAACTTCGCCACCAAGAAAAAAAAAAGCATAGTTAGTTCATTGCTCCATGATTCTCTAGATAGAATAATCCAGATGAGATGTGAAGAATTGCAAGAACAATGAAGATTAAGTCTAAAAGTTGGTGAGCAAGAGGCAGATAGATTTTGTAAAGGATGACATCAATGATCATATTGTCAATATCACCAAGAAGGGATAACAAGACATGGATGATTGCGGAAGAAGCTGATTATATTATAAATGTTGTTTTAAAAATTTTGTTGTTCACCATTTTTGTTTTGAGATCATATCTCATCATTTGTTAAAATATGTTTTGGAATCATGAGATGTTTAGCATTTTATTTGATAATATTTTGATCAAACTCCAACTTGCATTTAAGACTAATCAATCCTGAAAGATTAAAAGTGTTTTGCTTACAGAAATGACTCGATGTTTGTTAAAATTACAAGATAAATAATATAGGGTGACCAAATCAATTTTGAGCTCACACATGAAATTAAACCAAACACCATACAGCTAAGTTTTAACAGTATGTATAATAATGCGTAGTAGATTCAGTAGCTATGGACTCGCGAATCATGATCTCTTACAAGTCCAAATCATTGCCTTACACTCTTTGTTATCCCATCACTTTCTAAAGATTATCTCTTACAATCCCATTTTGAGCCTGATAGAATATTTCTTAAAAAAAAAACCCTGACTAGGGTCACACTCCACACTAGGGGAAAACGAGAGATATTTTGAAGACAATGATATAATCAATAGAAAAGGAAAGGCTAGGAATAAAAGTCCAACATTTAAGAAAGGCCTAAAAGAAAAAAGAGACATAAACTAAGGGGCATAAAATACCGATGTTGGTCTTTCATTATCATCCAAACAAAGCAGTGAATATGGGTGCTAGAATTAATCATGTCACAGTTATTAGACACAACAAACACTGAAAGTCAAACACTAAAAAGTACTGCGCTACAAACATGACTTTTAAGGTCCGTGATAAAGCCTCTGATGTCTTCAAAATGATCAAGATTGGTGATTCATCAAAGAAAAGTTGGATTATAACCCATGTTAAGAGAATTTTGATTTTATCCATAATATGGTTGTATGTCATTCCTCTACAAAGACAACAAGAGAAAGAGTTGACAAAGAGTTGATGTTGATCCTAGATTTTTAAAACCCTCAAACACCTTTTAAGCCTGTGAAATTCCTTTATTTCATAGCCATGAACCATAGCCTACATTACGTGATTTTAAAATTCATTTTTAATCAAGTAAGCAATTTGAACCGATAAATGACACTCTCAAAACTTGAAGAGCTTTTCTAAAATGGTTGTGGCTTCATGGTTAAGCTACTTGTTATTATGCATGCTGATAAAATAAGTGCTTAAAAAAAACAACTTGTCTTGATAAAGTCCGAGTTTCAACTTGAGCACTTTGTTTTTGAAATTCATAAAAAGGGCCATATGCAATTTAAAACATAAATCTATTTAAAAAAAGGATTTTTTTTGTTGTTTTTTAATTTTTAAAATTGGTTTATTTAATACCAGAAAAAAAAACTTACGTATAGGTTCAAAATCTCAAATATTAAATATGAAAGGGTAAAAAGATGTGAGAGGCCCAAAATTAATTGCAAAATAATCCCTTAAAAATCTAAATTTTGAATTAAATTTTAACCAAGGCTGAGTTTGGCAAAACATAAAAAAAAAAAAAGAAATACAAGACTGAAAAAGAAATATTAGGGCATGTTTACCAAAAACATCCTTAACTAAATAAAAATTCACAAGCTTGAAATTTATTTTAAAATCATGTTTATCAAACACCCACTGAAAACTCTAAAATACATTTTTTCTTGGAGAGATTTTGATTATGCTAAACGTGTTTTTAGACTTTAAAGTTTCAGTTCAGTTGATTCAGCCCAGTTCTGTAGATTGGATTTCTATCTTGGTCTTATTCAACAAAGTAGCTCGTTTTTTTTTTTTGAAAAAAAACAAGAACACGAGCCTCTTTCAACAAAAAAAAAAACAAACAACCCATTTTGTTTTAACAATGGCTTTGAAAGCCCAACCCATTAACAAAAACTAATGCACCTTTCTTTTTTTCGAAAGATCAAAATGAAGAAATTGAAGAAACTTCCCTCCAGATATAACCCAGACCCGATATTGCTTCCTAATGATCAACATTTAACATCGATAGTTCCCAGAGAAATTCATCACAGGCGAAACAAAGCGTGCTCCCTACACCATCATCTTGACTAGACTTTAGGCATTTATTCAAATTATATGAAAACGAAAGCCACTACAACAAGTAACTCATGATCATTACCTAGTAAAAAACATTTAATCCAAGCTCACCCTACTGCCCTGAAGCAAAGGGAAGATACCCATAAAACGCATACATCATGGGATCCAGATCATAGTAGATATCTCAGTTCAGGTTTAAAATGCAACATGTGTTCCCATATACATCTCAACAGCAGACATACAAGCATATATAAAACTACAAATTGCATAGATGTATGTGAGAATATGCAAAAACAAACTTTACAGCAGCAAACTCACACAAGAACAAATGAAAAAAAAAAAAAAAAGAGGAGAAGCTTTATACCTAGGGCAACTGAGAGGGAGGTGTCTGGTTTGAATGAAAAACTCGAGACGAGTTTGATACCCTTACTAAACTCACTGGACTGTACTGGCAATAATGAATATTTTCTACTCTGTCATGACAGCATCTCGTTGTTCTCCTGAATTTCTCGCTAGTTTCAGCAATTGGAGCGTTATACAAACAGAAGCCTTGGTGGTAAACTTCATGTGCCTGAGGATCTATATAATGAGAATGTTGAGTGATTTTTATATCTCATGACTATGTCTTCCTCGTGAGTGAAGTTAAATATATATGGCGTGAAGTGTTTGAGGGGTACTAACAATGGAGGCAGTCATTTGCACTGGTGTTCAATGGTATGGAGTGGATGCTGGAGGGTGTAAGGTTTTTCAAAACTAGAAAGCATTGAAATAAGTAACGCGCGACAGTGTGGTTATTGTCCCTTCTTTTCAGTCTCTTGTTTTTTTTTTTCATTGCAACTTCCCCCCTAGTTAAGATTTTGGTGTGGGTTTTATAGGGTAATGGGAAAGGTCCAAAGGCCATGTATTAGGTGTATCTCATCACTTGATGTTAAAGAATAGATCTCAATTATTTATTGAGGGTAAGGATCAACATTTATGTTGTTAGAGAGTTGTGTGACACAAGTGATTATGCAATATATATTGTTTTGGGTCAAAGAATTAAAAAAAAAACATCTTATACCATTTATTATGATTCAAGAACTTTGAATAACGCACAAAGAAATTACTATACTATTGAAAAAGAACTTTTAGATGTTGTTTTTGCTTTGGAAAATTTCAATCTTATTTACTTGATACTAAAGTTATTGTTTACTCTGATCATGCAACTCTTTGTTATTTGATGATGAAGAAAGAGGCAAAACCAATATTAATAATATGGACACTTCTCTTAAGTGAATTCTACTTGGAGATTAAAGACAAAGGATGGATAAAAAATCATGTTACAGATCATTTGAGTTGTTTAGTTCTTGTGGAGGATAAACTTTATTTGCAAGAAATGTTTCCTGACGAGCAATTGTTCTTCGTAAGCATGATATTACCTAGGTATGCGAATGTTATAAATTATTTGGTTACTAATATGTTACCCCCAAGTATCTCTAAGGCTCAAAGAGATAAGATTAAGAGTGATCCCAAATACTATATATTGGATGACCTATATTTATGAAAGTATTGTGCAAATCAAGTGATAAGAAGATGTGTTCTCGAAAATAAAATTATTTCTATTTTCACCTTTTGTCATTCCTATGGAGGTCACTTTAAAGTTAAGAGGATGATGACAAAACTGTTAGCATGTAGTTTCTATAGGCCATCTTCACCCTGCAATTCATATTTTTTTTGTAAGTCATGCTATCATTGTCAAAAGACAAATACTATATCTAAGCGAAATGAGATGTTGTAAACCCCCATATTATTTTGTAAAGTTCCTGATGTTTGGGGAATCAATTTCATGGGACTATTTCTTGTATCTTTTGGTTATGTTTATATTTTGCTTGTTGTTGATTATGTCTCGAAATAGGTGGAAGCTAAAGCCACCAGAACCGATGATTCTAAAGTTGTTACAGATTTTATTAAGTCCAACATATTCTTGAAGTTTGGAATTTCAAAAGTTCTAATAAGTGATAAAGACACTCATTTTTGCAATTGAACTATGGAGGTTTTATTGAAAAAGTACCACGTAACCCATAAAGTTTCAACTGCTTATCATCCGTAAACTAGTGGACAAGAAGGAATGTCAAATAGGGAGATCATGTCCATAATTAAGAAGACAGATAGTCCAAGTAGAAAAGATTGGAGTTTGTGTTTGGATGATGCTTTGTAGGTGTATAAGACTGCATATAAGACGTCCATTAGTATGTCACCATATCAGTTGGTGTTTAGGAAACCATGCCACCTTCCTATCGAGTTAGAACACAAGACTTATTGGGCTATCAAGAGTTTCAACATGAAGATGGATGAAAGTGGAGAACACATAAAGTTGCAACTACAAGAGTTAAAAGAAATTCATAATGATGCTTATGAGAGTGCAATGATTTACAAGGAAAAGAAAAACGCTTTTCATGACAAGATGATCTTGAGGAAGTAGTTTCAAGTTAGTTAAAAAGTCTTTATACACCACTTACAGCTTCATTTGTTTCCAGGTAATTTACGTTCTCGTTGGATTGGACTTTTTGTTGTTACTAATATTTTTCCTCACGATGCAGTTGAAACCTAAAGTTTAGCAACTTCCAAAATATTCAAAGTGAATGGCCATAGACTTAAGCCTTTCTATGAAGGATTTCAAGTAGAGAATGTGGGAAAAATGGACATTGAGGATCCGATTTATGATGATTGAAGAAGAAAGCATTGAGTCAAGCCAATGACAATAAACAAAGGCATTGCTTGGAAGGCAACCCAAAGAGAGTTTGTTTTCTTTTTCTTCTTATTTTTGTTTTTATATTTTGGTTATTTTTTCATTTTCTTTACATTTCACCTTTTATTTGGGACAATTTAGGTTTTAAGTGTGAGGGAAAGGATTTAGGTTATGTTTTAATTCTATTTTTATTGTTAAAAAAAAAAGTTTTGCTTGAGTTCTTGTGATTTTCAACGATTTATGATTGTGTATAACATGAGCAAGATTCAATTAAACTTGAAAAAAAATTCATAACAAGATTGAATAAGTAATTCTCCAACTTATAATTAATCAATCTAGATATTTTCCTTGAGGATAGTAGTGATTAAATTTGGTAGACAAAAATCGGTGAGATTTTGAGCCTTTAAACTGACATATCCATATCAGTCTCACTATTTTTTTTTCATGCAAGATATTCTTCTATGGATTTGTTTCTCTAAAACTCACATTGATGCTCTTCGAGATCATATTGACACATGTAAGCATGATCATGATTAAAGCCTTTTTTGTTATAAGCTATATAAGTTAAATAACCTATCTTGTACTTGATTTTTTCCTTTGTTGAAACCCCTTTAAGCTTTATTTTGTTTATTAGAAACCCGTGTTACAAGATTTAAACCCCAAAAAGAATACATTTATCCAAGTTGTAAAGCTAATGGAGTATTGTTATTATTATAATATGTTTGGGTGTACAGGAAATAAATGTGGGGGTGTTTGTATTGGTGGTGTGGCTAAGTCTATAGAACATGTTTTCATTCTCAATTCATGAGTTATATTGTTGATGTATTAAGTAAACATAAAAAAAGAAAGGAAAAAGAAAAAAAATGATGGAGGAAATTGTTTTTAATGTTATAAATTGTCTAAGTTCATAATTCCTCCTTAAAGTCCAAGAAAGAGGTGTGTTCATACATGATATACATAAACATGGAAAAAAAACAAAAGTTGTTCCTTTTTAACAATCTTTTTCAATATAAAAAGCTTTACATGGTTTAAATACTTTAAAGTAAAATTGAAAAAAGTGTTAAATGGAGTGATTTGTTCTACATGTCTTATATATTCGAGCTTGAGTTGATTTATTTTTATTCCTAGTTTAGATGGCTTTTGAGCTACATTCCCAAATGTTTCTCACCTTGATCCTAAGCCTCATTACAATGCTTGAAAAATCCTTATGATTTGTGTTATGCATATGATCCTAGGGTGAAGAAAGAATAATAAGATATGTAAGCTCATGGTAGATTATTTTCATTGGAATGGAATTAAGTGAAACACATATCTTTCAACCACACGAGAGTTGGATGTTTATTTCCTTAAGGGTTTACATATTTAGTTTGCTTCATCTTCGAGTGAAACTATTTATTAATAATTATGAATTGTTTAAGGATGTTTGTTAATGATATGTTATGATTTTTAAAGAGCATAATTGTTCTTTATTGATGGTATTGCAACCTTGGTGTTTTTGGGAAAATGAAAATAAGTTTTGCCTAAGGACAAGCAAAAGTTAAGTGTAAGGGAATTTAACGAGAATGCAAAATGTCATATTTTTCTTCCTTAATGTTTAGTATTTTATACTTATTTGGTATATAAATATGCTCATTATTTTTATATTTCAATTTAGGATGCAAATGGAGACGTTAAGGGCAAAACAAAGTTAATTAAGCAATTTTGGACAGTTTCAACATAACTTTGTAATCTAAACATAACTCTTTCATCTGAGCTTCGGTTGAGATGACTCAAAATGCTATGAAACTCTAATAAAAATCACTATAACTTTCATGTTTTGAGTCTTGAGACATATTGATTGTATCGAGGTTGAAATTCAGCATAAAGTCATTACACCTGTACTACCAACATGTTGAAATATCCTTTGGCATGCAAATCTATTACAATGTTATTTATTTTCGAAAGCTTCCAGATTTGGTGCATGAATTCCAGTTAAAGACATCACTTTCTTTATTATATTAAAACTCTATTTTATTATTTTATAATTTCATTAACTATTCAGATTTTGTGATTATTATTAGAGGATAATATTGAGAGTATTTTTAGGAGATTTTATAGATTTCCAAAGAGAAGAAAAAAACATGTAAAAGAGAGGGGGAAATCATATTAAACTTCTCTCCTCTCTCTTCCTTATGCCTTTTCTTGAATTTTTTGTTCTTTTTTCATGAGAGTTTTCATCATGGTCCTGTGTAGCTAAATTTTTATTTGGTCAAAGGAAACGGAAGCCTCATAATTAATAAAACTATGAGATTTAATTTTTTTTCATTGTTGAATTTATGCTTTGAGTATTTAATGTTCTTCAATGTCTATTTTCATTATTGTCTCGTTTAATTACTAGGAGGCCTATTAGTTTATTATTCGTTGCAATCTAATGCTATGTTAGATATCAAATCCGTAATTGTTTGATCTCTCTAATTTGTAAAGAAACTAAGGTTTAATAATTTGCTACGTCAAAAATTAGTAAATATTAGGAAGAATATTTGATTAAATTAAATGCAATATCTTATGCTTGTGTTGTTTAGTTTCATTAATCTCTTTAATTCTAAAGCTGCTACTAAATTAAATTTTTAAATCTTATCTTGAGTTGTTTAGTAGTTATGATTAGTTAAATTGTTTGTTTTCTAATTACTTGTGATCAATGAGAGATAGGAAAATAGTTCCAATAGTGAATACTCAAAGTGTGAATTGATATGTACTTGCTTCGATGATCGATTGTAAAAGTACCGATAGTGGATGTTAACTTTGACAAATGTTTGTTCTTTTGATTAGTTTCAATATTTTAATTTGAGGTTTTTTCTTAGTTGTTTTTCTTAAAATTATTTTCGTTATACTCAAACCTCCTTTGTTTACATAGCATAAAAATTAGGCTAGATACTCTCTGTGAGAACAATCCTTACTCGCATTACTGCATATATTCTTAAAAGTCTAGGTTTTATTTTTGGTTGCTTGCAATAGCACACCAATTAATTTAAATAATAAAATTAGAAGAATTAATTAAGTTCAAGGACTTAATTAAACATTTAAGGGGTTTAAATGACTTAATTAGGATTTAATTGAAGCATAATTAAGTTTGAAAGTCAATTTGACCAAAACCAAAAGAATTAATTAAGTTCAAGGGCTTAATTAAACTTGTAATGAATTTAATTGACTTAATTAAGGACTTAATTGAAGCAAAATTAAGTTTGAAAGTTAATTTGGCCAAAATTAGAAGAATTAATTAAGTTCAAGAACTTAATTAAACTTTTAATGAGTTTAAATGACTTAATAATTAAGTGTGGAGACCTAATTCGGATTAATTTACAATAATTAGAATAATAGGGACCCAATTAAACTTTGAAAAGCCTGATTGGATTCAATTGAGAGCTTAATTGCAAAACTTAAAAGATTAAGGACTGAATTAAAAAAGATACTATAGATGACAAGTGATTCATTTTTAAAAGAGAAATCATAAACAACGCGTTCAATAACTATTTATTTTCTTTTTCATTTTAACCCAAAAAAACTGCTCAATTTACCTTATGTCAACATGATTTTGTCCCTCATTCTCTCACCAAAATACACTACAATTATCTCAAAACACACTAATAATTCCCCTTAACAAGATCCAACTATTGAGAATAAATTATTTTATCTACAAATATCCACAAAAAAATACCACAATGACCTGTCTCAATCACAGCTTATAAAGAATATGTCTGAGTTGCACTCTTCTAGACTCTATGCACCTTTATCTTTGTATTAATATGCCAAATTAATGGACATGATATGGTTTAGATATTTTTTTCTTTTCCCCCAAGTTTCTCTCATGACACAACAAAAACCCATCCCTAATAATTCAAAATCTGAGACTGTTGGTGTTTTCTCCTCAATAGTTACAAAACAACAAGACAAGCTTTCTTCTATAGATGTTTTTCTTGAACATCAAGAATCAAGATTCTTATAAACCCTGAAACCTCACCATTTCTTTTATGAAAATGCCACAAAACATTGACCTCAGCAGCCAAAAAAGAAAGAAAAAAAAAGAAAAAAAAGCAAAAAAGCAAAATCATTTAATAACAATGATCCCTTCCGGGCACCAAGAATTAATGTTATTCAAACATTTGCCTTTTACATTCTTTTGAACTTCTCATATACCCTAAACATCTCAACTAGCACTTGAAACCCACATCCTCTCTCTCTAGCAGGTATCCCTACTTTCCACATTGCCACCGTCAAAATAAAAAGAAATTCATCTCATTCCTCTCACAATCTCCTCAGCCAGAACAGCCCTCACCCATCTATGGCTGATTCATCAGCTTTCTTTCATTGTCAAATAACCACCATCACAACTCACAGCATCACCACCACCGTCTGAAAGCTCCAGCCTCGACAACCAACCACACTACAACAACTCTCTCCTTCCCTATGGCAGTAGAGAAGCAATACCAACAGTACCGACAACCACCTTTACATCCTAACAGCCATCACCTTTGAAAACACCAATGACCTTAACTTTATTTATGGATCCTCAGCCTCCCTAGTGCTTTAAAGGCCCATCCTTTCTACCACCTAAAGCAACAACAAATAAAGAAAAAAAAGGAAAAGTAAAGGTCTGAAAGCATTGAAAGCCAAGGGACCAGGAGGACCATTCCATTGTGGACCGTTGGTGGCAGTATAAAACGATGTTGGCCTGGACAACGACCTTACACTACTAAAAAATGAGCCTATTAGCAATTAACTAGTTCATTGTAGATAATTTTAAAATTTGTTGCTGATAAAATTCAGCAACAAAATTAGCAACAGATAATTTCAGATGCAAATAATAGATGCTAATTTTTTAGCAACGGATTATCAGTTGCTGATTTGTTTAGTAACCAATTATCCGTTGCTGAAATTCGGTTGCTGAATGTGTAAATCAGCAACGGATATTCTGTAAAAATTCTTATCCAATTCAATTTCAATTTCAAAAATTTGAAATTGATTCCGCCAAATTTAAATCTAATATAAAAAAAGTTAAAATATTAATATTTTTATTAACCCAAAATCAAACCCACATTCCCACAATCTGCCCTCTTTTGCATTTTCGTTGCCTGCGTTCTTTCTTTGTGTCCATTCATATTGCAAAGCAGGGTGATGCCAGGTTGGTTGAAAAGAGTGGGGTTAACCAAGACCCTCAGAGGAAGCTTTGCTCGATACCCAGGAAAACTTTGTCCTTATCTCTCATTGATTTCTATTACAATCCCAAATCAAAGTTAAAAGCATCCCTAATCTCCCCCCATCTCTCAACTACTTGTACAGAAAAAGTTTGGAAGCATAAATTAACTGGAGAAGAAGTTAAGAAAATAACAAAATATGTTTGTGGAAAATGACGCATGACAGAGATAGGTAGAATTGAAAGGGACTATGGGTTTGGTTTTTGGAAAAGGAATAGAAAGGGAGATATGGGTTAATTAGGTTTTTAGGAAGAAGTATAAAAAGGGATAATATTGAGTTCTTCTGGAGAATGAAGAAATTTTGCAATTGTGGGGTTCCTTTTGTTTTCTAGAGAAGTATTGAAAGGGTCATTATTATTTATTATTTTTTTATAAAAGTCAAAATTTAATCTTTTTTTAACAACAACCATATTAGCAACGGCAAATCCGTTGCTGATTTTTAATATATTAATTTATTTTTCAGTACCTGATTTTTCATTACTAATCCGTTGCTAATATATATATATATATATAATCCGTTGCTAAAATTGCATCTAAATTATTCTGATGCTAACATCTGATGCTAATTACCCTTCTTTTTAGTAGTGTTAATGACAGTAACAATTAATTCACTTCGTAGCTGCAGGAAGTGTTGTCCTCATTGTGGACAGAAACAGTAGACATTGTGCTCGCAGCAACAACCTTGGGGTGCTCGAGTTCATGGGTTTTGTTCTTTGAGTTTGAGAAGCTCTGGTGATGCAGCGTAACTGGAAGTGGTGTTAAAGATTAGTGGTGGCACCACCAACTTCTCCTAATAGTAACAGCAGCCAGTATTTAGAAGAAACCTGAAAAACCGCAGCAACAAAAATAACTACTCCTTGTGAGTTTTTGTCCATTTCTTAGTATTAAATCCCTTTCATTCTTTTTTGTTTAAGTTGTCTTATTCTAACCCGAGATAACAACTCTTGATGGTGATATAATCTTTGAATTTTCTGTAAGGTAAGAATTTAGTAAACTCGTGAGTTTCTAGGTCTAAAAATCAAGTTTGGAATCTTATCAAATTGTCGTAAGGATTTGGAGTTATTGGTTGTATATGAGTTTATAAAATAGAAAAAAAAAAAAAGATGTTTCTTATTAGTTGATATAAAGTTAGACTTATAACTATGAGTTATATTCAAAAAAAAAGTATATATTACAAAGAAATTTTCTCTGTAGCTTCTAAAAAAAGATTTATTTAGAATAAAAATAGTATTAATAGCTCATTTTTATTTAGAACTACATTGGATGGATGTGAAAACATCATTTCAAAATGGAAATTTTAGTGAAAAAGTATATATGAACAAACCTAAAGATTTTTGTGATGACACAAATAGCCATTTGTTTTGTAAGCTAAAGAAATCTATATTATGAAATTTAATATTATATTAAATTTCATAATATTATAGTCTCATACAGTTTTACTAAGAACATTACCTTAAGGTTAGTGGGAGGTTTTGCTATATATATAGATGATATTCTACTTGCAAGTAGTAATTTGGATTTGCTACATGAGATAAAACAATTTCTTTCTTAAAACTTTGATATGAAAGATTTTAGTGAAGTCTCTTATGCCATTACCATAGAGATTTACATAGACGGGTCTCAAAGAACATTAAAAATGTCTTAAAATGCCTATATTGAAATGGTTTTAGAAAGATTTGGGATGTCAAAGTGTGCATCTTCAATAGTACCCATTGTCAAAGGGGATAAATTCAATTATATTCAATAAACACAAGATGCATTGGAAAATAAGCATATGAGTAACATTCCATTTTATATGCATTTGCAGTTTAATGTATGCACAAGTCTATATAAGACCTGACTTGGAATTTATAGTAGGAGTGTTGGGAAGGTTCCAAAGTAACCTAAAAATGGACCATTAAAAAGTTGCTAAGAAAGTTATTAGGTACCTATAAGAAACCAAGAATTATAAGTTGACTTATATTAATCACCTTGAGGTGATTGGTTATTTAGACTAGGATTTTTTTAATTGTGCAGATACAAGAAAATCTACTTCAGGATATATTTTTCTTCTCGCTTGAGAAGTTCTATCTTGAAGAAGTATTAAGCAAACTATTGTTGCTTCATCTACTATGAAAGTAGAATTTATTGTATGCTATGACATAGGTGATCTAGTTAAGGAATTTTACTTTTGGGCTTCAAGTTGTTAATTCCATCAAGACCAATAATGATATATTGTGATAATTCAGCTGCAATTTTCTTCTCTAAAAATAATAAGAGTGGAAGCCAAAACAAGTTTATCAACATAAAATATATTACTATAAAAGAGAAAATGTAGGAACATGTTGTGCTCATTTAGTATATTAGCACTAAGTTAATGATTACGGATCCTATTACCATAGCATTGTGGGGAAACACAACATAGGAATCATATGAATTGTTTGGGTCTAGCTAACCCATTTAATGTTTGACTTCATTTTATTTTTGTTAATTGTCTATATATATTTTTATGTTATTCTTAAATATTAAACTGAAGTTTTTATACACATAAAATATTATTTTCTATATATGTTGGTATATATGAAGTTAGACTCGAATAGCTTATTGAAAGTTCATTCATAAAGTTTATTTTTAGGATGCAATGTATTGTAATATATGGAAGGAAGTACTTGATTATAAAATGTGACCGCTATGATTCATATATTGTATTCTTTTCCATATAAGTTAGACTTGAATGACTTACTAGAAGTTCATTTATAAAGTTTATTTGTTCATTAAGTGCTTATTTTTAGGATGCAATATATTGTAATACAAGGAAGGAAGTACTTGATTATATAGTATGATTGTTATGGTTTATATGTTTAATCATTGATTTAAGTGTGAGTATTTTCACTTACTAGATATTTTGAATTCTATAAAGATATTATCACTTATCAGGTGGTGTCATATAGATCAACTGAAAGAATGTTAGAAAATATCTTTAAGGTAACTTATATGTCATGTAGATTTTTAAATTAAGTGACAATTTATATTTAAAGCCTATTAGATTCTAGTGAGTCAAGCACACTTATGATGGTTATATATAAAGGGTTCTTAATTTAGGTATAAAAAGATATTAATAGAAAGTCACATGTTTTCCATCGACGGACACATGGTAACTTAAAGGTTTGACATAGATTAGAACAAAATTTATTATTGATCACGCTAATTTTTATGGACAATTACTTTAACACTTAATCAATTATGGTATGGGGTATATATGCTATTAATTTTCTAGTATATTTATATGCTTGGCATGTTGAAGTTAATCTTACATTAAATCCTAAATATTAATTTCAGCAATTTAAATAAATAATTTACAAACAATAATTAGCATAGAACCATTTAAAGGTATTGGTATATATAAAATTAAATTGTTAATGAGA